>Ga0265303_10002063_pt1 | contig 12435 bp, 16 predicted proteins | sample Helome_2_FD_192494 | JGI IMG/M metagenome (GOLD analysis project Ga0265303, IMG submission 192494) | Marine sediment microbial communities from subtidal zone of North Sea - Hel_20160317 (Illumina Assembly) | ecosystem: Environmental > Aquatic > Marine > Subtidal zone > Sediment ...
AGCGCCGTTTGGCACATCCATGTGATCGCTTGGAGCGCGGCGTCCCTGCCGCGCTACACTTTTGCGGACTGACTCCCGAGGTAGCTACCCACTGTTAGGGCATTTTATTCCGGGCAGTAGTGCGCTTGCGCGGGAATGACGAGGTTGGTGAGTAAGGAAGAATTCCCGGAAGTAGACTAGGACTCTGTCCAGTTTGAGAAATTATCGCTGGATTTGGCGCTGCCGTCTTCGTAGCCTGCCTCGTAGGCTTCCGTCAGGCGCTGTTCTTCACGTTGCGGATGCCCCAGAAAACCACCTTGCCAGCCAAGAATATATTCCTGTTGTACTTTCATTTCTTCCATCTGGGTGATGGCGTCACGATAAGCTTGATTCATCGTAAACTCCTGCTTCAGGTTAATTAAATTGGCGACTAGATTAGCAAATTTGATTTTAAGCGGGTATATCTCTTCTAGTCATCTTCACGCATCATAAGGTAATACTGGTATTTCATCGTCGCCGCGCTGCCGGCAATAATCGAGAGGATCGTCAGAATCGAGCCCAGCGCCAGGGTTGACACCCCGGTAATCCCCTGGCCGATGGTGCAACCCATCGCCAGTACGCCGCCGATGCCCATCAGCAGCGCGCCGATTACATGCATCATGAAATCGTGCCAGGATACAAACCATTCGATACGAACCTTGCGAAACAGCACTGTGTAGAGCAGTGAACCGAGCACAACGCCGATCACGGTGGCCACGCCGAAGGTCAGGAAGATCGCGGAAAAACCTTCTTTAAGATACTGCACGATATGTCCGGTGGGGCCGATGAAAGTGAGCGACTGTGCGCCGGTGAAAAACGGTCTTTCATCCATGAATTCGAGCTCGTCCAACAGTTCGATGCCGCTCGGTCCGGCAGTCACGTACCAGCCGATAATTATGAGCAGGCCAATGACGAGACCCGCCGCTATCAATTCAGGATTGCCGCGGAAATCCGCGCTGCGCAGTATCCACCAGAGCAGGGGGAGTCCCAGCAGCAGCGCGACGAGCAGGCCAAGCGAGGCAGACCCTTCGATCCCGCTGATGCCAACTAGCACTGCGGCGATATCCTGACCGGGAATGCCCTGGTTGGCAAAATCGATACTAAGCGGCAGCATCCACTGTAAAAACACCAGGTAACCGAAATCGGAAAACAGCATCCACCAGGCGGCGATACCCATGATCGTCAACACCACCAGCGACTTCATGTTTCCCTCGCCCAGGCGTACCAGGGTTTTGTTACCACAGCCGCTGGCCAGGGTCATGCCGATACCGAACATCAAGCCACCGACCAGGTGGCGTAGCCAGATAAAGTTGGCGCTACGATAGGGCGGGTTAGAGGTTTCATTACTGGTAGTCAGGGATAAATCGATACTGCCCACATATTCGAGCAGGCCAACGCCTAAAATCGCGGTCGCTATCGCCAGCAGCCAGGAACGCATGCGACTCAGGTCACCGATGTTAATCCAGTCGGAAACAGCACCCATGGTGCAGAAATTTGCCTTGTTGGCAATCGCACCGAAGATCACCGACAGGCCGAACGCCCAAAGCAGTGATTGTGAGTAAAGATCGAGTTGCATGTAACTGAGTTTCCCTGAAGCTGAATCGAGTCGGAAAATTATAGCGCTATTTTTCGGAGCCTGATTTCTTTCGACTACCGCCGGCGACTTCAGTCAGTGCCTTTTCGATAGCGCCTGGCGCGCACATGATACTGAAAAAAGTGGCGCCTGTATCGCTTGCAATCATCGGTAAATGCGGCCAGCTGAGCGCAATCCTGAATCTGCCGTATAGTGCTTCAACCTGGTTTCCGTAAACCAGGATTTCGTAGGGCAGGTGCGCGCTATGCCGGGGCGAATCCTTATCGATTCGACCCATGATATAAGCATCGCTGCTGCAGTCATCCTGATCGACGCCGGAGAGTCCGACACCAAACAGGGTCATCGGCTTTTCGTTGATATCGGAACCCAGGCTGAGCTCGAACACCTGGCTTGACGCGGAAACCCGTTTAGCCAGGTTATCGCGCACGCTAGCAACAGCCTGTTCGTGTGAATCGAAATAATTCAGCACGCTGGGATCGTCAAAATATTCCATCATGAAGGTGTAGTGATACTTGCGTAAATCATTCGCGCTCAGTGACAGGTCGCCGCTGCCAAAACTTCGTTCAAATGCCAGCACCGTTTTCAGTTGCGTGGCGACCGATGCGGCATCGGTTTGCATGCGATAGGCGCTGGCCCAGTAAAGCGGGTTGGTATAGGCGAGTTCAATTTCGTCATTGTTGCGGGTAAGTGAAACCCGTAGTACGGCACCGTAACCGCCACGCTTGCTGCGGGTTGCGAGCTCGCGTAGTTCTAAACTGGAAAAAACCAGTATGGCTGTATCTTTGTAAGGTGAGTACTGCCCGATAAGGTCGAAGCCGGCTTTTTGCAGTTTAGCTTCGACTTCAGTGCCGGCTTCAGCTAGCGTCCTGTCGTCGATAGTGGCTGCCAGCACAAAAGGTTTCAGTCCGTCCGCGGCAATCACTACAGGACTGGCGAGTAACAGTACCAGGCCCAGAATCTGGATCATCAGCGGCGATATATTTAAAAGTTTCATTCAGCTATCAGGTGTGGGGGAGGTGGTGACGAGCAACCTCCTGCCGGCGGCTGCTCGTCATTTCCAGATATGGCTAACCGTGAGCTGTCTAGCGAATGTTACGACTATACGACCAGGCCAGTTCCCACTGATCCATTTCGATCTCGATTTCCTGCGTCGGATCGAAAGGACTGTCGCCCTTGACCGAATTATTGGGTGCGTACATCGCGGCAAAGTTGAACGAGCTATCGTCATCCAGGTGCTTGGTGAAACCGGCGGTAAAGTGTTCTTCGATGACGCCGGGGGCGAGAATGTTGAACAGTGTCTCGTCGTCCGGGATGGGCTGATCGCCGGTGCTGTAACCTACGCGCCAGGTTGTGTCAAAATAATCCCACTGGAAACCGACCTTGACGACAGTCATGTCTTCCCAGCCGAATCCGGCGCCGTCGCTGCCGCCGAGGCAACCATCACCGGTACCGCCGGTAGGTCCTGGAGCACAGCTGCCGTCGGTTAATGGTGAAATCGAATTTGATACGGCGTCGACGTCTTCGTAGTTGATTTGTTGTACATCAACCACCAGTACGCCGGTCTTACCGATATCGACAGCGAGACCAACCGTAAAGTTCGACGGTATGTCAAAATCACCGTCATCGGCAAACAGTCCGGAGTAGTCGTCGAATTCTTCCATGTCAATTTCGGGCTGGTAGGCGGCTCCGATGCGCCAACCCGGCACGATTTCAGCCTGCACGCCGACGCGTACGCCCAGGCCGGTGGAATGGTCGTAGCCATTGTCGCTGAGATTTTCCGCATCCTGGGAAAAGCCGGCAAAATTGCCCAGTCCCCTGGCCTTGAAACGCTGGTAGACACCGATACCGCTGATGCCAAAGGAGGAGTTTTCGGTGATTTTCCTGGCATAGGTGGCAGCCAGGAATAGCTGGGCCAGGTCCACGCCGGCGTTGCGGTCACCGTAGGTGCCAGGCAGGGTTGCGGACGTAGGAGGTCCCGCTGGATACAAGGTCGCGGTTCCACCAGAGTAACTGGTATTCAGGCCACCGTTGCCGAAAACCGAAACGCCTACTGTGCTGTCATCGTTGATAGCCCAGTTATAACCGAACTGCGGGATAAGAAAGATATCGTTGCCGCTGTCCCTGTCCTGGGGGCCGATGCTGAACGGGCAGCCACCGGGCCCGCAGCCCGGAGCTGGACCACCTTTAGCATCATATGAGCGGTCCGGGGCAAACACGGCTATACCGATATCGTAGCGCGAGCCCTGCCAGACCATGCCGGCGGGGTTGTTAGCCGCCGCGAGCGTATCCTGCGAAAAGGCGACACCGGCTCCGGCCATGCCTTTTTCGGCGAGGCTGGTACCGTGACTGAAGTAGCCGTTAGTGGCCCAGACTGTAGCCGGGAATGTGAGTGCAACCAGTGCACAGGTCAAGATTCTAAGTCGAACCCTCATCATTACTGCCTCCTCGTGTTCGCTTGGTTTTATTAAAATAGTTGTTACTAGATAAAAATTGCTAGATAAACAGGTTGACGTCTGATTCCCCGGCAAATTCGAAAAATGTGGTTGCGCCCGCATAGTCGATGCCGTCGATAAATTCGCTCGGCTGCATGTCGAACAGGTCGACGGTCATCTGGCAGGCGATCATTTTGACATCGGCTTCAAGGCACATTTCGCGCAAGTCTGCGACGCTGGCGACGCCCTTGTTCTTCATCTTGGCTTTCATCATGCTGGTCATCATCGCTTCCATTCCGGGGATGGCGGTACCGATAGTCGGGAACCACTTATCCATGCCCATTGGCATTGGCATACCGGGATTACCCAGCGGCGATACTTTTAGATCTAGATCCTTTTTCAGTAGTTGAAGTCCGTAGAAGGTGAAAAATATCTGGGTTTCGTAACCGATAGCGGCCGCAGTAGATGCGAGAATAAAAGGCGGGTAAGCCCAGTCCAGGGTTCCCTTGGTGGCGATTAACGCCAGTTTTTTTGCAGCCATACTGCAGCTCCGAAATAATGTGAGTGGGTGAGGTCAGGCCTCAGGTTTTTTTGATGTAGTAGTGATATTTGCCCTCGGCTTCCGAGCTTTCGAGTAGCTCGTGGCCGGTCTGTTTGCAGAAGGCATCGAAGTCCTTGACTGAGCCTGAATCGGTGGCGATGACATAAAGCACTTCGCCGCTATTCATAGAGGTAAGAACTTTTTTGGACCTGAGGATTGGAAGCGGGCAATTGAGGCCCGTAGCGTCAAATTTTTCGGTGTATTCGGACATATTGAATTAATTCCTATGCTGATTAAAATTTTTTGCAACACGCCCTGTCTGTTGTAAAGAATTCCTGTCAACGCTACTTGATCTGTATCAAGCGATCGATACAACACAATCAAAAATGTAGGGCTAACCTTAAGATAAATAACAGTTTGATAAAACTGCCCAGTTTGATAGTGCCCTACCTCTTTGGGGATAAAAAAATGCCGGGTTGGAAACCCGGCATTGTAAGTAAAAAAATTGACTGCTGGTATTTTGTGGGGCCTTACTTCCTGGCTCCGGGACCGTTTACCACGAGCCCGTTACTCATATAGGTGTGGAAGTACTCCAGTGCGCGGTACTCGGCGCTTTGCGACTTGTAAGGTTTGGCACGCACCTGCTTGTTACAGCCGCCGTAACGTCGATGGGTCGTACCCATGCCGCCCCATTTCGAGCGATACACCGGGAAATGGCTCAGATGCCCCAGTGCCGGGCTCAGCAGGTCGGCGCGTACCATGCTGCCGGCGTAGAACTTGTGGCAGTCGGCGCAGGCCATGTTGAGCTGTCCGCGCTTCTGGTAAAAATGCTTTTTACCGCGCTCGTAGGCAGCGACCGCACGCGGGTCGTCCGGGATCTTGATGTCGATAACGTTACCGCGTGAGGTGTAAGCCATATACGCGGAAATATCCGCGATGGGACCCTTGCTCCACTTTAACGGTTTTTCGCCATTCGCTTCACGACATTCGTTGATCGCGAGTTCGAGCGTAATGACTTCACCGCGACCGGTATCGAAGTAGGGATAGTTCTGACGGATGCCCATGCCGCCATTGGCAAAACAGCTGGCGTAGGTCTTGCCGTTGGCAAAGGGCTTGTTGAACAGTTCCTCGCCCTTGCTCATGTTGAGCTCGTAGGGAGGAAATTCCTCGATTTCTTCCCATTGCTCGCGTGACGCCGGGTCGATCGAGTAAACCCCATTGATGAAATCATCAAATGGCGTGCCGGGGAAGCGCTTCTTGTAGTAATCCTGAAATGCCTCCTGGTCCTGTTGCGGTGTCGCCATTGTGCTCAAAGGCAAAGCAAGTAGTAGCGCTATGCTCACGCTGGTCAGTAATTTTTTCATGACAGTTCCTCCTCGTATTATTTTATAAGCCGCGCTTTACTTGATCGCGGCTTCGGCGCTGTCACCTTTGCCCATGTTATCGACCCAGGTGATTTTTATCTTGTCACCCGCGGCGGCGCCTTTGAATTTAAATGACAGGTAAGGGTTTTTCGAAATGGCACCACCCCAGTTAGCGGTCATTACCACGTTGCCGTTATGTTCGGCGGAAACCTCGGTGATGTGATTTGCAGGGATTTTCTTGCCGGTTTTGGAATCCTTGCGCAAGCCGGTTTCCATGGGGTGGCTCATCAGTGTTTTGACGGTCGTTACCCCGCCCTTTGCTTTTGCACGAATCTTTATAGAAGCCATGAGTGTTTCTCCAATTCTGTATAAATCTGAAATTAGCCGCCGCAGCCGCCGATGGTGACCTTTACTTCTTTAGTCGCGGAGTAAAGCTTGCCATCAGCCTTGAGCACCGCAACGACGTTTGAGGTCTTGACCATTTTGATACGGGTCGAAACAAAGGCTTCACAAGCGGAGGACAATTGATAACTCGACGTCAGTGGCGATGGGTTAGCCGAGGCAACGATCGAGATCGCTTCGACATTACTCATGCTAGAAGATACGGTTACTGGAACCACTGCGCCATTTTCGGCTATGTCAGGGGCTTTCAGCTTGATTGCGTCGGATGCGGTATGCTGATCGCTGCCCATCGAGCCACTGATCGCGCCATTCACATCCTTGGCGTCAAAGGCGGCGGCGTTATAGGCGCCAAGTACTCGTTGCGGGACCAGCACGCCGGTACCGATGGCCGATGCCGTGGCGCCGACATATGTTGCTGTTTTTAAAAACTTTCGACGTAAAAGGTTCATCTTGAATTTCCTCGTGCGATGTATTAGGTGCTGGATTTAAAGGCTGTAGATAAATTCGGTAACCAGATCGACCTCTTTTTCGCTGAGGATTCTGTTTTTCCCGAATGGAGGCATAATCGAATTTGGATTGGCAGCCGTCGAATCCCAAATCTGAGCGCGCAGGTCGGCCTTGTTTGGAAAACGTGCTTTCATCGCGAGCAGCGGGGGACCGATGTTACCGGGTAGACTGCCGCCGGCTATCATGTGACAGGCCAGGCAATTGCCCTTCTTGCGGTCGAATGATACTTTTTTGCCGTCGGCGATTGTATCGGCGTTAGCGACCGAAATACTGCCGATCATAGAAATGCAGCAAAACAGCGCAGTCGATACTATTCCGCTAGTTACTTTTTTCATCGTCATGCTCGTCCTCCTCGGTAATTGCTGTTGCTCTGCTTTCACAGGCAGGCCGCAATTTTTAGTTTTAATTGCCGAAATACTTCAGCTGAAAATTAATTACACGCAAAGTACTTATTCGCGCAAGCAAATACTATACCCCAATTTGGATAAAATGGGTCAAGCTCCCGACGATTTTATCCTTTTGTATGCCCTAGTGGATATTTGAACTATCCCCCTGGATTGGTAAGGTGCGTTTATTCACATAGCAACCAATCAACAGGGGGCACAAAATGTCGGTTCGTCTAATCGCTATGACAGTGGTCGTGCTGTCGTTCTACCTGAATCCCGCGGCTAGTCAGGAAAACTGCGCCCCCGGCGATGCACAATGTAATGCCCAGGCGCAAAGCCCGCTGCAAAATCCTTTCTACCTGTTCCCGTGGATGGCGAATACCGCGCCTTCGATTTCTGCCAACATCAATTCCCAGGGGATGTCCACCGAGTGGATGAATGTGCAGTGGATGATGATGATGGCGAATCATTTTATGAATGCCCCGATCGACGAAGCCACCCGGTTTGGTATCCTGGATGCGATGTTGCGTGCCGCCAATACCCAGATGCTCGAGGGTATGTTTGGTGGTGCCAACCAGTCGCGCATGTGGATACCCTCGCAGAGCAAGCGCGATGTTCCTGCCAATACCGTGTCGGATTCAATTTCGGATGAAGCCAAGCGCAACCTGTATCAAAGCCTGATGATGCTTAGCCCGTTATCTTTGCGCGATATGATCTCCATCATGGCGGACAAGATGCCGGTAGCCGAGGATGTTTCCTTCGACGACGCGATCGACTCGATGAAATTACGCGCCAATGAAATCAATTTCAAGTTTGTCGGGCACAGCCCGTTGTGGAAAGATATCACCGCTATCACCGGCGAAGAGACACCTCGCGTCGAAATTTTTAATTTTTGTGATGCCATGGTGGCGCGCAAAGTGCTGGATTATGCGCCGGAGTTTGTTGTCTTTATTCCCTGTCGAATCGCGTTGATCGAAGACGCTGACGGTAAGATCTGGGTGATGACGCTTGACTGGAATATCAACTGGCTCAACCTGGCGCAAAACCCGAACAGCGTTCTGGACGAGGAATTTCGCGCTGAAGCCAACAGAATTCGTGAAGGGATGCGCTATATCATGGAAGGTGCCGCAACTGGCGATTTCTAACCGATAAAACCGTTGATGGCTAATTTCTATTATAGTAGTCGTCAGTATTTAAACGAACACTTTGGAGTTCACTATGAGAACCGCTATTACCAATACACTGCTAACGCTGTTGCTCAGCGCGATAACCGCGCTGGCAACTGCAGCGGAATCAACCCCGGAAGGTACTGATGCAGCGTCCGGGCATAAAGACCTGTCGTACGCGGTACAAAAGTCGATGGATCCAAATGTCTGGATGAAACTGATGAACAGCATGATGACCGGGGAATTGCAGGGTCAACCGGCAATCGCCAGCTGTGTCGGCTGCCATACCCCTGAAGATATTGCGCGCTACCAGAAGGATTTTGGTGGCATGATGCATTCGATGGATCCGATGATGCAAATGGCTAATCCGCAGGCCTATACCGGAATGATGGCACCAATGACCGGCATGATAAATCCGATGACCGGGATGATGATGGCACCGATGGGGATGATGATGAATCCGATGACAGGGATGATGGCGCCGATGACCGGGATGATGAATCCGATGACAGGGATGATGATGGCACCAATGACCGGCATGATGCCGGGTATGGGTGGCATGACTAATCCAATGGGCATGATGATGAACCCGATGACCGGGATGATGATGGCGCCGATGATGGGGATGATGAATCCGATGACCGGGATGGGAATGATGCCTGGAATGGGAGGGATGCCTGGAATGGGAGGGATGCCCGGAATGGGAGGGATGCCCGGAATGGGAGGGATGCCTGGAATGGGAGGGATGCCCGGAATGGGAGGGATGCCGGGAATGGGAGGAACGCAGGGCTCGGGGTTACCACCGATAGGGACGCCGGGAATGGGCATGCCGCCGATGGGCATGATGCCACAGATGGGCATGATGCCGCAGATGGGCATGATGCCGCAGATGCCCGGGATGATGAACCCGGGAGCGATGGGTGCGCCTGGCGGAATGCAAAATCCACGGGCAATTATGGATCCAAAACAATACGAGCAGTTTTATAAGCAATGGCAGGAAATGATGTCGAAGCAGGGGCAGGTCAGCCCCGATGCCGCAGCAACCCAGTAAAGCGCCGCTTAGATTGTGAAAAAGCTAATCCTACTAATACTGTTCTCGATCGTGCTGGGTGCCTGTTCCGGGGTGCCCGAAGATAAAGCCATCGAAACCATGGTGCGCGATAACATATTGAGTGATGGCCTTGGGGATCTGTTCGAGCTGGAAAACTTCACCAAGACCAATGGTTTCAGAGAAAGTGACAATGTTTATATTGTCGATATCGAATACGACCTGGTATTTCAGAAAAGTTTTATCGACGTGATGCGGGAAATTCGCGCCGACCCGACGGGACCGCAATACGGGATGTTTGGCTCAAAGCTGGTGCTGACTGCTATCCAGTCAAATTTCGGACAGTTTGAAGTGGGTGACCGGATTCACAAGGTGGATAAGGTCACACTGCATAAAACAGAGAAAGGCTGGCGACTCGCGCCACAATAGTACTCTTAAGACTGCCGGATGACTCAGGCCATCCGGCAGTTGTCGATCGGTTAAAGAACTAGATATGCAGTTTGTCGCTGGTTTGCGAGGTAGCCTGCATGTAACCCAGCATGCCCTGGGCCTCGGCTTCCTGTGCCAGTTTCGCGGCTTCCTCGATTTTGCCTTCTTTTAACAGTTTCTCCGCCTTCTTGATCATCTTGCCGGTATCGCGCCATTCACCGCCGACCGAATTGGCCTGTTTTTGCGCATCCTTGGCGGCTGCGATTGCCGCGACCGCATCGGCGGCGTTTGCCGTAGCCAGGTAACCGCTGCTGAAGATCGCAAAAGTTGCGGCGAGTAACGTGGTTTTCATCGAATGTTTCATAGAGTCTCTCCTCCTGTTTTGATGTATTTAATCATGGAATGAATCATATCCCCAAATATCTGTATCAAATCCGGCTTCACGAATATGATCGGCACGTGCCGAGATGTAACGCTGGAACTCTGGTTCTTCGAGGTAGGCCTTGTCCAGCACGTAGGCATACACCGATTGAAAGTGGAAGGTTTTGAGGAAGGCGCTGATGCGCATTACTTCCTTTCCGCTGTCGTCAAAAAATACTAACGAGGGGGTATAGGCGATACCCAGCTCGCGGGCCCACTGTTGCACAGTGGTCTTTTTGCCGGCGGGGGTCGTAATCTCCTGTGACGAAGCGACGTTCAGCTGGATATTATCAGCCTGGCGCACCAGTTTTCTGGTGGCCTCGTCGCTTAGAATGCGGGCGTGCATGGTTGCGCATTCGGCGCAATCGGGCGCTTCGAAATAAACCGCCAGCGGCTTGTTCGAAGTGGCGATGATTTTTTCCATATCCGCTTGATCCAGATAAAAGTCTTCATCGATCAATTGGCCGCTGCGCGAGGCCATTGCATCGAGTCGATACTGTGCAAAGCTCAATTTATGCTCGAGTTTGCGGGCGACGTAATCGAGGGCGGCGCGGAAGTCCTGCGGAGGATAATAGCCGTTCAGGCGCAGCGCTACCTGGCCATTCTCGTCGAGAAAAACCAGCGTCGGGGTGTACTGCACTTGCAACGCCGCGGCAAAACTCTTCTCGGTAAATGCCTGTCCCGCAACGCTGACTACTTCGCGATCGCCCCACATATTGAGCGTTATCCCGTCGAAATTCCTGATAATAAATGCCTTCAGTTCGGGGTCGGTAAAATTTTCCTGGACCAGGCGGGCGCAATAAGGACATCCTTCCTGGTGAAAGTAAAGCATCACCCTCCGCCCGGCGGCGGTGGCCTCGGCGACATCGTCTTCAAATTCGAGGAAACTTTCCTTAAACCAGTCCGGCTTCTCCGACGGAATTGCGCCGTAATATTTACCTTCACTGGCGAGGCTGGCCTGCAACGGGATTAGTAGCAATAACAGCACCAGGCCCGGTATTTTGCGACCGATTCTATCTAGTACTGATTGCCTTAAATCATTCATAGGTTTAAAGGTCTTGTTAAAAAGCCTCGGGTTCCAGGTACATTTTGCCCAGATTGGGACCGAATAGCAGATCAAATTCACACCAGTGATTCATCATATGCAAACTGCGGTAACATTTTCGGTTAGCTGCAGCATCAGCCAGCTTGCATCCTCGCCAACCTGGGATTGTGCAATCGTTTTGGCATCCGCGTAAATATCGATTTCTGGATAGGTGCGTTGCCCTGCACGAGTGTATTAATCACATCAATTCCATTCATTCAATTTACTAATATCCACTATATGGATAGGTTTACGTGGTTAAATACCTAATGATAGGTATGGGATATCAGGCGCTTTTTTGATTACCTAGCACCGTCCGCATTGTCGAATGGAGAGACATGAAAATGAAACAGCTGCTACTGGTAGTTTTTGTCACCTTCCAGATGATTATCTCCTCCGCGGCACTGGCCTGGTCGCCACTGGATAGCTTCGAGTATGCGCTCGAATCGATGCAGCAATGCCACCTGGTTGTTGCCGGTAGCGAAGAAGACCAGGACGGCAAAAAGAAAGGAGAAGAAGAGGAAGAGGAAGAGGAAGAGGAAGAACCTGATTGTGATTAGGATTGGAGTCAAAACTAACCGAATGCTTAATAATCCCTCAGGAGAACCAAGATGAAATTAAAACTATTAGCAACAGTGTTGCTGACTACCGGCCTGTTCTGGGCTGGCAGTAGTGCCGCGGCCGATAAGCCGGTCGGTATTACCCCCAGCATGATGGAGGCAAGCGTCATGCATGGTGGTAAATCGGTCAAGATCATGCGCGACCAGAACAACAAGGCCATGGTTAACCCTGCTTTTGCCAAGACGTCACGCCCCTGTCCACCGTTTTGTATTCAGCCTATCGTACTGGCGCCGGGCATAGAAACCCTCGGCGAACGTGAAATCATCGGTTACCTGGTGAAGATGAGCAAGGGTGATAAATCCATCCTGGTGGTCGATTCGCGCACCCCCGACTGGGTGCAGAAAGGTACCATTCCCGGTGCAGTCAACATTCCCTGGACTGCCTTGAATCCGGCGAAAGGCGCCGATCCGATTTCAATCGGAG
>Ga0265303_10002065_pt1 | contig 12434 bp, 8 predicted proteins | sample Helome_2_FD_192494 | JGI IMG/M metagenome (GOLD analysis project Ga0265303, IMG submission 192494) | Marine sediment microbial communities from subtidal zone of North Sea - Hel_20160317 (Illumina Assembly) | ecosystem: Environmental > Aquatic > Marine > Subtidal zone > Sediment ...
GAAAAGCGCAAAGGCGGTGAGTAAAAGGGCGATAAAACGCATATTGTTCAGACTCTGAGAAAAACGGATGGGTAAGTATAGAGAATTACCCATGACAAGGTGCTACGATCTTATTTCCGCTCACACGATGGTCAAAAGATGAAAGTTAATAATCAGGCTTACCGCTCGATCTGGCTGAATAAAAACGGCTGGTCGGCAGACATCATTGATCAGACCTGTCTTCCGCATGAATTTGTTATCAGGACACTTTCCACCACCGGGGATGCCGCGGAGGCTATCAGTTTTATGCGGGTTCGGGGTGCGCCATTGATCGGTGCCACCGCCGCCTATGGACTGGCGCTTGCCATGCGTGAAGATACCTCTGACGACAATCTGAAAAAGGCGGCTGAAACCCTGCTCGCCACGCGACCCACGGCGGTTAATTTGCGTTGGGCCCTGGCCCGGATGCAGCAGGGCTTGGCAGCAACACCTGCCGGGGAGAGAATAATCACCGCCTATGCAATGGCAGCCGAAATATGCGATGAGGACGTTGCCATCAATCATGCAATCGGTCGTCATGCACTCGGCGTTATTCGCAAGCTCTGGCAACAGAAACCTGCCGGTACCAGGAACTTCCATATCCTCACTCATTGCAATGCAGGTTGGTTAGCCACGGTTGATTGGGGTACCGCATTGTCTGCAATCTACCAGGCCTATGATGACGGCATACCGGTGCATGTGTGGGTGGATGAAACCCGTCCGCGCAACCAGGGAGCAGCCCTGACCGCCTGGGAGTTACAGTCACACGGTATACCGCACCATGTCATTGTCGATAATGCCGGTGGTCATTTGATGCAGCACTCACAGGTAGATATGTGTATAACGGGCACTGATCGCACTGCCAGGAACGGTGATGTTTGCAACAAGATAGGCACGTATTTGAAGGCGTTAGCAGCATTTGACAACAATGTTCCATTTTACGTGGCCCTGCCGGGGCCGACCATCGATTGGCAGATGAGTGACGGGGTAAAAGGTATACCCATTGAAGAAAGAGACGGTTCTGAAGTGACCCATGTGGCGGGTAAGAACCCGGCCGGCCAGGTTGAGTCTGTGCAGATTACCCCCGATGGTGTCACTGCCTGCAATTATGCATTTGACGTCACGCCCGCCCGGTTGGTGACCGGTTTGTTCACGGAGCGGGGTGTCTGCGACGCCAGTGAAGCAGGTTTGTTGGGTCTCTATCCGGAGCAGGGAGGATCAATCTGATGACAGATGTATTGCGGCAACAATTAATCGATACCGCCCTGGCCATGAACACCAGTGGCTTGAATCAGGGCACCTCCGGCAACCTGAGCGCACGCTGCGAGGATGGCTTTCTGATTACGCCATCGGGTATGGATTACGCCGGTTTGTCCACCAATGACATCGTCTGGATGGATTATGAGGGCAATACACAAGGTGTGCGCAAGCCCTCAAGTGAATGGCGTTTCCATGCAGCAATTTATCAGCATCGTGCCGAGGCGAATGCCGTTTTACATGCCCATCCGGTCAACAGCTCGACCCTGGCCTGCCTGAACAAAGGAATCCCTGCATTTCATTACATGGTAGCAATCGCTGGTGGTAAGGATATCCGTTGTGCAGACTACGCCACGTTTGGAACCCCGGAGCTTTCAGCATTCGTCATTAAAGCGCTGCAAGACCGCAAAGCCTGTCTGATGGCCCACCATGGTCTGACCTGTTTCGAAAAAGATCTGCCACGCGCATTGGCCCTGGCTATTGAAGTCGAACACCTTGCGACGGTCTATAGCCGCATTCTGGCTATCGGTGAAGCAGATGTCCTGACGGATGATGAAATGAAAAAAGTGCTGAATAAGTTCAGCAGTTATGGCTTGCAGGATGGCTGATATACAAGCAAGCGGTCAAATGTAGCCTTATTTCTCATTTTGGTCAGCAAAATTTCGCGTTGGCGCGTATACTTAAATAGTGTTCACTGAGCACTATCAATTCGCTGGTTTATTTATATAAGGTTGCAAATAACAGACCAATATTCCCACGAACCGATTGTTGTTCAGTTTTTTCGTGGAGAATATATATGCATAAACTAACCCCCCATAGGGAACTGTACGATCCTTACTATCACTACACCCGTGGTGTACTTTACTTTGACAAAGAGCGCTATACATTCACTGCATACCGAATGCCCTACAAAGAGCTCGACAACAAATCGTGGCAGACAGAGCAGGCCTTTAAAGCCGACTACTGTCAATTGATTGACAGGAAGTATGGCAACTGAAGCGCCACTTTAAGAAGCATACCCTCAGAGCAAGTGTAATAGTTGACCAATCCAATACGTCCGGATTGACCCGGGCTGCTTAAATATGCGGGTTAGTCACTGTGCGTACCTCTTACTTTATTCAGGACGATTTTCAGTTTCTGCAATAACAGCTCTGCGTTTTCCTTTGAAAACACCATCGGAGGGCGGATTTTCAGAACATTGTCATAGCGGCCGGTCGAGCCGATCAGTATGCCGTGGTGCCTGAGCAGGTTGACGGCCTTGCCGGTTTCGGCAGTGGCTGGTTCACGGCTCTCGCGGTCACAAACCAAATCAATTCCAATGAACATCCCACTGCCGCGAATGTCTCCAATCATGCCCTGATATGTCGCTAACTCCTTTAAACCTTCCAGCAAATAATTACCGGTTTCGAGCGCGTTGGCCTGCAAATTCTGCTGCTCAATGACCTCGAGAACAGCGAGCGCTGCGGCACAGGCAACAGGTGTGCCGCCGAAAGTGTTGAAATAATGAGCGTCCCGCTGAAAGGACTCAATGACATCCGCTGATGTCACAACCGCTGATATCGGGTAACCATTCCCCATGGGCTTACCCATGGTGGCGATATCGGGTGTGACACCGTGGCGTTCAAATCCCCAGAAGTGGGTGCCAAGGCGGCCAAAACCGGGCTGTACTTCGTCGGCAACAAACAAGCCACCAGCCTGGCGGACGATTTCAACGGCTTTGGCCAGGTAACCGGGAATCACGTCGGGTAGTCCCTCATTGGAAAAGATGGTGTCGACGATAAATGCAGCAGGCCGGTGCCCGCGCCTGGCCAATGTTTCAATGGCTGTATGCAGGTGGATGGCGTATTTGTCGGCGGCCTGTGCGTCCCCTGCATATAGACCCCGGTAATTGTCTGGCGCGGGTACGGTAACGATGTTGTCGCCACGTTTTTCACTGGACTCGTAACAGCTTGTTATCTGCGAGATTGCCCAGGAGGTTCCATGGTAGGCGTGGTCGGTAACGATCATGCCGCTTGCGCCGGTTTTAGCGCGGGCGAGTCTCAGCGCCAGCTCATTGGCCTCCGTACCGGTGCAGGCAAACATGGCAATATCGAGTCCACCTGGAAACTTATCGGTAAGTTTCCCGGCGTAGTCGAGTACCAATTCATGCAGGTAACGGGTGTGAGTATTGAGTGTTCCCGCCTGTTTGCAAATAGCCTCAACGACCCGTGGGTGACAGTGGCCGACGTGAGGCACATTGTTGTATACATCCAGGTACTTTTTGCCGTCTGAGTCATACAGCCAAACACCTTCACCGGACACAATGTGAACCGGTTGCTCGTAAAACAGACGATAGGCTTTGCCCATATGTTGCTCACGGCGCTTTAGCATGGTTTGTAATCGAGGCGAAATGGTTGGTTTAGCGTTTTTCATGGTGGGTTCCAGTCAGGAAGAGAGGCATGCTTCACGAATTCGCGACAGTGCTTCACCTGCAGGCAGGGGGGCCAGATTTACCAGGAAGTTTTTTGCGGAATGATGGCTGATTAGCAAGTATTCACGGTTTTCCGGAAACAGGATGGCCCGGTACGAGCCAATTAACAGGCTCGTGATTAAACGGGTCCGGATCAGGTCAGTGAGCAGCGCCATTTCCTTATCCTGCAATGGTTCAATGGTGTGATAACCGGCGATCATTGGCAGCGCGCCTGCGAGTGGGTCACTTCCCTCATTGAGCTGATAAGCAGCCGCCACCGCCAGATCAATAATCAGGGGTGATCGGACCATGTCTCCAAAATCTATAAGTCCGCTGATTTGATGTGGTTTGGCGTTATCTATCAACACATTACCGGGGTTCATATCATTATGAATGACCTGGGCCCGAAGCCTAGCGAATTCGGGTTGTACCTGTGATATGAATGTGTCGAGGGTTTGACCTATCAACCGCCTGAGACCGGGTTCTTCTATATGAACCAACAGGTCAGCCAAACCGCCCGCCCGTTTCATATCCCACAGCAATGGCGGATTTGACCCGGGGTGTTCAAAACCCTGAAGCGCGACCCCCAGGCGGGCTAGCAACTGACCCATTTGCCGGGCAAGTTCGTGACCAACGGTCGTTTCATGTATTCCCGAGCCTTCCAGCCAGCTCAGTACACGAACGAAGTGTGATTTTTTTGGTGATTTTCCGGCCGTTTTCACACTCGTATGCAATTGTCCATTCAGTGCCGGGATGACACGCGGTAAAGGAATTGAAGCATCTCTTGCTGCCGCATAAATCAAGGCCTGGTTCTGAAAATCTATGACACTCAGATTCTCAGCGTGATTGGAGATTTTAAGTACATAACGCCCGCCATCCTGCGCGCATAACTCAAAGTTCTGATCTCTCTCGCTGACCAATGGCCGGACCTGTGCCTCTATTCCATAGCAATCAGCTGCAATGGCCACAGCATCAGCTTCAGAAAATGCCGGGGGTATGCTGGTCAGAGCTTTTTGAATGATGGTGTGTAAGGGATCTGTATTCATATACGTAGAGTAAATGATTTGTCCAACCTGGCAAGACATATTCAATTAGAATAAAGGCTGTAAACTCAGACTTTTTTGAAGGAATGGACTCATGAAAAAACTATTCAAGTGGTTATTCGCGTTTGTCGGTATCGTTGTTGTATTGCTGGTCGTTGCGACCTTTGTATTGCCGATGGTGGTGGACCCCAATGATTATAAGGATGAGATAAGTGCTGCGGTCGCGGAAAAGACGGGCCGGGAACTGACCATCGATGGTGAAATAAAATGGAGCGTATTTCCGTCAATCGGCCTTGAGCTCAGCGATGTCTCTTTAAGCAATCTCGAGGGTTTTGGTGAGCAGCCACTACTCGATATCGGTGAGGCTGGAATATCGGTCAAATTCTTACCATTACTTAAACGAAAGCTTGAAGTCGGCGAAGTGAGCATGAGTGATGTTTCGATCCATTTAAGCCGAAAAGCTGATGGCAGCAGCAACTGGCAGGACTTTGGCGGCACTCAGGCAACAGACAAAACCGCCTCCCAGAGCAGTGGTCGTGGCATGAACTCTTTTGTGGTATCGGGGATTGAGATCACTAATGCGAAGGTTACCCTGGATGATGTAGATCAAACCACACAGTTGAAAAATTTCGATCTGAAAGCATCGAATATTGAGTTGGGCCGGCCCTTTAAACTTCAAGGTGGTTTTTCGATGAACCTGCCAGGGCAGGAATTGTCCGGTGATGTTAAGTTTGGCGGTCTGGTTCGATCATCGGCCGATGCAAAACAGTTCGGGGTTGAAGGGTTAAAACTTTCATTTAAAGGTGACCAGGGAGCCGCCGGCGACACGATGTCGCTGGATGCCAGTGTCAGTGCGAATGCAGACATTGATTTGATAAAAAACCAGGCGATTCTTACTGATTTTACCCTGGGGCTTTATGATCTCGCGGTCACCGGTGATCTCACGGTGTCTTCATTCTCGGCCAACCCGAAATTTTCGGGACAGCTTAAGGTAGCTGAGTTTAACCCGAAATCATTCATGCGGGACTTGGGATTAGAAGTGCCCTCAACAGAGAATCCAAATGCTCTGACGCGTCTGCAGGCGGACATGAAGTTCGCGGGCTCAAGCGATAGTGCCGATATGCAAAATCTGTCTGTCAAATTCGACGAATCCACATTCAAAGGCAATCTGAAAATCGTAAATTTCGATTACCCGAAACTGGCGTTCGATTTCCAGGTCGATCATTTGAATCTTGACGACTATTCACCGGTCAGTGGATCGATGACCGGGTCAGATTCGGGTAGTGAAGGGTCTGACCTGTCTGTTGATGTCTTTCGTGGTTTCACGGGTGGTGGTGATTTCAGAATATCGAAGTTAATTGTCGCTGGCCTGACCGCGACGGATGTGAGCACGAAGATGCGAAGCGACGGTAAATCCGTGCAGTTTTCCCCGGTCAACGCAGACTTCTACGGCGGACGGCATGAAGGAGATATTAAGATTGATGCCAGCGGTGCCCGACCCCTGATGATTGCAAATCAAGGCCTTACAGGTGTTCAAGTCGAAGCACTGCTAATTGATCTCACAGATTCTGCCCGCCTTGAGGGCACGGGGGATTTTTTCCTTCAGATTACTACTGATTTAAGTAACGCCAACTCCACCATCCAGTCATTGTCAGGTGACATGGGCATGAGCATCCTTAACGGTGCGATCATCGGTATCGATGTTGCTGATACCATCGGCGCGGTTAAGGCTGCACTGGGTAAACAATCAGAACTGGTCAGTGAATCCGGGCAGGACAAAAAAACGGAATTTGGCGAACTTACCATGAGCGGCGTTTTCGATAAGGGAATACTGAGCAGTGAAGATTTATTGATGCAATCGCCATTGATTCATGCAACAGGAAAAGGCACCTTTAACCTGGTCGAAGAATCCATAGATTATGTTCTGAAACCCGCTCTGATTGGAGATGCAGGACAAAGTATGGGTGAATTGAACGGAGTACCAATCCCGGTCAGGCTGAGCGGGAACCTTTATGAGCCTGATATCAGGGTGGATATCGTGGCTGCACTTGCCGGGTCACAAAAGGAAAAGATCAACAAGAAAGCAAACGAATACATCGGTAAGCTGATAGGTAATGAAGAAGATTCCGCGGCTGACAATGAGGAAGCTGACGGTAGCGAAGAGACCGATGTGGCGTCTTCAGTACTGAAGGGGATTTTCGGCAAGAAAAAGGATCCTGAAAAGAAAAAGGATGATGACGGGTGAGTATGAATAGAGATGAGAAGTTCTCAGTGACACTCCTTCTGGGACTAGAGTAATCCCCATCGGTGTGCCCGTTAAACTGGGGTAAGATCAATCCGGCCCCTTTAACTGTGAAATCACCTAAATTTAAAGTTAGATGAGCAATGATGTTAACAATATAGGCATCATCGGCGCAGGCGTGGGCGGACTGATAGCGGCCAAGACCTTCCTTGAAGAGGGGTTTAATTGTGAGGTGTTTGAGAGGAAGGGATCTCTCGGCGGAGTCTGGGAGAACGGATATCATTCCTTACATCTGTAACGGGCTCTATTCCACTCCATACCTGCCGAAATTCCCCAACCAGGATGAGTTCAAAGGGCGTATCGTCCATTCTTCCCTGTTTAAGGAACCGGAGCTTGCCCAGAACAGCTGAAATGGGGGCCAAGCGACGTTAGATTTAAGCACAATTGATGACGACAGCAAAATTTTGTGACGAGTTGGGTGCCACGGTAATGGGTGGTGCGGTCATTGAGCTTGCGTCTCTATAATAATAATTATAAACAAAAGTGCTTGGTTTGTTTTATTATATAGACGTCAACGAATTGACCAGCGTTACGATACTTGGGGTGTAAGAAATCCTTCAATACCCGTAGCATGAAATATTAAAGTATTCCCAAGGAGAACCACGAGATGAAAACTTTTATACGATTAATGGCTATTTCCATGTTAATGGTTTTTGCTTCCCCGGCTTATTCAGAAGCAATACAGATATATAACTGCACATTTGAGGGCGAAGCAACCGAAGGTGAACTTTCTGACATGGCCGTAAAATGGCTCAAGGCAGCAAAAACTTTAAAAGGCGGTGAAAACCTCCAGGTTTTCATAAGATACCCTGTAGCCGCCTCGGTAACTGAGGTCGATTTTAAATTCGTTGTAGTCACGCCTGATTTTGCTGAGTGGGGTGCATTTACGGATGCTTATGACTTATCCAAACTCCAAGAAGTAGATGATGAATTGTTCAAAATTGCAAATTGTGGTGACTCCTCCTTATGGGAAGGTGAAGAAATTAAATAAGACGAATTGATTTATTTGGAAGGCCGTCAAATATGACGGCCTTTTTTTGGGCGAATAAATGATTGCCGGGCACTAAAGACGCAAAGGCTGAAGCTTCAAATAGGTCAGGCTACGCCACAGCCTTTCAGCGGGCCCAAACCTGAAACGGTTCAACCACCAGGTACAGAAAAATATCTGAACCGTAACAAACGGGGCGGCATAAAACGTGGTGGCCACCGGTTCCGGCACTTGTTATTTTTACAGAGGGTTTGTTTAGAAATGGAACAACAGGGACCCCACAAAAATCATGCAGCCAGCCCAGGAATTAAATTAATAATTAGCTCGGAACCGGCAAGTTGAATGACGTAGATCTCCAGAGTATGTCTACCCAACCATCGCAGCGAGTGGGCAATCGGTTGCGGTGGCTGGATACTGCTTGGGCCACGGACAAACACAGCCAAACGATAAGATAAGATGGCAACACCGACCGCCACGACAGAAAGCTGGTATTCGGAAAACCCGAACTCAATTTGTTCCTGCCAAATGTAGATCACTGCTGTGATTAAACAGGCCAGCAGGCGCATCCCCCGCCAATTCTGCGTTAACCCCTGCCCCGTCGATTCAGGTTTCTGCCCGCTTGCATCCTGACCGTTGGACGATCTGCCATCGACATACATACGTTGACATAAACCGAACAAGGCCCAAAACCACCCCTCGGCGCCGTAATCGACCATATCACCCGCAACCGGCATCACCGCCAAGAGTCCCAGAACCAATACAAGGAAAGCTACCCAGCCGTAACGTTGCAGCAGACCCAATATTGAGGGGCGTGACAAGCGGATAAGCGCCATACTAAAAAGAATGTTCGGTGCCACCCGCTCCCAGTCGGTATTCCAACTGTCGAGCAGGGTCAGGATGACACCGAGCCAGATCCAGTGAAGCGGGATAGTCCTGGACCTGGCGTAGCCCATGAGGAAGAAGAATACAGGGGCTGCCATACGTCCGAAAACACTCCACCATGCCGCGTCGTCAATGAAGAAATATCCGGTGTGGCCAACCACAACAAGAAAGATGGCGAAAGTTTTCAACCAATCGGAGTTGTCAACGCTGTTTGGTAAGCGCTTCAAGTCGTTGGTTTCAATCATTTCCTGGGCAAGTCTCTGGCAAGTACCTGTTCCACGGGGCTGCCTTCGTAGGTGGCGGTTGGCAGATGCATCTCCTTGAGCACCAGGCACAACGGCTCCAGGGTCGTATCCGGCTCGATAACAGCACCACCCATGACCGTCGCGCCAAAGTTAACGGCACTGCCGTCCTTGATGTCAGTCAACTTCAACTTCAACATCATATTCTCAAAGGTATGAAATTGGAGAAAACCGGTAACAACACAGTCATCACCGAATTTTAACGCGTTCCAGTCGGAAGCCTGCATGGGCGAGCCAATGATGGTACGTTTGCCTATCCTGCAACCCATCCAACGTAAAATGGGATTTGCAAGTACGGTCCCTGCTGCAAGGCCAAGGGAAATCCTGCACCAGGCAAAGAAACAGTCCTGCGCAAAAAAGTAGCTGAAGTGCCGCCAGGACCAGAAGGGTGTCGAGTGAGCAGAACCCCAGTGACTACCCACGAGAAATTTCTTGATCACAACGCAGGCCATCACAAGGATAAACTCTGTGAGTATCAGGGCAATGAACGCACTGGTGAGCAGATGCCCGCCCAGGCGCAAAAGGGTGCTATACAACATCACGTAAACAAGCACATTGGCAATACGCAGTATTCCGATACTGAAAATGTCGTTCAGGAAAACACGCGCAAGGAACAATGGCAAGCTGGGCAATGTTTGAGTTTCTTCATCTACACCAACGTTAGCACTCGCAATTTCTATTGGCGGGTTTCCGACAACAGTGAGCGGCTCACCCGACCGTGACTGCATCTGTCGGCGAAACTGTATGTCGCTTACCGGTGTTGAGACGCCCAACAGGAAATTGGTTGGAAGTTGCCCGCACTCCGCCACGCTGTTATTGCCGCTAAAGAAATTCAGGGGCATATCAAGTGGGCGAAGCACGGTGTGTTCTGCACCATAATCGAGCATGTTCGTAAAGCAGCCATTGGACCAGAACACCTTGGCGTCCGCAGTGGCCACCTCCGGTACCAGGTTGAACATAACATCACACTCGGCGGCACCGAGACGTTTAAACCGTACACCCGCGAGCGCGCGCAGGTATTGCCCCGTGATGGTCCAGGTCCACTGGTGCTGAATCCGGTTCAGCTTTTTCATCCTGTAGATCAGTAGAGCACATTTGAGTCCGCGCGTGGGATACAGACCTGGCGATGCCGCTGTGAAACGCAGAAAGACACTGCCGAGTATTGAGATCAGGACGATACTGACCCAGGTCGTTATTACCGCATAAAGACCCATTTGCCACAAAATCTCCGGTATTGGCGTTATTTTGAAATAATTACTGGCCAGTGCTGTCTCATTGACCGGGATAAAACTAGTGGCAAACCAGGTGACCAGGGCAGTTGGAGCAACGACAAGACAGAACTCGAAGACTACCTGCATGAGAACATTCAGCGTCTCCAGTAACCAAAGTGACATCCTGTACCGGCAGCTAGTCGCTGTCCGTTTTAATTCCGTACAACGACCACTAAATCTCGCCGGAGAGCCTTCCCACATCTCCTGTGCGCCCACATCACTGAGGATGGGGGTAAACGGTCTGATCCGGCTGCCGCGACCCACTGTGACGTCATTGGCGATTGCTGCACGCATACCGATCTTGCAACCATTGCCAAGGTATATAGGGCCGATATGCATGTCCTGCCCTACCCACCTCAAAGTATGAACATAAGCCCTTGCCTGGATGGCAACATTGTCCTCAATGGTGAGCAAATCCAGGGGCCCGAGAAATTCCACGTCATATGCGCACTGGAAATTTTTCCCTACGCTGGCACCGAGTCGACGCAGCACATATGCTATGAGTGGCGCACTGCGAAACAATGTGCCCAGCGGTCGCAGCACTGATTGTTCCAGCAGCCCGATACACCAGGTGCGAAGGTGCATCCTGCTCCATTTGGGATATATTCCCGGTGTAACCTTGTTTCTGTGTATATGACCACCCATGAAGAGCTTGATCAACATCACCCAGAGCAAGTTCGCGAACGGGTACGTCAGGGCAACCAGGTATCCCAGGAAGCCAACGGCGATGAACTCCCAAAGGTAAGCGGTCATGAAGAACTCGCCAATTTCGTTAAAGGCAACCAGCGCCAGAAACCCGATGATCGTTGGCGCATAGAGCAGTGCAAGGAACAGCATTTGCAGGGTAGTGAAAACTCCGCTTGAAAGCACTTTTGCTGCTGCATCATCGCGCACATTTTCATGTTTATCAGAACCGGCGTTTTTCACTGGTGATTCGGGAGCCAGGTCCAGACTCCGTTGTCGACTGACTACCTTGCGTGCAGTGTTGCAGTCACTGAACAGCGCCCGCACCGGAATTTGCCAGCCTGCGCTTTGCAAGCGCTGAGCGAGCCGGGCGATAGCGATGGAATGCCCGCCATAGTCGGCGAACACATCATCCCAGCCCAATGGGGCTTCTAATACTTCTGCACAGATCGCCAGTACTTCCGGATCACCTGGCTCCGTGTTCTTCTCATTACCGGCCGGCGCCCCTGCTCCGGCATCCTGGCTGTCTTGCAAATTACTGCTGCTGCCCTCTGCTCCGCTTTCCAGGCCCGTCTGCAGACAGGACAAATCGGGTAAGCAGGTTCGGTCAATTTTCCCGGACATAGGTTTCATAACGAATTTTTCAACCAGAAATATTCGCGACGGGACCGATGGTGACGGGAGTTGCCCCGCCAGGGTCTCCAAGGTTCGGGCGAGCCACTTCTCCGGGGCCGGAACAGCCACGGGGATGCCCGAACCTGAGACCGATGGCGCAACGACGAAGGCGACCAGTTCCTGGTTTTGATAGTCCAGTACAGCGGATTCTATCTCATTGAACTGCGTCAGCAGGATATCCTCAACCGCCTGTACTTCAACACGATGCCCACGTACTTTGAGTTGTGTGTCGACCCGGCCAAGAAAGTGCACACGTTGAGACCGTTGATCAATTTTGCATCTGTCGCCGGTGCGATACAGGCGTCCGAATTGGGGATGTGTGATGAACTTCTCTGAAGTTTGCCCGGGTAAATTACGATATCCGCGTCCGACATGAACGCCACCGATACAGAGTTCACCGACCTCACCGTGAGGGAGCGGCGTGAGTTGGCCCACCTCAAGGATCACGTATGTGACATTGGCCAGCGGCGAGCCGATGGTGACGGGCTCTCCCGGGCGCAGGCTTTGACGGCTCGTGTCAGTGCTGGCTTCCGTCGGACCATAGGTGTTGATGACCTGCCGCC
>Ga0265303_10002067_pt1 | contig 12432 bp, 9 predicted proteins | sample Helome_2_FD_192494 | JGI IMG/M metagenome (GOLD analysis project Ga0265303, IMG submission 192494) | Marine sediment microbial communities from subtidal zone of North Sea - Hel_20160317 (Illumina Assembly) | ecosystem: Environmental > Aquatic > Marine > Subtidal zone > Sediment ...
GTACCACGAAATCTGACAGGCAGGCCATCCAGGTCGGCATGCCGTAGCACTCGCCCAGGATGGCTGTTACCATGGGGGTTTGCCGTATTCGGCTCATAATCTGCAGGTAGGTATCGAAACCGCCGCCGCCGTAGGAGGCAAGTCCGGCGGATCCCATGATATCCGGCATGCGTGCACCGCCGGCTTCACCCAGGTAAACCACCGGATATCCGCGATGGGCAGCAAGTACTTTAAGCTCGCCTTCCTTGCGTCCGGCGATTCTACTCGAGGTGGCGGCCAATACCGTAAAATCGTTTGAAACAACCGCCACCCGACGGCCGTCTATTTTGCCGTAACCGGCCACTTTACTGTCGGCCGGGGTCTTGTCCTCCATTCCGGCTACATCGGAATGATTTAACATGCCGACTTCCATAAAGGAATCCGGATCCAAAAGATGATCGATTCTTTCCCGGGCGGTGAACTTGCCCTGATCATGTTGTTTTTTAATCTTTTCGGGGTCGCCCATTTGCCGGGCTTTGGCTCGACGTTGCTCGAGTTCTTCTATTTCTTTGTCAAATGCCACCTTGTCTTCCTCCGGAAGAAGTTTGAGTCTGATTTTTTGCCCGGTCAAAATCCTGGTTTATCGCGGCTGGAAAGCCGCTCCCACGTGATGTAAACAGATGGTGGGCGCCGCTTTCCAGCCGCGATAGACAGATACGCTGTAGCGTTATTTTATTTTTTTGCCGTCTTTTGTGTAGCGGTAAAACCCTTCACCCACTTTTTTCCCCAGTCGACCTTCTGCAACCATTTTCACTATCAAGTCGGATTTGGCTACCAGGTGCTCTTCGCCCAGGGCCAGCATGGATTCGCCTACCCGGGCAAAAGTATCCAAACCGGCGTTGTCGGCGATTTCAAAAGGTCCGATATTCCAGCCATATCCCAGCCTCATCCCGATATCGATGTCCTCGGGACTGGCAATCCCATCGGCCACAAGGTCGACACATTCGCGAAAGGCGGCCCCAAATATCCGGTTCATAACAAATCCGGGAATGTCTTTCTGAACTTTTACCGGTGTTTTACCCAGGGATTTGACGAATTCAACTCCCTGGTTGAATACTTTATCCGATGTCTTTTCTCCCCTGATAACCTCGACCAAACCCATAAAGGGCACGGGTCCGAAAAAATGTAACCCCAATACCCGCTCCGGGAAACAGGTAAACTTGGCAAGTCGGCCGATCGGAATCGAAGAGGTGTTGGTAGCCAGCGGAATATGAGAAGGGGATAACCGATCCAATTCTTCAAAAATTTCTTTTTTAAGGCTTTCATCTTCGAAGGCAGCCTCAATAACCCAATCAACTTCCGCTGCAGCATTTAGATCCGTAACAGTGCTGATTCGCTTCAGGCACGATTCGGGGTCTTCCTTCAAGAAACCTTTCGAGAAGAATTTTTCCATGGACCACTTGATCCCGTGGATGGCTTTTTCCAATGCCTCCTCGCTTACATCCATGAGAATCACCCGGAAGCCGGTTTGGGCACATACCTGGGCGATCCCCGAACCCATAAATCCTGCTCCAATGACCAGAATGGTTGTCATATGCTCTCCTTTTGATTGCCTGAAATCGCAGTATTTTCACCCCTGTTGTAATGAACTGGGGAGTAAATGTCAAAACTGTTCGATATAAAAGCTTGATGGAAGTTCGCAATACGTACAGATCGGCTTAAAATGTTCAAGAAATTCATTACGGATGCACGCGAACGGTGAATCGGCAAGGCTGATAATTTTTGCTCCACTTTTGGAAGCTGTCTGTATGCCATTCAGTTTTTAAAAATCCTTCTATTTTTTATCTTGACATATAGGGGGTATTTTGATCAATAAACAGTGTTTGACGCTGTAATTGCGGATCTTGGAGCGAATGAAGCTGTGTACTTTTCGACAATTTTTTCGCCTGATAAACCCGGAGGCTGAAATTGCGCGTCACAAACCCCATCTCTGAATACAAGAAGCTGTTTCAACTCAATTTTCTTTTTTCCTCTAACCGAATAACAATTTATTTTACATCAACTGCATACAGACTTTTCCTAAATCTTCGCAAAATTTTTTTTATCCTGATAATTGCCTTTAATTTTTTATTGCCGAAGCGCTTGATTCAAACCTAACCCATAAGGAGGACTGTCATGAAAAATTTAAAATCATCGTTGGTAATTATCCTGGCGTTTTTTTTAATAGTGACTTTTTGTTTCCCGGCCTGGGGTGCTAAAACAATTAAAATTGGTGTGATCGGCCCCATGCAGTTTGTTCAGGGAAAAGGCCATTGGAACGGCGCGGTCATGGCGGCTGAGGAAATCAACGCTAAAGGTGGCGTCAAGGTCGGCGACAAGAGAATGAAAATTGAGCTGGTTAAGGCCGACTCAAACGAGTTTTTGAGCATGACCGACGCCACCAATGCCATGGAATTGTTGATGGCAAGGCATAAGGTGGATTTTGTCGTGGGCGGCTTCAGAAGTGAAGCTGTGTTCGCCATGCAGGACATTGCCATGGACTACAAGAAAATCTTCATTGGCACGGGTGCCTCACACTCCAAACTCTGCCTCCGGGTGGCCGAGGATTACGACAGGTATAAATACTGGTTCCGGGGCACCCCTTTCAATGAAAAGTTCCTGGGCAAAACTGCCTTTATTCAATTGGCAACCGTAGGTGCGATCCTGAAGAAGTCGTTAAATATTCCCAAGGTAAAAGTAGCCGTTGTCGCAGAAAAGGCTATGTGGGTCGAAGGCATGATTGCTGCTGCCAAAGGATTTCTCCCCAAGATGGGCATGGAAGTGGTCGGGGTCTGGCAGCCTTCCCAGGCGGCCACGGACGTGACCGCCGAACTTTCGGCCATCCAGCGTGCAGAACCCCATGTGATCTTTACCATTTTCTCCGCTTCGGTGGGAATTTCCTTCGCCAAGCAGGCCGGGGAGCTCAAGATACCGGCTGTACTGACGGGAATTAACGTGGAGGCCCAGAAAGACGGGTTTTGGGAAGCCACCCAGGGAAAAGGTAACTATGTGACTACCATGAATACCTATGCCCGGGGTGTTGAGACCAATGAGTTCACCAAACCATTTGTTGACAGATACATTAAGAGATTCGGTGAAGTGCCCCCTTACACCGCGGATACGTATTCCGCTATTGTTTATACCCTGGTACCGGCCATCGAAATGACAGGTACTCTCGATGCGGATCGACTCGTCAAGGTTATGGAGGTTCGTGAATTTAAAACGCCGGGGGGCAAAGTATCTTACCTCAAAGATAAACAGGGTCGTCCGCTGCACGAATTAAAATGGGGACCGGGATATCTCACCAGCCTGGGCGTTCAATGGCAGGATGGCAAGCTTGTGGGAGTCTGGCCCAACAAGTGGGTAGCTGCCAAGGGAGCTCCCGAAGTTACCTATAAAGGTATTGTTCCGTTCAAGATACCACCCTGGATGATCGAGAAATACAAATAATGGAGTAACCCTGACTTAAAATAGCCCCTCCCTGCCAGGCGGGAGGGGCCTCATTTTTCACAGAGAGTGAGGTTGCATGATTCTGGATATTATCATCACCAGCCTGATCAACGGGAGCACTTACGCCCTATTAGCCATTGGTTTTTCTTTGATATTCGGCGTGGCGCGCATTGTTAATATCGCCCATACCGCCTTTTTCATGGTGGCTTCCTATTGTATCTATATGATAACCCGGAAATTGGGATATCACCCTATTGTGGGGATGCTGGTTGCCATCCCATTAATCACATTACTGGGTTTGATCTGCTATAAATTGTTTATCGATCCCATTCGTGAGCATGAGGCTGCGGTTTTGATCAGTACCATCGCGCTGGCGATCGCCTTTCAGGAAATTATGCTGCTTATTTTCACCGGAGACTACCTCAGCGTGCCCGCTCTGATTCAGGGATATTTTACGGTTTTTGGCGCAAAAGTCTTTTATCAACAACTGATTACATTTATCGCCGCCCTTGTTATTCTTGGCGCCCTCCGGCTCCTGCTAATGAAGACCAAGCTGGGTCTGGCTATCCGATCAACGGCTCAGGATCGGGAAGTGGCCAACCTCATGGGTATGAATGAGAGCCGGGTGGCCATGATTACCATGGGTATCTCTGTGGCACTGGCCGGCTTTACCGGTGCTGTGGTAGTTCCTCTGACTACCGTTAATCCTTTCATGTGGTTGCACCCGCTGATCATGATGATGGCGGTGGTGGTTCTGGGTGGATTGGGCAGCATTAAAGGGAGTTTTTTCGCAGCCTACATTCTGGGATTCGCCGAAGCAGCGGTGGTTTTCCTGATTCCCATGGGCGCATTTCTGAAGGGTTCGGTGGCGCTTTCTGTCATGATTTTAGTGTTGTTAATCAGGCCGGAGGGCCTCTTTGGCGTTGCTTTTGAGGAAGAGAGATAGAAATGGATCTGATTCGTTACTATATTAGACAGTTATTCAATATAATAAAAACTGAAGTATTTATATTGCCCAGCCGGATGATTGTGTTGCTTTTCTTTATTACTATATTGGGGTTGCCCCTTATCACCAATGATCCGTATTTATTACGGATTCTGATTCTTGCCAGTATATTTGCCATTTTTGCGGCCAGCTGGGACCTTTTGTCCGGATTTACCGGCCAGATGAATTTTGGGCACGCCCTTTTTTTTGGGGTTGGGGCATATTCAGCTGCTATGCTAAATCAGCATGTCCATATTCCACCTTGGGGCAGCATTCCCTTAGGTGCCCTGGGTGCAGTTTTAGCGGGCCTGATTGTCGGCATTCCCTGTCTCCGATTACGGGGTACGTATCTTGCCCTTACAACCCTGGCCTTTCCCATTATTTTGATGGGAATCGTATTTGCCATACCCCATATAACCGGAGGAGAATTGGGTATTTCCGGTTTAGACCGTTTGGCCCGGTCCCGGGTAGTCAATTACTATATTGCGGTTTTGGTGATGCTAGTTCTATGTACCATTATGTGGAAAATTACGGATTCCAATATAGGGATTATTTTTCATGCCATCCGGGAGGATGAAGTTGCGGTGCGCGCTTCCGGCATCAACACCACCCGCTACAAGCTGCTGGCATTTTGTCTCAGCGGTTTCTTTGCCGGTATGGCCGGTGGACTCTATGCCCATTTCATGCGGATTGCCGATCCCTCGACCCTGGAAGTGTCCATGTCGTTCCAGGTAGTTATTTGGTCGGTTTTTGGCGGAGTGGTGACTATCTGGGGGCCAGTCGGTGCCGTTTTTGTACTGTTCCCCCTGCTCGAATTTTTTCGATTTTGGCCCGAATTCAGAATGTTACTGTTTGCCATCGTCATTTTACTAATTTTACTTTTTATGCCCCAGGGGTTGCTGCCATGGATAAGGGATAAAATCGAAAGCGAGTGCCCCCGGTGCAAAATTCGAAACGTGGCGACTCGCAAAAATTGTCGAATTTGTGACACATCGATGCACTAACCTGTTTAGCTCATAGCTCATAGCTGATAGTTCATAGTAAAAAAGAAGGCGCTTATCCGGAAAGTCCAAGTTACCATAAAAAACCCTCTGTGGGAGCGGCTTCCAGCCGCGAAATTAAATGATCGCGGCTGGAAGCCGCTCCCACAACCAATACAACTTGTTCTTTTGCTGAGGAGATTTAACACGTATGGAGCCCAAAGACGTTTACATGTCCAAACCCTGGTTGAAGTACTACCCGGAAGATGTCCCCCACGAGGTGGAGGTCCCCGAAAAATCTGTGCCGCAATTATTCGACGAAATGGCGGACAAACACAGTGGTAAGACCGCACTGATATTTTACGGCAAAAAGATTAAATATGGAGAATTGAAAAAGTTGACCGATCGATTTGCCGCAGCGCTGGCAGGTCTTGGGGTGGCCAAAGGGGAGACGGTGGCAATATATCTGTTAAATTGCCCCCAATATGTAATTGCTTATATCGGTGCCTTAAAAGCTGGTGCCAAGGTAACGCCGATCAGCCCGGTTTACACCAGTCAGGAAGTCAAACACCAGTTAACGGACAGTGAAACAAAAACGGTAATCTGTGAAGACATTCTTTATGACAACGTTGCGAAAGCCAAAGTCGATTTGGATAATATCATCCTGTCAAGCATCGGTGACTATCTCCCGGCTCTCAAACGCGCCTTTGGTAAAAGCGCGTTGGGCAAAGCCTACAGCGGAATGCAAGTTCCGGCACCGGAACAGATCCAACAGGCAGGCCTACTCCTATTTAAAGATTTGATAAAAAAATACCCGGACCAAAAACCTGATATCACAATTGACCCAGCCAAAGACATTGCCGCCCTGCCGTACACCGGTGGGACGACCGGGCTTCCCAAGGCCGCCGTCTTAACCCATTACAATATGGTAGCGCTCATGATGCAGACCCTGTCTTTCTGGCCTATATTTGAGGAGGGCCGGGAAAAGATCATCGCGTTTTTACCATTTTTTCACATTTACGGTCAGGTTGTCGTGATGCTTAATGGTTTGGCACAGGGAGCCACCATTGTGCTTTTCACCACTCCGGATATTGATGCTATTCTTACAGCCATGGAGCGTTATCAGGCCTCCGGATTTTATGGTGTTCCCACTTTGTTTGAATATCTGAAAGAATACGAAAAAACCGATCGGGTTGACTGGAAGCGGCTCAAGTTAATCGCCTGCGGAGCTGATACCCTTCACCAATCCACGATTGAAGAGTGGGAAAGACGTACCAATTCAAAAATACTGGAAGGTTACGGTATGACGGAAACCACGGCCGTCAGCCACAGCACCCCATATGACAGGCCCAAAACCGGATCTTTTGGCGTTCCTTTACCCGGTGTCACCGCTGCCATTGTCGATGTGGACGGTACGGAGTTCATGCCCGTCGACGAAGTGGGCGAATTGATACTTAATGGCCCGAACATCATGCAGGGTTATTGGAAACGTCCTGAAAGCTATCAGGAAACATTTCTTGAGTTCGATGGGAAAAAATGGCTGCGGACCGGCGATCTGGTCAGGATGGATGAAGAGGGCTATTTCCATTTCTTTGACCGCAAACGAGATCTGATTAAATTTAAAGGCTATTCGGTGTTTGCCCGCCATGTGGAAGAGGTGCTGTATAACCATCCGCAGGTGAAGGCCGCCGGTGTGGTCGGCGTGCCGGACCCGAAGGTTGGAAACATTATCAAGGCTTACGTGGTGTTGCAGAGTGAGGCCAGGGGCAAGGTGTCCGAAGAAGAAATTATGGAATTTTGCCGCCAGAACCTGGCGCATTACAAAGTTCCGGGTATCATCGAATTTAGAGGTGAGCTCCCGAAAACGGATGTGGGCAAAGTCTCACGGCGGGAGTTGCGAGAAGAGGCGGAGGAGATTTGAAATGGGGACACCATTTTTGGAAATTGACACTGTTTCCAAGAGTTTCGGCGGGTTGAAAGCCGTAAGTGATATCAGTTTCAGCATGCGGCGGGATGAAATTGTCGGTTTGATCGGACCGAACGGTGCCGGGAAAACCACACTCCTGAGATTGATTACGGGGATTCTGAAAACGGACAGCGGCACGGTTAAGTTTAAAGGTAAAAAAATTGTCGGCATGAAAACCTGGGACATTGTCAATCTTGGAATTGCCGGTACCTTTCAGAATATGAGGCCGTTTCGGCGTCTGCCGATCATTGCCAATGTCATGGTGTCGTGTTTGTCTCCCCGATCCATGAAACGCGGCGAATGGGTCAAACGGGTTGAAGCCAAGGCCATGGACGCCCTTGAATTTGCCGGCATCTCGGATATGGCCCTGGAGAAGGCCTCAACCCTTTCCCAGGGAGATCTCAAACGCCTTGAAGTGGCGCGCGCCATTGCCACCGAGCCGGAGCTGCTGCTGCTGGATGAGCCCTTTGGCGGATTGAGCCCGGCCGAAACAGAGCTCATGGCCAAGTCGATTAAACGCTTACATAAAGGGGGGCGCTTCGGCCGGCTGCACAGCGAAGGCCCGGCCATGGTGATTGTCGAGCACAAGCTGCAGCAGTTGATGAAGATTGCCGATCGCATTATCGTCCTGAACTTCGGGACCATGATGGCAGATGGGACGCCCGAAAAAGTTTGTGCTGATAAAAACGTCATCGAATGTTACCTGGGAGAAGGAGGCAAGTAAATTGCTGCTGGAAGTCTCAAATTTAACGGTTTGCTTTGACAAGGCTATGATCATCAACGATCTCAGCATGCACATCAGCGACGGCGAGTTGGTCAGTCTGGTAGGTCCCAATGGGGCCGGCAAATCAACCCTTTTAAGGGCCATCACCGGCCTTGTGATCTGGGAGAAGAGTATCCATCGGGGTACAACTGAAGGCGACATTACTTTAGAAGGCACGGTCGTTTTCGAAGGCCAATCAATCGAACAGGTACCGGCCCATGTAATTACCCAAAAAGGGTTAATCCACTGCCCTGAAAGGAGACGACCTTTTCGCGAAATGACCGTGATTGATAATCTCTATGCCGGCGGCTACCTGGTGAAAGATAAAAATCAGCTGCAAAAAAACCTTGAAAACGTCTATCAACTATTTCCGAGACTTCAGGAAAGGGTTAAGCAGATATCGGGCACCCTGTCCGGGGGTGAGCAGCAAATGCTGGCCCTTGGCCGGGCTTTGATGTCCAACCCCAAACTGTTGTGTATCGATGAACCCTCCACCGGTCTGGCGCCTATGATGAAAGAAGAGGTGTTTAATAAGATCACGGAGATTCGTGACATGGGGATCACCGTCCTGCTCGTGGAACAGGAAGTAAGCGCGGTGTTTGCCATGGCTGACCGCAATTATGTCCTTTCTTCGGGTAAAATTATCGCCGAGGGTACCGGAGACGAATTAATGCAGGATGAAGTTTTGCGTAAAACCTATCTTGGGCTATAAGCTCATTGTCAAATCGAAAATTCTATTAATTTGTCCGTAATTCGTTGTGTCAGAGGGTAGAGCAATAAAATTCCAAATCACAAGCACCAAATTTCAAATAAATCGCAAATCTCAATATTCAATGACCAAAACCGATTAATTGTTGTACTCAAAATCTCATCTTTTGTTTTGAATTTGTGATTTTGGTCTTGTGATTTCTTTGAGATTTGGTTTTTGGTGCTTGTGATTTTTCATGGTGCCTACAAAACCGTTAGCTTTCAATGGGTAACTATATTTAATCAAAAGAATTCCTCGATGCTCTGCATCGGGGTTAAATGAAAATGCCTTTTGATACCTCGCAGCTCTGCTGCGGGGTGGTTCATTAAATTTAGTTTAGGGGAGGGGAATAATCATGGCACAGGTAATTGCAGACCGGCGGGATCTTGATTTTGTTCTTTATGAGCAATTGAAGGTTGATGAGTTGACTAAACTCGACCAATACAAGGTTTTCAACAAGAAAACCTTTGATATGATTATTACCGAGGCGCGCAATTTTGCGGTCAAAGAGTTGCTGCCTGCCAATGCGGAAGGTGATAAGGAAGGGCTGCGCTTTGAAAACGGGCAGGTGAAAGTTCCGGAATGCTTTCAGCGTGCCTACAAACTGCTGATCGAGGGCGAGTGGACATCCCTGACGGAGGACCCTGATTGGGGCGGCCAGGGATTGCCATCCAACATTGCGCTGGCAGTGGGCGAATATTTATATGGCAGTAATTGGGCCCTGACGAATTACGGTGGGATGGGGCACGGTACCGGGAAAATGATTGAAATTTTTGGGACTCAACTACAAAAGGAATTATTTTTAGAAAAACTCTATACTGCCCATTGGGGCGGTACCATGCTGCTCACCGAATCCCAGGCCGGTTCCGATGTGGGGGCCCTGACGACGACCGCCGTCAAAAATCCGGACGGTACTTATTCAATCAGCGGCAATAAAATCTTTATCACCAACGGTGAACACGATCTCACCGAAAATATCATTCATCCGGTATTAGCCCGGATCGAAGGAGATCCGCCGGGGACCAAAGGCATTTCGATCTTTATCGTCCCCAAAATCTGGGTCAATGAAGACGGAAGTCTGGGGGAACCCAACGACGTGGTCTGCACGGGCATCGAAGAGAAAATGGGAATTCATGCCAGCCCCACCTGCAGCATGACCCTGGGTGGTAAAGGCAATTGCCGGGGATTGCTGCTGGGCGAAGCGTGTCAGGGTATGAAAATCATGTTTTATATGATGAACGAGGCCAGACTGGGGGTGGGTTTTCAGGCCTTTGCTTACGCATCCGCTGCTTATTTGTATGCGCTCAACTATGCCCGCGAAAGGATTCAGGGCCGGGATCTGGAAGCCGGTAAAGATCCCGACGCTCCAGCGGTACCGATTATCCAGCACCCGGACGTGCGCAGGATGCTGCTGGAAATGAAAGCCTATGTGGACGGCATGCGCAGCTTTGTTCATTACGTCGGCCAGTGCCTTGAAAAGGAGGCCCTTGCGACCACTGATGAAGAACGGGCCTATTACAAAGGATTCGGTGATTTGCTGACGCCGCTGGTCAAGGCTTACTGCGCCCAGCGAGGCTTTGACCAATGTGTTCAGGCTGTTCAGGTATACGGCGGCTACGGTTACATCACGGAATACCCGGTTGAACAGCTCGTCCGGGATTGCAAGATTACCTCGATTTACGAAGGCACCGACGGCATTCAGGCCATGGATCTTTTAGGCCGCAAGCTGGGAATGGACAAGGGGCAGGTTTTTATCAACTTTTTAGGTGAAATTCAAAAAACCATAGCGCTGGCCAAAGAGACCGGGGGATTGGAAGAAATCACCACCGAAGTCGAAAAAGCGGCCAACCGGCTCGGAGAAGTTGCCATGAACCTCGGCACAACCGCCATGTCGGAAAAATTTAAGGTGGCATTTGCGGCTGCATTTCCGTTTCTGGAAGTCATGGGCGATGTCATCATGGCCTGGATGTTGTTGTGGCGGGCGGTTCTGGCAAAGCAGAAACTTGACGACGGTGCCAGGAAAAAAGACGTCGACTTCTACGAGGGGCAAGTAAAGACTGCTGATTTTTTCATTCAGACCATTCTACCTGCGACTCTGGGCAGAATGGATGGAATTGTTAAAAGCAACAGTTCGGCGGTCGAGATTTCCGATGCTGCGTTTGGAGGCTGATTTCAAATCCGCCGAGGCGGATTAACCTCTGATTGACCGAATGGAGGTCAATCAGAGCTGGGGAGAAATCCATGGGTATCCAAAAAGTTTTGGTCATAGGATCAGGCCTTATGGGAAGCGGGATTGCACAGGTATGCGCTCAGGCAGGTATTCAAGTGTTTTTGTATGATGTCTCCCAAGAAGCTTTGGTAAAGGCCATTAAAACCATTGACTGGTCGGTGGGCAAATTTATCGAAAAAGGAAAATTGGATGAAGACAAAGATTCAATTATGGCCGCATCCGCTTGATTACCGATATTAATGACGGCAAGGAGGTTGATCTGAATATAACGAGGATGGGACCAGGAAATAGTGTTTCGTGTTTGGTTTTTGGTGTTTTGATTTCCGACATCTAAACACCCAACAGTTATACAAAAGACTCTCCCAAAGGAAAACAATGCCTCATTTTAAAGTCAACCAGAAAGACATTTTTTTTATCTTAAAAGAACAGCTTAATTACGCCGCCCTGTGTTCCCTGGAGCGCTATAACGGACTCAATGAAAAAACCTTAGACCTGCTGGTCACTGAAGCGCTGCGGTTTGCCAGGGGAGTGGTGGATCCTTTGCAGGAGATCGGTGAACAATTTGGGATCAAATTCGAGAATGACCAAGTTACATGCCCTCCGGAATTCCGGGAAGCTTTTAATCAGTATGGCCAGGACGGCTGGACGGCAGCTGCACGTGATCCAGAGTATGGGGGGCAAGGGTTTCCTCACATGATGAGAATTGTCATCAATGATTTGATGTACGGCGCCTGTCAATCATTCAATATGGCGCCGAGCCTTACTCACGGGGCAGCACATTTAATTGAAAGCTTCGGGTCCGAGGAGCTAAAAGAGCGTTTCATCCCTAAAATGTTTGACGGAACCTGGGCCGGTACCATGTGTCTGACCGAAGCAGATGCCGGCTCCAATCTGGCAGCTCTCCAAACAGCAGCCTATCCGGCAGGAGATAACTACAAAATCAAAGGCAGCAAAATTTTTATTTCCTGGGGTGATCATGACCTGACGGACAACATTATTCATCTGGTGCTGGCAAGGATCAGTGGCGCGCCCGAAGGCCTAAAGGGCATTTCGCTTTTCGTCGTCCCCAAAATCAGGGTTGAATCCGATGGCTCGCTGTCAGAACCCAATGATATTCGTTGTACCGGTGTCGAAAGCAAATTGGGGCTGCACGCCTCACCAACCTGCAGCCTCGCATTTGGATCCAACGATGACTGCATCGGATATCTGTGCGGGCAGGCCAATAACGGTCTGGCCCACATGTTTCAGATGATGAATGCGGCCCGGATCAATACCGGGGTCAGCGGCATGGC
>Ga0265303_10002068_pt1 | contig 12431 bp, 9 predicted proteins | sample Helome_2_FD_192494 | JGI IMG/M metagenome (GOLD analysis project Ga0265303, IMG submission 192494) | Marine sediment microbial communities from subtidal zone of North Sea - Hel_20160317 (Illumina Assembly) | ecosystem: Environmental > Aquatic > Marine > Subtidal zone > Sediment ...
GCCTGCCACGGCTATCATCAAAAACGCGTTCCAACTAGGTTTGAGTTATGAAATTAGCGACCGTTGGGCTATTGACGGAGTTTACCATATGGGCTTTAGTGGGGAGGCCACTTCCGGTCCTATACTTAACCCCCAATTAATTGGAGTTTCCCCACCTTACGGAGCTGTTCCGGGCAGTGAAGTTTCCTATGATATGACAACCTCAATGATTATGGTTGGAGCGAGTTATAAATTCCTTAATTAAAGGGCTTAAGGCAATAGATTCCTTCTTAGAAATTGAAAGCGGCACTGATTATGGTGCCGCTTTTTTATGCATAAAACGCATCAAATTTTAAAAAGGCTAAATAAAAAACCCCGCCAAACGAATTCAGCAGGGTCCAAACAATCAATCATTAGAAACTATATTATATAATCGTACTTTTGATTTTAAATGAATAATAAATGGGTACCTTCTTCATTGGCTCTTCCATAAAAGTCCCCAATAGTCAATATACCATCCAGTTCATCAATAAGATCTTCTTTTTCAAGGTGGAACATGTCTACGGCCAATTTACAACCCCAAAGTTTACAACCGGAGTCTGATAAAATTTCAAGGAACTCACTGACCGGTGGCATATCCAATTTCTCCATTTCCTTTTTCATCATTTTAGTAGCCAATGCCTCTACTCCTGGTAAACCGCCTAACATAGTTGGCATATGTAAAGCAGGGTTACCTACTGTAGCCGTATGTAAATGTTCTAATTTCTTCTTTTGAATTGCTTCCAGTCCAAAGAATGTGAAAAATATTTCCGATTCAATACCTTCCATCCTTGCCCCATTCGCCATAACAAATGCCGCATATGCATTTTCCAAAGTACCCTTGGATAGAATAAAAAGCATCTTTTTTACTTTAGTTTCACTCATCTCTTTTACGTTAGTTTCACTTTTTTGTTTTACTGTTGTTTCACTCATCTCTATGCTTTTATAATTATTGTAAAATAACCTTAGATCATTTATAAATTTGTTAAATACAACTCTTAGGTTTAGGAATCCCTGCTATTAATGTGGATTTTTTAAGAGGTCCACCCGGAAACAAGCTATAGAATTCCTTAATATTTATGACACCACTCTTCTTAATTCCTCTTATAGAAAGTGGTTCTTCTTTTTGATATTTGTCTTGCAGGTACTCTATGACATCCCAGTGCTTATCAGACATGGAAATACCATGCTCTTCCGCAAGAGTACGACCGACTTCCTTATCCCACTGATTAAAATCGACTAGATAACCTTCTTCGTTAACATCAATTTCCCGATCTGCTATAATTTTTTTCATGCCATTTAATTTAAAGTTATGTTATTGCGTTTTTTCTAGTTGTTTTCCTTTTTCAGACATCTTGGCATCAACAAAAGGAATAGGAACACCTTTTAAAAGCATATTCCAATATATCCATCGGAAGGCCAATTTGCCCATATGATTCATTCTGCTCTCTTTTAAGAGCCGTAATGGCCCTACACCAGGAAACGGAAATGTACCTTCAACCGGTTCTGTTGTGTAGTTAAAATCAATCAATAAAGCTTTCCCACCTCCGGTTTCTATAAAACAATTGGCATGACCATCAAAGTCCTCTTTTAATTCCTTTCCATTTATATATCGCAATATATTGTCTGTCAGAATTTCAGCTTCAAAATGGGCTACAGAACCTGCTTTTGATGCCGGTATATTAGTAGCATCACCAATAGCAAATATATTCTCATGATCTGTGGATTGTAATGTTGCTTTGTTTGTGGGAATGTAATTCAGATCATCTCCGAGGCCTGAGCGTTCTAATAATGGATCACCCATATTCGTTGGGACAGTTACTAAAAGGTCATATTCGACCTCAGTATCCGCGTAATCTATGATCTTATTATTCTCGTGGTCAACCCGCTCTATATTAAAATCTGTAACTTCTTTAATGTCTTTTTCTTCCAACAAATAATGAAGGGCTTCCGTAGCGCGTGGCTTAGTAAAAGCTCCATCCAGCGGGGTTACAAAGGTAATATCTACCTTATCTCTCATCCCTTTGTTTTTAAAATAGGAATCTGCCAAAAATGCAAATTCCAAAGGAGCTACCGGACATTTTATGGGCATTTCGGTTATATGGACCACCAGTTTTCCACCTTCCCAGGTTCTAAATTTATCTCTGAGTGCTTTGGCACCTTCATAGGTATAGAAATCAAAGATGTTTTTATACCATTTTGGCCCTTTCATACCTTCTATTTCTTCAGGTACAGTTTTCGTTCCTGTAGCTACAATTAAAATATCATAGGGTAACTCCTGGCCATCTGCAAGAAGTACCTTATTACTTTCAGGCTCAATTAAATCAATTTTTTCCTGGATATAGCTAACACCTTTAGGTAAAAACTTGGATCCTTTTTTCTTAACCTGTTTTGTAGTATAAATATCAAAAGGAAGAAATAAGAACCCGGGCTGGTAATAATGGGTTTTGAATTGATCTACAATGGAAATCTTCCAATCTTTTTTAGGCAGACTGGAGACCAAATGATTGGCCATCATAGTTCCGGAAGTTCCTGCGCCTAATATGACTAAATTTTTCATCATTATTTACCTTATTTAGTTTGAATTACAGGGATTTTTTAACCTGTATTTAATGATGTAAAATTAATTATAGGAAGTGCCGTAAAATATGACATAAGTCATAAATAAGCCTTGTGTAACAACAGTTACTTAACAGTGAAAGAAAGTAAGTTTTAACAGAATTTGTCTTTGTATCAGAATACTAAATATTTAGCGCTGTTTATTTTGCTGTCCAGCCACCATCTACGGTAAGCATGGAACCAACCATATAGCTGCCTGCATCACTGGCTAAAAAAATCGCAGCGCCCTGAATTTCCCTCAATTCACCCCAACGAGCCAATGCTGTAGCACCAACAATGAAGTTCTTTGCCTCTTCGGTATTGGCAATTGGGATATTCATTTCTGTTAAAAAAGGCCCCGGGCATATGGCATTTACCGTAATATTAAAGGGTGCCAGCTCCAACCCCAAAGCCCTGGTCATTTGTACTACGGCACCTTTACTCGTAGCATATGGAGTGCGGTTAGCCAAACCTACTAAACCCAGTGTACTTGCCATATTAATAATTCTGCCGTAGTTGTTTTTTTTCATCTGTGGTGTGACTGCACGGGAAGTATTCCAGGTGCCTTCTACGTTTACCTTCATCACCTGATTAAAATCCTCGGGACTTAATTCATCTATGGCCCCTCTGATATTAATCCCTGCACTGTTAATCAGAATATCTATTTTTCCAAAATCATTTTCAATATCCTTTACAACAGCTTCTACCTGAATTAAATTTGTAACATCAGCAGAATAGGCCTTTGCATTTACCCCAAAATCTTTAGTAAGTTTTTCTGCGGAAATTATGCCTTCATCTAAATTTCTGTTTACCAAAGCAATTGAACAATCTGCAGATGCCAACCCGGCAGCCATAGCTAAACCGAGACCTTTAGAACCTCCTGTGATCATGGCTGTTCGGTCCTTCATATTAAATTGGCTAATTCCAGGTAAACTTGTTTCTTTCATATTTTTGTATTTTGATGTTATTAACTAAAGCCCAGGCGTTGCCTGGCATATTTGAGAGATGCCTTATTATTCGCTATTTCCAGAGCCAATATCTCATCTGCAGGGTTCTTGGATACCACAGTTAAAGGTGACGTACTTTCTTCCTTTTTAATCTTATAAAGAAACCTGGCCAGTTCACTGGCAGGAATTTCATCAAAAGTTGCCCAATAACCTTTAGTTAAATAGGGTATTTTTAATGGATCTCTGGTTATCATTTCCAGGTTAAAACGGATATCCGGATTATATTTTTTGATTGTCGTAATCATTTTATCTACGTCCAAAAATCCTTCCCCTAAATTAATTTCTGCCAGGAAAAATCCATCTTCATATTCCTCAATAGCCATATCCTTCAAATGAACTGTAAAGGCATAAGGCGCAAGCGCTTCCACCACTTCCATAGGATCCTCCAGCAGAGCGATGTTATTGCCGGTATCCAGGGTCACCCCTACCCACTCACTATCAATGAGCTTTAGTATATCTATCATTTCCGCAATCCGCCAATCCTTATGATTCTCAACCGCCAGCTTTACCCCAAATTTGCGAACCACAGGTTCCGCCAACCTTAAAGAACTAATTGATTTTGTCCTGAAATCCTGAAAAGCACCCATTGTATCAAATGTCTCGTATCTTCGGCCAGATAAACATACTGTCCTAAGAATATCTGCTCCTGCTTCTTTTGCCGCCGAAACCTCAGATGTGAACCTTTGAAGGTCTGAATCGTCTTTTGGCAATCTAATCTGGCCTTCAAAAAAGAGCTCCAATTCCTCAACTCTTTTTTTTACTTTTTTGGCATAGGTTACATCCCAGCCCCTAACACTGAACTGTACTCCGCCAAATCCAGCAGAACTACAGTGATCAATCATTTGCAAAGAATCTGTAAAAGGCGGATAGATTTTACTATCCAATTTTGCGTACCTGCGTTGCATATAAGAGGCCTCAGCAATACCAAACCGCATTTCGGTAACCGTATTGGAAAAGGAAGGAATTATGGGCATGGACATAGTTAATAATCCTGCTGAGCCGCTTTTTTTTATAAAACTCCTTCGCTTCATTAGTCTAATTATCTATTGTCCATTAAATTAATCTAATCTCTTTAAAAAGATATCATGCGCTTCACTCAAATAACAAATAAAACCAGTACTATACGTTATTAGCAGCATGCTCTACATTTCATAATGACCGCACAAAACCATTTAACTAAAAGTAACAAAAGATTTTCAGTCCCTATAAATATTTACCTAAAAAGACCGTAGATTAGAAATAAATACAAAATCCATTTTGTTAACTGCATTAAAGATGATACCTTGATTTCCATATATGATTCGGGCTAGTGTAAAATAATAGGAATTCCCTATAAGAACTATCAACTAATGAAAAAGGACAAGCACAAAAGATTGAGAAGTGAGGATTGGTTTAACCCGGGAGATCCAAAATCAGCATTTATTCACAGGTCATGGCTTCGTAATCAGGGTTATCCAAATGATTATTTCAATGGAAGACCTGTAATAGGTATTTGCAATACCTGGTCTGAATTAACACCTTGTAACGGTCACCTAAGAGATTTTGCGGAGTTTGTTAAAAAGGGTGTTCTTGAAGCCGGTGGGGTTCCTTTTGAATTCCCGGTCACCAGTATGGGAGAAATTTTAATGCGGCCCACTGCAATGCTTTTTAGAAACCTGGCAAGTATGGATACCGAGGAGAGTATACGTGCAAACCCCCTTGATGGGGTTGTTCTTCTAACAGGGTGCGACAAGACTACTCCATCAACTGTAATGGGTGCCTGCAGTGTTGACCTCCCCACTATAGTGGTTCCCGGAGGACCAATGCTCAACGGAAAATATAAAGGAGAACGTATAGGATCGGGCACATTTGTATGGACTTTAAAAGACAAGATTAAGAACGAAGGTTTTACACCTGAGGATCAAATTGAAGCTGAGATCTGTTCAGCACGAAGTGCAGGACATTGCATGACCATGGGTACAGCTTCCACCATGGCGTGTATGGTTGAATCTCTTGGGTTAACCTTACCGGGTGCTGCGGCTATCCCTGCCGTTGATTCGCGCAAAAAGGTGTTGGCTCAACTATCTGGCAGACGAATAGTTGAAATGGTAAAAGAAGACCTGAAATTATCTAAGATCCTTACACGCGAAGCCTTTGAAAATGCGATAAAATTAAATGCAGCTGTTGGAGGATCCACGAATTTTATTATACATCTGCAAGCGATTGCAGGAAGAATTGGCGTCCCGCTCAACTTAAAAGAATTTGACACTCTTGGTAGTAAAATTCCTTTATTGGTGAATCTGATGCCCTCAGGAAAATTCCTTATGGAAGACTTTTTTGATGCTGGCGGATTGCCTGTAGTTATCAATCAAATGAAAGAACATCTTCATAATAATGCTATAACAGTTAACGGTAAGCCAATTGGGGAGAATAATAAAAAAGCGGAATGTTATAATACTGAAGTAATTGCGGTAATTGATAAGCCCTTTATTGAAGAGGCCGGGATTGCCGTGCTATATGGTAACCTATGTGAAGATGGTGCTGTAATAAAACCATCTGCTGCCACTCCGGAACTGATGTCACATAGAGGTAAGGCCGTGGTATTCGAAAATATTGAAGACTGTCATGCCAATATAGACCGACCGGATTTGGCAATAGATGAAAACAGCGTAATTGTGCTGAAAGGGGCCGGACCAGTTGGCTATCCGGGCATGCCGGAAGTAGGCAATGTAGACCTGCCAGAAAAACTATTAAAAAAAGGAATAAAGGATATGGTTCGCATTTCAGACGGCAGAATGAGCGGAACAGCCTTTGGCACCGTTGTTTTGCATGTTTCTCCCGAATCATCAATAGGTGGGGTTTTGGGTCTTGTGAAAACAGGTGACTATATTGTCCTTGATGTTCCAAACCGAAAACTGCATTTGGAAGTAGAAGAAGCCGAGCTTGCAAAACGCAGGGCTGTCTGGACACCTCCTGAACCGGCTTCCAACAGAGGATATACCAACTTATATATAAAAACCGTGCAACAGGCTCATCTGGGTGCTGATCTTGATTTTTTAGTAGGAAAATCAAGTTCCATAGTAAAGCGGGATGCACACTAAACCAATCACTTTATGATATCCATTTTATTACTCCTATTGAGTGTTGTAATCATCGTATTGCTCACAGCAAAATTAAATGTACATCCATTTTTAGCCCTGCTTGGTGCTGCCCTGTTCTTTGGTTTGCTTTCAGGAATGGAACTGGATATGGTAGTAAAATCTATAAATGACGGATTTGGGATTACCCTGGGGAAAATTGGGGTGGTCATTGTCCTGGGGGTTATCATAGGTGCATTTCTGGAGCATTCGGGAGGTGCCTTTAAATTAGCAGAAATAATCCTTAAAATAATAGGAAAAAACCGTGTGCATGAAGCTATGGGTTTGGTTGGTTTTGTGGTATCTATCCCTGTATTTGCAGATAGTGGGTTTATTATTCTCAACCCACTGAATAAAAGCCTCTCGAAGAGGGCCGGATTATCTATAGTTGGGACAGCCACCGCTTTAATTCTCGGCCTCATGATAACACATGTTTTGGTACCTCCTACTCCCGGGCCTATTGCAGCGGCAGGAATTATTGGTGCAGACGTAGGACTCGTAATGTTAATTGGTCTTATCATTGGTATACTATCTCTTGTGGTAGCTGTTTTCTATTGTAAGAAAATGGGGAAAAAACACTATATAGATCCAAATCCGGATATTTCAGAGGATGAGATTCAGGAAAAAATTAAGCAGGCCCCGGGTGCTTTTAAGTCGTTTTTACCCATCTTGATCCCAATTTTACTAATTGTAGGGAAATCACTTGCAGAATTTAATTTGAGTGAAGGCCAGGCTGAGACCGCATGGATTAAGTTTATTTCCTTCGTAGGTTCTCCGGTAATTGCACTAATAATTGGAATGCTTTTCGCTTTCTTACTCCCAAGGAAGTGGGATAAAACCATATTATCTACCACAGGCTGGGTGGGCCAGGCCCTTACAGATGCCTCAAATATAATCCTTATCACAGGTGCCGGTGGAATATTTGGTACCATTTTACAAAATAGTGGTATAGCTACTACCCTTGCAGATACACTCTCTACAGCTAATCTTGGAATTTGGTTACCTTTTATGTTATGTGCCGCCATTAAAACTGCACAGGGATCTTCTACAGTTGCCTTAATTACAACAGCATCAATAATAGCCCCATTATTAATTTCCCTGGGCTTTTCTACCGAGATAGACAAGGCTTTGGTTGTATCAGCTATTGGTGCAGGTGCAATGGTAGTTTCCCATGCAAACGACAGCGGATTTTGGATCCTTACTCAGTTTTCAGGCATCGATGTAAAAACCGGTTATAAAGTATACACTTTAGGTACTTTTATTGTTGGGTCATTTGCTGCATTATTGGTTTATATAGCATCTTTTATTGTATAAGACAAGAGGTTCTCAAATGTTTGTCGGTACTTTTAAAAACATAAAAATCGTATTTTAGGGTGCTATGTTTAGAGAAATTAAATTATTCCATAGACTATTAACACTATTGCCTTTGGCTGTTCTAGTGGTGAATCTGCATAGTTGCAAAAAAGAACCTTCTCCCCCTTTATCACCTTCTGAAGCCCTTAAATCCTTTGAGCTGGCAGATCCCGAACTTGAAATTCAACTGGTGGCAGCTGAGCCTCTGGTACAAGATCCTGTTGCCATTTCTTTTGATGAGGGCGGCAGACTTTGGGTGGTTGAAATGATTGGTTTTATGCAGGATATTGATGGTACCGGAGAAAATGATCCCATTGGAAGAGTTAGCGTATTATTTGATAATGACGGGGACGGACAAATGGATACGAGCACAATTTTTCTTGATAGCCTGGTACTTCCGCGAGCTATTGCCGTGGTTAACGGAGGAGCGCTTGTTGCGGAAAATATTCCACTTTGGTTTGCAGAGGATACTGACGGGGATTTCAAAGCTGATAAAAAAACATTGATAGATCCAACCTATGGCGGACAAGGAATGCCGGAACATTCGGCCAATGCCTTATGGAGAGGGATGGATAATTGGTATTACAATGCCAAATCTAAAAACCGCTATCGGAAAATTAATTCAGAATGGATTAAAGAAGAAACCGAATTCAGAGGGCAATGGGGAATCTGCCACGATAATTTTGGACGTTTATTTTATAATTATAACTGGTCACAATTACATGCAGATCTTGTCCCTCCAAATGTGCTACAACGGAATAAAAATCATAAAAGCAGCACGGGTATAGATCATGGCCTGACCCTCGATCGCAGTATATATCCTATAAGAAGTAATACCGCTGTAAACCGAGGTTATGTTCCGGGAACCTTGGATGAAGAGGGTAAATTACTGGAATTTGCATCAGCCTGCGGCCCTTTAATCTATCGCGGAAATAACCTTCCTGATTCCTATTTTGGAAATGCGTTTGTTTGTGAGCCTACTGGTAACCTTATCAAAAGAAATTCAGTTCTTGAAGAGGGCTTTATGTTAAGTGCTGAAAGCGTTTATAAGAACCGGGAATTTCTGGCTTCTACAGACGAGCGATTTCGCCCTATTTCTTTAGCTTCTGGACCTGATGGAGCGCTTTATGTGGTGGATATGTATAAAGGAATAATTCAGCACGGACCCTACATGACAGATTATCTGCGGGAAGTAACCCTAAAAAGGAAACTCGACAAACCCATAAATATGGGTCGGATATGGCGTATTACGACAAAAAATAAAATTAACACAAAACCAGAGGACCTCTCCAAATTAAGTCCAGTTGAGCTCGTCGAGCTACTAAACCATCCAAATGGCTGGACCCGGGATATGGCGCAACGCTTACTTGTGGAAAGTAAGGATTTAACTATTATCACCGAATTAGAAAATATACTTACTTCCAAAAATCCGTTAGGACAACTCCATGCTTTATGGACTCTTGAAGGTTTGGGTAATACCAATTCAAAACCTTACCTCTCTGCCATGTATGCATCAAATCCAAAAGTCGCCCAGACAGCATTGCGCCTTGCGGCTGCAATAGTTGATGAGCAACCGGAGGTTCGTAAAGAAATTCAGAATTTTATAATAAACGCTTACGATAGTGCAGACCCGGTTTTACAGATGCAAATGGTCTTAACTTCAGATTTATTAAATACGGAAACGGCATTTAATATTTCAAAGAAGTTTCTTGAACAATACAATCAGTATCCTGTGGCTCGCGATGTTGTTATGAGCAATTTAGGCCATAAAGAATATGATTTTTTCAACAATATTATGTCTGATGACAAATGGAAAATTTATGATCAGAATAGGGAAATATTTGTTGAAATGTTGGTTAGTGCTATCGCAGTAAAGGGAGCTCAAGAAGAAATTATGCCTGTATTAAATAAATTGACTTTCAATGAAAATCAAGAAACAGAATGGGTGAACAATGCAATTACAAATGGAATCCTAAACAGTACAGCCATATATGATGATGTCAAGATTGAACTTACCAGTGCCCCTTTGGTTTTTGAAAAATTAAAAACCTCAGCAAGTACGGATCCATATATGGCCGATAAGCTGGAAAAATTATTCACATGGCCGGGTAAACCAACTGAGGTTGCCGATTCTAAGGAAAATTTAATAGAAATCGATCAATTGGTTATGGCTTCAGGCAGACAAAAATATATAAACCTTTGTGCTAGTTGTCATGGCACTCAGGGAGAGGGTATGGCACGGTTTGCGCCTCCATTAAAACATTCTGAATGGGTTACAGGCGATAAGGAAAAACTGGCCATGATCTTATTGCATGGTATGGAAGGACCGATTGTAGTGAATGGAAAGGAATACGGGATTCCGGAAATATTACCTAATATGCCTTCATTCTCCACACTGCAAAATGAAGACATAGCTGCCATTTCTACCTATATAAGAAATAGTTGGGGAAATTCTGCTGAGGCCATTTCAAACGGTACTGTTGGAAAAATAAGGTTTCGCACTCAAGGCAAGATAACACCCTGGTCTTCTACTGAATTAGCTAGCTTTATTTTTGATTCTGACCTTTAAAAATCATTATTAAGAAAAAACAAAATCATGAAAAGATATTGTCTCGCATTAGATCTTAAAGATGACGACGCGCTAATTACCAAATATGAGGAGTATCATGCCAATGTATGGCCTGAAGTACTAGATAGTCTCACAAACTCCGGTATTAATCACATGGAAATCTATCGGGTGGGAAACCGTTTATTTATGATTATTGAAGTAGAAGATCATTTTTCTTTTAATAGAAAAGCAATACTTGATGCCGGCAACGAAAAAGTACAGGAATGGGAGGTTTTAATGTGGAACTATCAGCAGGCCTTGCCTTTCGCCAAGCCTGGTGAAAAGTGGCTTCCAATGGACAAAATATTTGAATTTGAAGCAGGTGCTTAATTAATTGGATGTTCCTTTAAAAGTTCTTCCGCAGTATAAAAACCTTCTTTATCCTCAATATTATTCCTTACTTCCTTTACTTTTTCAGGTAAGACAGCAGGGGCTTTATTTCCGAAAGCATTCCTGACAAATGTTAATACAGCGGCCACTTCTTCATCGTCCAGCATACCACCAAATGGAGTCATAGGAACCTGCCCGGGATACGTTTTTCCTTTTACATCAATAGGTCCCATAAGTCCTTTGAGGGTTAGTTTAATTAGGCGGTCCTCACTACCTGTAACCCATTTAACCCCAGCCAATGGCGGAAATTGGGAGGCACTTAAACCTCTTCCATCCGGCTGATGACAGGTTATGCAATAGCCTTCTCTTTTATAGATTTCTTCTCCTTTAACAAACAATGCGAGTTCTTTTCCTTCAAGTTCTGTTTTTATGCCTTTTGTTTCAGGATCTTGTCCCAAATTATGGTCATTAATATGTGCCATTGCGGCCTCGTAGGGTTGCTTCATCCAATCATCCAGCGGTTTCTGACCTGCAGCCTCAAGTACAGCTAGTCCGGATTTCTTATCTAACCATGAAGCGGCCACAAAAGCCTCCAGTCGCACACGAGGATTATCATCACTGGCTGCCATCAGCAATAGCTCTGACTGGTCAGGTATTTGGTGACCGCCATACCTCAAAACCCTTACTGCAGCAGCTCTTGCTCTGTAATCCTCAGCTCTTAAAAGTTGTCTTAAAAGCTCGTCATCAATTTGGTTTAGTCCCCAACTTACCCATAAAGCTTCAAGGCAATGATGCTCATAACCGCTATCATTTTTATCTAGATTTCTGACCCATACGCTCATTTTGGCAAGCACTTCAGCAGAATCCCTGGCACGTAACTCTCTTCTTGTTCGATAGCGTGTTCGGTATTCCGGAAGTTTTAAATTATCCAGTAACTCATCAATGCTTGCGTTAACAATCTTAGCCGGCTCCACAAGGGGCCTGGATGGATAAGTAATCCGATATATTCTACCGTGAACATGATCACGCAAAGGATCTCGGGCATTGTGCTGCATATGACCCACCAGTACATTATGCCAATCTATTAAATACAGTGATCCATCGGGAGCAAACTCCATTTCCACCGGACGGAAATTTGTGTCATCCGATGTCACCAAATCCAGCCTGTGTTTACTAATATAACCGGCGGATTCAGGATCATCAACCATAGTATGCTGTTTCGTACCCAGGAATCCGATGGTGTTATTGATAATCAAATCGCCTTGAACTTCATCCGGAAAGTGCCGACTGGAAATAAATTCCAAGCCCGAAGTGGGACGAACACGGTGTTCCTCTTGTATCAGATTTTTGGGCAATGGGGAAGCCTGTCCATATCTTGGTTTAATAGTTCCGGGCATCATC
>Ga0265303_10002069_pt1 | contig 12429 bp, 7 predicted proteins | sample Helome_2_FD_192494 | JGI IMG/M metagenome (GOLD analysis project Ga0265303, IMG submission 192494) | Marine sediment microbial communities from subtidal zone of North Sea - Hel_20160317 (Illumina Assembly) | ecosystem: Environmental > Aquatic > Marine > Subtidal zone > Sediment ...
GTACCACCCAGGCTGCCGTCACTATTCGTCCAGGCGTCCGCCGGAAGGCCATCCCGCAGCAATGGTTGAGTTGGCGTGAAGCGTACCTCGCCATCAAGTAACTGAACGGTCCCTTCGCCGAGACCAAGCGCGACGCTCGACCGGTGACAGGACTCGCAGGATCGCGCCGGGCCGATCGTGTGAGGCGAAATTGGCGCAAAGGCTCGCACGAACTTCTCATCGTCCCAATCCGGATGCGCTACGGTCATGATCATGCCCGGTACGAACAGCTCGATGCGGTCGTTCTCGCTGACGCCAAGAGCGCCAGGTTCATTACGAAAATCGCCACGCTGTTCGTGCCAGCGTCCCGGTGTCTCTCGGTGTTCAATGTGATCCCACTGAGCGTCGCTGGCATCGTACTCCATGTGACAACTGAAACACTGTGGTGCCCATTGGCTATGGCAGGTCGCGCATTCGAGCCGGCCGTGCACGGGGTCATGCACTTGCCCTTCTGCATGTTCCACTGCGTGACAATCGTCGCATCGAGCGGCGACGGCGTCACGTTGGTGTATTGCTTCCCCTGCGGCGCTCATCAGGTCGGTGCCCTTGTGGCATGCCGTGCAGGTCATGCCGGCGGTGAAGTGCACGTCGGCCGGCTTGCGCTCTACGTGACGCCCATCGGGCAAGCGGAGTTTTGCCGCGCGGCCTTCTGCGGTGTCCGGATCGATTTCGCCCAGACCCGCATAGCTTAGTGAGATCCGCGCCGAGCGCGAGTGACATCCGAAACAGCGCGCATCGGAGACGTCCCGCGTCAATGCGGGATGTTGTTGTTCCGGGTAACTATTGATGTGGCACGCAAGGCAGCCGCCACCACGGTCGTTAACCGGATCCAGATCATGGGCCGTCTTGTCCTGACCGAGGTGGCAACTTGCGCACAGTTTTCGCAGCATCGAATCAGCCGGTCCGTGACCCAGCGATTGCAGGGATGCGTGTGCTGTCGACGTCGAGCCACCGTCAACGAGTTGCCTTGTAACGTCGACCATGCCATGACCGGTGTTCATCAGGCTGTCGGCGACCGACGCGACCTTGTCCGCGTGGCAGGAACCGCAGGACTGCTCGGCATTGTCGAGCAGCCCGGGAAAACCCCTCATGCCGGCGTGGGAGCCTTCCTGTGAACGGCTTTGATCATTGCCCCCATGGCACACGGTGCAACCGTTCGCAGCAAACGCATGCGCTGCCGCAAAACCCGTGCGCTGGGCAATGTGGCAATCGTTACAAGTGTTACCGTTTGCGGATTGCCAGCACGCAATCGCGCCAATCGCAAAACTCAGAAAAAGCAAGGTTCGGCAAGTCACATTGAGATAGTAATAGTACTGATGTTGCTATGAAACCCGACGGCTAGTATTGGTCCCGATTATGACTACCAAAGACCTGACACAACGCGCGGATCTGACGCGCCACGGCCGAGGTACGGGAGCGTTGCGTACACGTCGCCCCGACTACGTCGATTTCCTTCCACCGTGTAATGATGCCTGCCCGGCTGGAGAAAATATCCAGGCGTGGCTTGCGCACGCACAAGCCGGCAACTTTGAGGCGGCCTGGCGCGAGCTGGTCATTAATAACCCAATGCCCTCGATCCATGGGCGTGTTTGTTACCACCCCTGTGAAGATGCCTGCAACCGTATTCACACGGATAGTGAAGTCAGTATTCACGCGGTCGAACGCTTCCTGGGAGACCTCGCGCTGGAGAAAGGCTGGCAGTTCCAGAAGCCGCTGACCAGGACGGGTAAGAAAGTGCTGGTTGTCGGCGCCGGACCGAGTGGACTTTCCGCGTCCTATCACCTGGCGAAAATGGGGCATGAGGTTGAAATCAGGGAAGCTGGCCCTGTCGCCGGCGGCATGATTCATTTCGGCATTCCTGCGTATCGCATGCCGCGTGACGAACTACAGGCCGAAATCTCTCGCATTGAGAACCTTGGCGTGACGATTACGCTGAATCACCGCGTCGACGATATGCTGGCGGAAAAAAAGGAAGGTGGTTTCGATGCCGTATTTATCGCGGTCGGAGCGCACATCAGCAAGAAGATCGACATTCCCAATCGCGACGCCGGCAAGATTCTCGATGCAGTGTCGTTCCTGAGTCAGACGAAAGAAGGAGAGCCACCAAAGCTCGGGCGTCGAGTCGCCATTTATGGCGGTGGCAACACGGCCATGGACGCAGCGCGCACAGCGAAGCGCCTTGGTGCTGAGCCAATGATCATCTATCGCCGCGATCGCAGCAGCATGCCCGCACACGATTTCGAGGCCGACGAGGCGCTGGAAGAGGGTGTCCGGATCAACTGGCTGCGGACCATTAAGGAGATAGACAAGTCGACGTTCAAGGTCGAGATCATGGAGCTCGACGAAAACGGGCGGCCGCAGCCGACCGGAGAATTCGAAGAGCTCGAAGCCGATTCGCTGATTCTCGCGTTGGGACAGGATACCGACACGGCGTTTCTCGAGTCTGTACCGGGAATCCAGTTCGAGTGGGACCATACCGTTATCGTTGATGAGAATATGATGACCGGGCGCCCTGGGATCTTCGCGGGAGGCGATATGGTGCCGAGCGACAGGTCGGTAACGATTGCCGTCGGTCATGGCAAGCATGCGGCACGTCACATCGACGCGTACTTGCACGGCGCGACGTACGTTCGCGGTCCGCGCAACGATATTGTCGGTCACGAGAAACTGCACCTGTGGTACCGCACAGTCGCGGCCCAGGTCGAGCAGGATCGACTGCCAGTCGAGTCACGCGGCGAAGGGTTTGACGAAGTGTTGCAGAACCTGACCGAGCCCGAGGCACTGTTCGAAGCACGCCGCTGCCTATCCTGCGGAAATTGTTTCGAGTGCGACGGCTGCTACGGCGCCTGCCCGCAAGATGCGATAATCAAGCTCGGACCCGGCAAGAGATACAAATTCGACTTCGACAAGTGCACGGGTTGTGCCGTTTGTATGGAGCAATGTCCTTGCCATGCGATCGAGATGATAGATGAGCCAGCTGTTGACGAGGCGCAAGCATGACTGAGAAACGCGCACTGGAAGGAAACGAGGCTGTCGCACGAGTCGCCTACGCTGTCAGCGAGATTTGCTCGATTTACCCGATCACTCCGTCATCACCAATGGCGGAATCAGCAGACGTCTGGTCGGCGCTCGGTAAACGTAATATCTGGGGCCACGTGCCCGATATCATTGAAATGCAAAGCGAAGGCGGGGCTGCCGGTACAGCGCACGGAGCGTTGCAGACTGGCGCCTTGACGACGACATTCACCGCGTCGCAGGGCCTTATGCTCATGTTGCCGAACATGTACAAGATCGCGGGCGAGCTGACTGCGACTGTCTTTCATGTGGCTTCCCGCTCGCTGGCCGCACAGGCCCTGTCGATCTTTGGCGATCACCAGGATGTTATGGCTGCCCGCACAACTGGCTTTGCCTTACTGGCGGCGTCTTCGGTACAAGCCGCACAGGATCTGGCACTTGTCAGTCACGCCGCGACGCTGAGGTCGCGTGTCCCGTTTATTCATTTCTTCGACGGTTTTCGCACGTCTCACGAGGTCAGCAAGATAGACCTGGTTTCGGAAGAAGAAATTCGGGTGATGATCGACAACGATCTTGTCTATGAACATCGAAACCGCGCGCTGAACCCGGATAACCCGTTCATACGTGGTACGGCACAGAATCCCGACGTTTATTTCCAGGGTCGTGAGAGTGTTAACCGCTTTTACGCGGAGACGCCCGGCATCGTCCAGGACATGATGGACCGTTTCAAGAAGCTCACGGGACGCGAGTACAAACTGTTCGACTATTACGGCGACCCGGAAGCCGAGCACGTGATTGTACTGATGGGATCGGGCGCGGAAACGGTTATGCAGACTATCGATGCGTTACCGGATAAAGGCGTGGGCATGATCAATGTCCGGCTGTATCGGCCGTTCTCAAACGAGCATTTGTTTGCAGCAATGCCCGGGACGACGAAGTCGATCGCTGTGCTTGATCGTACAAAAGAAATCGGTGCAAGTGGTGAGCCGTTGTACCAGGACGTCGTTACGGCGCTTGCCGAAGCCAATATGGCGGGCAGACTTAAGGCGCTGCCGCGCGTTATTGGCGGCCGCTACGGCTTGTCATCCAAAGAGTTTACGCCGGCAATGGTCAAGGCCGTATTCGATGAGATTAAGAAAGACGAGCCCAAGAACCACTTCACGATTGGCATTAATGACGATGTTACGCACACGAGCCTCGACTACGATCCTTCATTCCAGATCGAAAGTGAGGAGGCGACACGAGCGTTGTTCTTTGGCCTCGGTGCCGACGGTACCGTTGGTGCAAATAAAAACAGCATCAAGATAATTGGCGAGAACACGGATCTGCATTGCCAGGGTTACTTTGTGTACGATTCGAAGAAGTCTGGTTCGCGTACGGTTTCGCACCTGCGTTTTGGTCCGGAGCCCATTCATTCCCCGTACCTGATCCAGTCGGCGAATTTTATCGCTTGCCACAAGTTCGATCAGGTCAACAAGATCGAGATCCTCAAAGACGCAGCCGAAGGCGCCGTGTTCCTGCTGGACAGCCCGTACGGTCCCAACAAGGTCTGGGACAAGCTTCCGCAACCGGTGCAGCAGATTATTATCGACCGCAACATTCGCTTCTATGTGATCGATGCAACCAGTGTCGCGCGTGAAGCGGGCATGGGTAAACGAATTAACACGATCATGCAGGCGTGCTTTTTCGCGTTGTCCGGTGTGTTGCCGCCCGACGAGGCAATAGCGCAAATCAAGAAGGCGATCGATAAGACGTATCATGCCAAAGGGCAGGCGGTTGTCGACAAGAATTTCGCGGCGGTCGATGCGGCGCTGGATCATCTGCACGAAGTAGCGGTGCCCGATCCGTTACCAGTGAGCGGCCGCTCGACGATGTTGTCCCCGCCGACGCGCCGGACTTCGTACGTGACGTCACTGCCGTGATGATGCGTGGACATGGTGATGATCTCCCGGTCAGCAAGTTACCGGTGGATGGCACGTATCCCAGTGCGACGACGATGTTCGAGAAGGGCAACGTTTCGGACACAGTGCCTAAGTGGGAGCCCGATCTGTGCATCCAGTGCGGTAACTGTGCATTTGTGTGCCCGCACAGCGTGATTCGCGCGAAGTTCTATCATGAAAGCTCGCTGCAGGAAGCCCCGGAGAGCTTCCCGTCAGCGCCGATCTCGGCGCGCGGCTTTCCTGAGACGCGATACTCGCTGCAGGTCTACGTAGAAGATTGCACAGGCTGCAACCTGTGCGTCAGTGCGTGCCCGGTCCGCAGTCCCGATGATCCCGAGGTACGGGCAATCAACATGATTGATAAGAGTCCCGTCCTTGACCAGGCAAAAACAGACATCAAGTTCTTCGAGACTCTCGCTTATAACGATCGCGCGGCCGTTGAGTTTTCATCGGTCCGCGGTGCGCAGTTCCTGCAACCGTTGTTTGAGTTCGCGGGCGCGTGCGCCGGGTGTGGCGAAACACCGTACGTCAAGCTGTTGTCGCAGTTGTTCGGGCCACGACTGCTCGTGGCTAACGCGACTGGTTGCTCGTCGATCTACGGTGGCAACCTGCCGACCACGCCTTGGGCGAAGAATGCCGAGGGCAGTGGTCCCGCCTGGTCGAACTCGTTGTTTGAGGACAACGCAGAGTTTGGCCTCGGCATGCGAATCGCGGCAGATCACCACATGACGATTGCCAAGGAACTGGTTACGGAGCTGCGAGGCGAAATCGGCCATGATCTGGCTGATCACCTTGTGCATGCCGGCCAGCGTGTCGGTAGTGAATTGCGCCGGCAACGGCGACGCGTACGGTTGTTGCGCGAGCGCCTTGAGGAGTTGATAGCGCGTAACGAAAACACGAAGGCAACCGCACTGCTCTCTATAATTGATCACCTCGTGCGCCGCAGTATCTGGCTGGTTGGCGGTGATGGCTGGGCCTACGACATTGGCTCGGGTGGTTTGGATCACGTTCTTGCCAGTGGCCGCAACATCAACGTGCTCGTTATGGATACAGAGGTCTACTCAAACACAGGTGGCCAAATGTCGAAAGCCACGCCACTCGGCGCGTCGGCCAAGTTTGCATCCGCTGGTAAGCGGATCGGCAAGAAGGACCTCGCGCTACAGGCTATCTCGGGCGGCAATGTTTACGTCGCGCAGGTGGCGATGGGCGCCAACCCGCAGCAGACGTTGCTCGCAATGCGGGAGGCTGAAGAATACAACGGCCCGTCGCTCATCCTGGCGTACAGCCATTGTATTGCGCATGGTTACGATCTGAAAGACGGTCTTCGCCAGCAGCAGCTGGCTACCGCGAGTGGCTACTGGCCGCTGATTCGTTATAACCCGACGCTGCGGTCCGCGGGCAAGAGACCCTTTGTACTGGATTCGACGCGCCCGACAATCCCGCTGAGGGAATATGCGTATAACGAGAATCGCTACAAGGTACTGACCAAGAGCAACCCGGAAGAAGCGGAGCGTCTGATGCAGATGGCTCAGGAAACCGTTGACCGGCGCTGGGCAACCTACGAACATCTTGCGTTGCAGGAGCCTGGAGAATTCGAGCGCGCGGTCTGAAAGGGCCCGCAATAAAAAAGGGCGGAACCCGAAGATTCCGCCCTTTCTCTCTAACCTGGGAAGGCTTAGACGGCTACGATGTTCTCAGCCTGCGGGCCTTTCTGGCCCTGCGTGACGGTGAACTCGACTTTCTGGCCTTCGGCCAGCGTCTTGAATCCATCACCCGAGATGTTGCTGAAATGAGCAAATACGTCGGGGCCTGATTCCTGCTCAATGAAGCCAAAGCCTTTCGATTCGTTGAACCATTTAACGGTTCCGGTAGTTCTAGACACAATAATAATCCTAATAAAAATAAAAAAAGCCGAATTAGTCGGCTGCGGGAACTATAGACCCAATTTGCGACAAGTCAATGACAGATGGCCTGTTTTTACGATACAAAAGTCGCATAAGGCTGCCCCAGTAGCACGATAGAGCCGATATTCGGCGGCTTCAGGGTGCCTGCCTGGTTGCTCACAATGAGACCTGCGTCGCGCTCAAACCTAAAGAATTCGCGGGCTCAGCCGATTCCTACAACGTGAATTTTTGAATCCAGAGAGTAGCCATAGTGACGCTGCGACGCCTTTTTTTGACCAGGGTAGTACCCCTGCTGCTAGCGCTGTGTGGAACCACAGCCGCCGCAGCCGATGGGTCTGCCTCGGTGCCGTACCGGTTCTACACGGTACTGGACGGCCTGACGCAGTCTCGCGTACTGGATATAGAGCAGGACCAGGCGGGCTACCTGTGGTTTACCACGGCTCGCGGCCTGAATCGCTTTGACGGTAAGGACTTCGACAATTATACGATCGCCGATGGGCTCCCGAACAACTCCTTATCTGCGCTGCATATCAGCCACACCAATTCGGTCTGGGTCGGTGATGCCAAGGGTGGCGTTACCGCTATCCATGGTAGCCAGGTCGTACACAGCATTGCGCCGCTGGAAGGGGCGGTTGCGCCCGTACTCGATATCGAGCTGATCGGCGAACGTCGCTTCGCCGTTGTCGAGGGCTTCGGCATCATTGAGATCCGGGACGATAACGTAGACTTCTTCTCCGTCCACGTGGCCGGGGATGCGTCTACGGGAATTGTGACATCGACGTACGTGGCGATGACGTCCTCGTCGAGGCAGCGACAGGCGTGTACCGCCTGGTGCTCGCCGAGAACCCGACGCTGGAGCCGTTGCTGGACTCCATTCGTTCGGTACACGTGGATTCCGGTGGCACGATCTGGTTTGCAGACACCAAAGGCCAGGTCGGTGTCTGGGAAGATGAGAAGTTTTGGCCGAAGGCAACAATATCGGCGCCGTCTGAAATCGTCAGTATCGCAAGGGACCATCGTGGCATGGTCTGGGTTGCGACGAAGAATGATCTGTTCAGCTTCGAGGGCGATGTCGAAGAACCTAATCTAAATGGAGCCCCACTACAGCGCTACTCGGGTCTGGGTGAAATAACGTCGCTATTCGTTGACAAGGAAAATTCTCTCTGGATTTCCAGCTCAACCAGCTTGATCCGCTTCCTGGGTGACCGCTTTCGTCACTACAAGCTACGCACAGAAACGGATCAGGAGACAGTGTGGACGATTTCCGAAGATCCGCAGTCGCGGATGTGGTTTGGTACAGAGTCGAAGCTCCTTGTGCAAAACGCCGATCAGACGCTGACAGAAATTGGGTCTGAACTGGGGATCCCCGATGGTCCGGTCCGGGCCGTCGCTACTGACCGAAAAGGATCCATGTGGGTCGGTGTGACGGATGAAGGACTCTATCGCGTTGACGTCGAGACACTGCAAGCACAGCACATTGAACAGACCCGCAAAGCCAATGTTCTGGATATAAGGGTCGCAGGTGACGGATCTATCTGGTATTCGACGATAGACAACGGAGTCTGTCGCTACGAACCCTGGAGTGGTGCCTTCAGTCACTTCCCCGCGCCGGATGAAACGTCCGTCTATTCACTGGATATCTGGTCCGATGGCAATGTCTGGTACGTTGCCGACGAAGTTGGGCTGGTCAACCTGGCGCCAGACGGCACAGGTGGTTACACCGAGACAATTATTCCTGTTGATGAAGGCGTCGAGAACAGGCTGTTCAATCATATTCGGCTGACCGGTCCCGACGAAGCATGGTTTGCAACCGAGGAAGGCGGGCTATTCCATTTCGTAAAGGGAAGTTTCGTCAACTACGGCAAGGACACGCCACTGGCGGACCAGACCGTCTACCTGGTCGAAGCGCTCGATAACGGCACGCTTGTGGTTGGCGGCGAACAGGGCCTCTACCAGTTCTATCCAACTCAGCCAGGCATTGCACACTACAACCAACAGGTTGGCTTTATTGGCATGGAGACAAATGTGCATGCCACTTTCATCGATTCAGCCGGGCATCTCTGGATTGGGACCATAGACGGTGCGACGCGCATGGATACGACCTTGCCCATGCCGGTCCCCTCTGAGCCCACACCCAAGATCGTCCGTGTCGAAACCGAGCTTGACGGCCGCCAGATTCTCGATAATCAGGAACTGAAACCCAATGAATTCGGCGCGCATATCGAGTATGCAGCGATCTCCCTGCTGAGCCCTAAGGGAATGCAATACAGCTACAAGCTTGTTGGTGCGGATGATGGGTGGAGTTCACCCACGACTCACAGGTCCGTCAGCTATCCGCGTATTCCGCCAGGCTCCTACGAATTCAATGTGAGAGCACGTTATCCGGGAGGGTCGTGGAGTAGCGAGGTCGCTAGCTATCGTTTTTCTGTCCTGCCTTATTTCTGGCAACAGCCGTGGTTCGTGTTAGTGGCTGCCATCGCGTTCCTGCTGGCCCTACGGGCATTCATGATCTACCGGACCAGGAACATGGAGTGGCTGAACAAGCGACTGAAGGCAGAGGTTGAGGAGCGCACTCAGTCGATCGAGCAGGCGCGTCGCAAACTCCAGGTCACCAATGATCGATTGTCCGAAGAGGTTCATGCTCGAGCCGAGATGGAAACTCGTTTCCAGCGGGCTTTCCAGAATGCACCGATCGGGATGGGTCTGCTCGACGCCGAAGGCATGCTGTTTGACGCAAATCCAGCCCTAAAAAATATGTTCTGGCCCGGCTCCAAGGACGCCCCCGAGATCAGGTTTGCGGAAGTGGTCAACGAAGAAGACCAGGAACGCTTCGTCAAGCGATACCGCAGGCTTTCGGAATCAAAAGTAGACGAGCTCAATGAAAAGTTGACCTGCGTTGCCGCAAACGGTGACGAAATGCAGACCGTTGTCAATCTGTCTCCGGTCCGCTCGGATTCCGGGGCATACCTGTACAGCGTCCTGCAGATTCAGGACGTCACCGAGTCCTTGAAACTTACGTCACAGCTCGAGTATCAGGCGAGTTACGACGAGCTTACGGGTCTGTTGAACCGACGCGCCTTCGAGGCGGAGCTTGAGCAAGCCTGGGAAAAGACATCACATGGTGGCAAAGCGAGTTACCTGATGTTCATGGACCTCGACCAATTCAAGGTCGTTAACGACACGTCAGGTCATACCGCCGGGGACCAGTTGCTTCGCAAAGTCAGCGAGATACTTATTGATAGTGTGCGTGCGAATGACATTGTCGGTCGCCTTGGTGGGGACGAGTTCGCAGTTATTCTGACGGATTGCCCCACGAAATTTGCGAAACGTGTCGCGGAGGGCTTGCGTGCATCCGTCGAGAATCTCCGCTTCCATTGGGATAAAGAAACCTACCGCATCGGTGTCAGCATCGGCGGTCTCCCGATAGACCCTGACGTGGGTGATATTAGCGAGTTACAGCAGCTCGCCGATGCCGCATGCTATGCGGCAAAAGAAGCCGGCCGAAACCGTGTTCACATGGTCGATGGCGATAAGGACTCGGCGCGCGTTCATCGTGGACAGGTACGCTGGGTCCAGCGCATACGTGATGCAATGGACAATAATCGCTTTGCTATTTACGCCCAGCCAATAAAACCGATCGTTGATCATCCGGATGAGCCTGAGCAGGTCGAGATCCTACTGCGACTCCGCGATCCGGCCACGCGCAAGCTGATACCACCCGGGGCCTTTTTGCCGGCAGTGGAGCGTTATGGGCTGAGTGTTGAGCTCGACAAGTGGGTCATCAACAGCCTGATCGACACCTTGTTCGTTCACCACGCTTTCCAGGCAGAAACGCGCCAGTACTGGGTCAATCTGTCCGGCAGTAGCGTCGGCGACAGACGCTTTGCCGATTTCCTTAAAGACAGTATTTCAAGGTCGCCGCTACCGCGAGGCACGATAAATTTCGAGATTACCGAAACAGCGGTGATTCGCAGTATTTCTGAAGCAGAGAAACTGATGACGGATTTGCGCGAGATGGGATGCCAGTTCTCACTCGATGACTTCGGCAGTGGTTTGTCGTCCTTTGGTTATCTCAAGAAACTGCCGGTCGATTTCGTGAAGATCGACGGCATGTTCATTCGCGATCTTACAAACGATAAGACGGACCGTATTTTCGTCAAGTCGATCATCGATATAGCACAGACGCTGGGTATCAAAACGATCGCGGAGTTCGTCGAGAACGACGAGACGATGGAAATCGTGACCAAGCTGGGAGCGGAGTATGCACAGGGCTTCGTAACGGGCCGGCCCTTCGTTCTGGCACCACAATTTACAAGCGCGCGCGACGCTAAGGTTAGCGCGGCTGGGTTTGAGTCAAAAGCAGGTTAAGGCAGGGAGATGGAGTTATGGCTCCGGTTATGAATGTGACAGAAACAGCGGCGAGATTCGCCGAATCGATTATGGCGCTACCGCCGCTGCCTTCGACGGCACAGCGTATTCTCACCTGTTTTGGTGACGAATTTATCGACGCCGAAAAAGTAGCGAGAGTTGTTGAGGGCGACCCCGGGATCTGTGCCAAGTTGCTGGGATTGTCTAACTCGGCATACTTCGGTCTGGCTGAGCCTGTAAACAACATCGGTGAAGCTATCTCACGAGTGCTTGGTGTCGATACCGTCCGCTCGCTGGTCCTGGCAATGGCCATCCAGCAATCTTTCAATAGCAAGGACTGCCCGGCGTTTGATACCGAGCGCTTCTGGATGCAGTCCCTGTTTGCTGCTGAGTGCTGCAAGAAGATAGCACTCGCGGATGCTGACGCCAGTGATGTCGACCGGGATCTCGCGTACTCGTCGGGACTCTGCCACAACCTCGGGCTCATGGCGCTCTCACACATGGAACCGACGCGCACCAACGAAGTACTACGCAGTCACGTCGAAAGGCACGAGACAGATACGCTGGGCGAGATATTCAACGTTGAATTCGCGACGGATCACCGAATTGTGACGGCCGAGTTAGCCCGTAACTGGTCATTGCCAGCGCCCATGGTATCGGCCTACCAGTATCGGGCGTTCCCGGATTCGCATTGTGACGTCCGCCTCGGTTTTATCGTCGCCGCGGGAGTATGTGCCGTTGAAAACGCAGAAGTAGACGACGACAAGCACGCGAGCCTTTCGCCGTGGGCGCTGGAACTCGGTATCCCAACCGAGGATCTGCAGGCGATGGCCACTATTGGTGAACGACAGTTGGAGACCATCCAGTCGTTGGCCAGCAACATGACACGTTAGTTTTTTGACTTTCTTTATTGCACGCAGGTTTTGCCAAACCGTAACGCCAATTGTGTATCAACGAAGGGTCTCCTGGAGGGTACCCACATGACAGCTAAAAAATCCCCGATAATGCACTTGTTGCTCCGTTTGAGACACATCGTTTTCAGCGTGCCCCTATCGATACTCTGTTTCTCTGGCGTATATGCCGAGGAAATCGCCGGAAGCGATGATCTCGCCGATCTGAGCCTGGACGAACTCCTGAGCACAGAGATAACAACGCTTTCGAGA
>Ga0265303_10002070_pt1 | contig 12428 bp, 9 predicted proteins | sample Helome_2_FD_192494 | JGI IMG/M metagenome (GOLD analysis project Ga0265303, IMG submission 192494) | Marine sediment microbial communities from subtidal zone of North Sea - Hel_20160317 (Illumina Assembly) | ecosystem: Environmental > Aquatic > Marine > Subtidal zone > Sediment ...
TGTCTCGCGCCATGGATTCCAGACCCGTCGGAGGCACCGGACGACAACCAGCTCAACGCGGTGGACGAAAACGGCAACCCACTCTGATCATGGGGAAGGCGGGACGCGGCATGCCGCGTCCCGCCGCGCTTAGAACAGCTTATCGTGCGGCGCTGGTGGCTGCCGGAAGTTCGAGCGGGTCCAGCTGCTCCGCCGAGATAACTCTCGCTCTCTGCAATTCCAGATCGCGCCGCACACCTTCCAATGCCGTTTGTATTCGGGGTTGGTCCAACAGGTCTTCGTAGCAGGGATTGGTTGCGGCCCCGTAATACCAACGCCAGCCGGCATCGATGGCCTCGAGCATCCGGGTTTCCGCGAGCTCCGTTTGACCCAACAGGCTGTAAGTCACGGCTTCACGGGCAAGGAAGATACCGATCATGCGGGTGCGGCCCTCACGCACCTTAAGCTGCTCTTCCAGGATTTGCTCGAGCAATCTGCTCGCATCGTCCTCTTTGCCAGTTTTGAGATAGGCAAGCGCCAGATGATGTGCCGGATCGAAGATCTCGTCCCCGCCACCCGGCCCGTTGTAGATAGGCACACCTTCTTCGAAGACCGGGCCCAAAAGGCGAATTGCGCCGTCGTGGTCACCGGTGCGACTCAGGTATGAGCCCACAAGCAGACGCGCCCAAACCGGCCATGTCGACTCGTCTTCCTGTGTCCCGGAGAAGCGCTCAACCTGCTGCTGGAATTCGAGGTACTTCGACTGCGGCATGTACGTTCCGAAGTAATAGGCCAGCTGCCAGATGGAATTGTCGCCCAGCTTTGCTTCCAGTAACCAGCGCTCAGCCTCCTCAAACATTCCGAGCTCCGCGTAAGAGGCGGCCAAGGCCCCGGCTTCCCAGCGAATTGCCGAATTGCCGAACTTCCCCGCGCTGACGCCATCCCTGAGCCAATCCAGTGCGGCGTCGAAGCGGCCGGCATTTGTCTCGAGACGCGCTATCCATGTCCACGCCCACCCGGGCGCGTCCGGAAAGTCGAGCACTTTCGACATCTGCGCGCGCGCCAGATCGAAACGACCGTCTCCCTCGTAACGAGCACCGAGATTCAGCCCGAGCACAGGGTTTAACGGGTCTATAGCGATGGCCTCCTCAAGAATACGAATCGCCTTCTGCCGTTCGCCGAGTATGTTGTACGAGATCGAGAGCCAGTTGCGCGCATCGATCGATGACGGATTGATCTCCAGCGCGCGCTCCAGGTGCACGATTGCGGCCTCGTGATCGGGGGATGCCCCAAGATTCATCTCGAGCAGCCCCGCCGCTGCATGTGCTTCCGCCAGATTCGGATCGAGCTCCAGAGCGTAGTCGATGAGCGCCTGCTGATCCGAAAGATCCGTTTCGCCTGTTCTTGATCGGTGGAGCTGCGCCATTGCAAGCCCGGCGTAGGCCGCCGCAAACTCCGGGTCGAGCCGGATGGCCTCTTCGAACGCAGCGGCGGCCAGGCCTGACCAGCCCTGCGGACGGCGATGCAGATGCTCGCGCCCTAAAGCGTACGCGGTATAGGCGTCGAAGTTGCTGCTCGGGACCGTGTGGGCTCGAAAAGAGTCAGCGACTGTCAGCGACATGCCGTCGACCACGGCTTCGGCAATATCGTTCTGGATCTCGAGAATATCCTCGGCATCGCGATCGTAGTTGTCGGACCAGACAACAGTCCCGTCCGCTTCCAGCAGCCGCGCGGTAATTCGGTACGCGCCCTCATCCGCTCGCACACTGCCGGTCAACAAATACCGCACACCGAGACGAGCAGCGAAATCTGTAAGGTCAGCACCCTGGGCGGGAAACGCAAACGCGGACTGCCGTGCAACGACCTTTAGTGTGCGAATCTCGGCAAGGTGATTCAGCAACTCTTCGGCAATACCGCGACAGAAGTACTCGTTGTCCGGGTCGCCGCTCAGGTTGTCGAAAGGCAAGACCGCAATCGAATTTTCGGCGACTTCGGCAACCTCATCGGTGGGAGACTCAGCGTCCGGCCACACCCACAGCAAACTCAACAATATCCCAAAAAGGGCGATCGAACCGTAAACAAGCGTACGCCAGTCACGGCCTTTGTCTGCAGGCGCAGGAGAAGCCGCATCACCGACAGCCGGCGACACTGTGGCAACGAGCCGATAACCCTTGCGGGCGATCGTTTCAATGTAACGTGGCGATCTCGAATCGTCGCCAAGCGCCTTGCGCAGATTGGCGATGCCTTTGTAAACGGGATTCTCACCCATCGGCTGGTCGCCCCAGACAGCCTCGATAATCTCATCAGCAGAGACGACGTCGCCGCTGCGTGACACGAGAAAAACCAGCGTATCCATGGTCTTGTTCTCGACCGTGATCGAATCACCGCCACGCGACAGCCTGTTGCGTGGGGGCTCGACCAACCAGTCATTCAGCAGAAACGCTGCGTTTTTCATTCGGCGCCATCAGGACATGAGTTCTGTGCACTGATTTTGTCACGACTGGTCGCCCTGCGGGCGAGTTTTGTGCGCCTGCCGGCGCTGATGGGCATCACTGTAACGAATGATATTCCAGGTTCCGATGCGGTCACCGTTCTCGAATTCGGATCCTCGCGCAGTCACCTCGAACATCGCCTCGCCAATCCGCGTTGCTCTAACCGCCGATTTGACCGGCGCGAAGAACCAGTAGAGAAGATTTTGTCCGAGATGCGCCTGCTCCTCGGTCGGTCCGATGTAGTCCGGCCTGTAAGCGATCACCCGTAGATTCGACCCCGCAGCAAAATCGAAGAGCGCTCTCTCGGCACGTACTTTTTCTCTCGCCCACATCATGCGCGAATCTGCCGAAATATCACTGGAGCTGATGTAGTGAAATGAGATGTCGGCTTTGTTGCTGACGCTCGTCCATTGCTCGACAAACCGCAGCGGGAAATCAACATGAATCATCCCGTAGGTCTTTTCGTCGACGCCAAAAGAACTCGTCCCGATAGCCCAGTAGACTGCATCGACCTCGGTAACCTGTTCGCGAATTGCTGAGTAATCGAGATAGTCCATGTGTAATGTCATATGCACTTGGCCCAACGCTACGCCCTCCTCGATGCGAGGCGTTGCGCGCCGCGTGATGACATGAATCGTCTCGATAGCCGGATTGGCCAGTGCCGCTTTCAATATGCCGTCGCCGGCGGTTCCGCTCGCGCCGAAAATTGCGACCGTTTCGTAGTTAGATGGCGGCTCGTGGGCTTTTGCAACCGGATCATCATCAAACGCGAATTTCACGGCTGCGAACACGTACAGGAACGCGAACAGGACAACAGGGGTGAGCAATACGGTACGAATACGCGGTAACTTCATAAGTATTCGATCTTAGCACCGGTCTGCGACAGCGGCGCCAGAGCCGCGCCGTCACATCATTGAGTGTTCGCAAGCAGCGCTGATGCTTCGGGCAGATCGACTGCCGTATATGAGATCGTACGGCCACCTTTCGCCGGTGCCTCGAGCGCCAGCCAGGTGTCATCGGCGCTGGCGTACCACAAGCGGATATCCCCGGACTCGGCGGCGAGTCGGTAGCGTCGCGCTTCGAGCTCGCGCTCACCTACCTTCAACTGTTCAAACTGCTCAAACTCGACAGAGACAGTCTCATATTCTCCCGTCTGGCTGTTCAGCAGCTTGCTGGCTTTCAGGACATCCGGTCTCCAGTACGCAAAGGTCTGGACACAACCCGGCAATACTGTCGAGCCAGAGCCGCTGTTCAGATCAAAGCTGTTGCCGGCTGCCGCGCCGCTGACTCGCAGCTTCTCACCGTTGCTATCGGTGCTGGCATCGATGCTCGCCAGGCAGCCATTCTCCCAGACCTCGGTGTTGTTGTGCCGATAACGAAATGCCGTGATGAACAGGAACTTCACGTCGAACCGGGCTTCAGTAGTAAGTATTTCCTGCGTGCCGTTGCGTGAAATTTCGAACGTGTGAAAGCCAATTGGCTTGCCGTCGAGTGCCACGTCGAAACGCCACGACTGCTGTTCGGCCGTTGCACCGCCTGCATACAGGGTCGTGAGAAAGATCGCCGGTAACAGTATTCTCATTGACTTCACGCCTTCACTCCCTGTTCTATTCGGTGTGCATAGCGCACCAGCACGGGCAGCAAGACAGCCCAGCCAAGTCCGATGACAGCCAGTGCGATCGTCGTATCCGAAAAGACGACGGCGCCGGCTTTCTCGCCGGCGAGAAACGACATGGGACCACCGATCGCTCCGGCGATGGCGGCAATCGCGAGACTCTTTTTCAGCCAGCGCATGCCGATGTTCAGCGTCGTCGCGAATAGCACCCACATCGCGACGATCCAGTACGGGGCGGTACCGGGCAAGAACGACTCTGCGCTGTATTGCAGGACGCCTGTTGCAACGAGCAGCGATTCCCAGGCCAGGCCCAGAAACGCCGCAAAGAGAAGAATGCGGAACTCACCGCCAGAGTCTTTGACCAGCCAGAGATGTACGAGGACCGCCACACCGACTACTGCCGTGCCGATATAGGGCATGCTGGCAGCCGCAGTCAGCACGCAGGCCAGCCAGCCGATTTTGAAAAGAGACAAGTTGACGACTACCGCTTTCATTACTGCTTTCCCAAGAGCGCGATTTGCGCGCTTCAATTCAATCTGGGGTGCAGTTTGCCGAGGCGCGGCCAATGAATGGTGTCAGCGGCGTTTCAAATTGTTTCAAATTGTTTCAAGACTCAATAAAAGCAGCGATCTGTACCAGCTAGTCCGTAACGACTCCCACCGCCGTGTGACAACCCTGGCACTGCTCGGAGATTTTTTGTGCGCCGGCGCGCGCGGTTTCGACATCGTCCGCCTCTTCGACGGAAATCGCCGCCTCACGCATGCCATCCACGAATGGCTGCAGGTCTGAAGGCAGGCCAGCTATGGTCTTGTGTCGCGACAACCAGTAGGCCGGGGTCATGGCTCCCTCGAGGTCGCCATCGGCGAGGGAGAAATTGAGATCGTCGAGCTGCTCCGCGTGCGCGTGCATATGATCCAGGAGCGCAGAAGTCCGCCAGTTATCAGCCGCTGGTGCGGCCGCTTCCGGTTCAACCGCCGGCGTTTCCAACACCGCCGCTGCGGCCTCTTCCACTTCGCTCCCCTGGTCGGGTGCAGCCTGTTCCTTCTCGGCACAAGCGGCAATGCCGGCAGCAAGTCCGACGACCAATAGTATTTGTAATTTCATAGATCCCCCAAGCCGTTTTATTAGTATGACAAAAACAGATTACCGATTGACGACCCTGTCTCGCCGGCTGGTACAGCATTTGCCTGCTTCGTCATGATTATCTACTGGAGCAACGGCGGGCGCCACTTTTCCATCGCGGTAAGCTTTTCTTGCTGGATCCGGGCCACCTGTCCGATCGTACGCAGGAGCCTGAGATAGAACGCCGCGCAAGGCTATTCGACCCAGCCTGTTATCCTTTTATCTATGACAACCGCTGACGTGATTATCATCGGTGGCGGCGCGGCCGGACTCATGTGCGCGTTTACTGCCGGTAATCGCGGCCGTCGCGTCGTTGTGCTGGAGGGCTCCAACAAGATCGGCAAAAAGATCCTGATGTCCGGTGGCGGTCGTTGCAATTTCACGAACCTCCACTGCGAACCCTCGCGCTTTGTCTCACACAACCCGCATTTTTGTATTTCGGCCCTGTCACGCTACACCCAGTGGGACTTTGTTGCATTGGTAGAGAAACACGGCATTCCTTACCACGAAAAAGCGCGCGGCCAGCTATTCTGCGACAACTCATCCAGGGACATCGTTACGATGCTGGTTGCCGAATGCGAAAACGCCGGTGTACAGATACACACGCACTGGACAATAGAGGCCGTTAGCGCTAACACGGGCTTTACCGTCACATCCGACAAAGGTAGTTTCGAATCGGAATCACTGGTCGTGGCATCGGGCGGGCTGTCCATTCCCAAAATGGGCGCAACCGGATTCGGCTACCGACTGGCACGACAGTTCGGACATCTGGTACATCAGACCGGCGCAGGCCTGGTACCTTTCACATTCAGCGGCGCAGTTCGCGATATGACCGGGCGCTTGTCCGGGGTCAGCACGCCTGCCACGGTAACTGTCGGCAACACAGCATTTACCGAGGACATACTTTTTACGCATCGCGGGTTGAGCGGCCCTGCAATACTGCAGGCGTCCAGCTACTGGTCGCCCGGTGAGGAAATCCATATCGATATCCTGCCCGGTCGCGACGCCGCCGAGTTCCTGATCGAGGCCAAGAGAAACCAGCCAAGATCAAAGCTCCGTACCGTGTTGGGAAAGGTTCTCCCGCATGCGCTGGTGCGCGAGCTGCAGACCTTGCACTGGCCGGATGTCGCCGACACCCCGTTGGCCGAGCTCCCTGATGAGCTGCTGGCGCATATTGGGGCGCAACTCGGCCGCTGGTCCCTGAAACCCGCGGCTACCGAAGGCTACCGCACGGCAGAGGTCACCCTGGGCGGTGTGGATACCACTGAGCTGTCATCGAGGAACATGGAGTCCGCACGTCTGGCGAGGCTGTATTTCATCGGCGAGGTTGTCGACGTCACCGGACACCTGGGCGGCTTCAACTTTCAGTGGGCGTGGTCGTCGGGTTGGGCGGCAGGACAATCAGCCTAGCGTACGATGTCCCGTTTGCCGCCAGCCCCTCATTGCGCGTCCCTGTTGAGAATGCGCAACTCGACACGCCGGTTGCGAGCTTTCCCCTCGGCCGTCGTATTGTCCGCAATCGGTGCGGCCTCGCCGTATCCCCTGACCGTGAAGTTGCCCGAATTCGCACCACGACTGATCAGGTAGTCACGAACTGTAATCGCGCGCCGCTCCGACAACCCTTCGTTGTACGCGGCACTGCCGTCACTGTCGGTGTGCCCGGCCACTTCGACAACGAGATCCTTGTTCATTCGCATGGTCGCGGCGGCATCGTCGAGAACCTGCTCCGCACCGGCCAGCAGCCGGTCGGAATTGGTCGCGAAGTTCACACCAGGCAGGTTGATGACGGCACGAATCTCACAACCCTTGATGTCAACACGTGCACCTGCCCGGGTGTTCGGGCATTCGTCGAGGCGATCAACGACCGTGTCGCCATCGCCGTCCATTTCGCAACCTCTGGCGTCAACCACTGCACCAGGGAAGGTGTTCGGGCATTGATCCTTATCGTCAAACACGCCGTCGCCGTCTGTGTCGCGAGGACAGCCGCGCGCATCCACTCTTATACCAGCCGGCGTATCCGGGCACATATCGCGGCTATCCCGGACGCCATCGCCGTCGCTATCGCCGTCCGGTGCGGCAGGCGGCGGCGGAAGCGATTCTTCCCCACCGAAAGCAAACTGAAGGCCGAGTGACGTTATGAGATCGTCGTTTGTCACCGTGTTCCTGAACTCGGAGCGTATGCGGTGTTCCAGCCTCAGAGATACCCGACTATCACCGAACCGATACATCAGACCCGCACCCAACGTGCCAGCGGCCGTGTTCTCGGTCTCCATTACTTTCGAATCGGTGTTCGTCATGCCGATACCGCCGATAATATAAGGAGAGAGATTACGGTCCGTTCGAAACGAGTACAGCAGATTCAACGATGCGTCCCAGATCTTGACGTCGTTGACACCACTCAAGTTTGAATACCCAACCAAGCCCTCGATAGATACCCGGTCCGTGAGGACCCAGCCAAGACTGAACTGACCACCACCGAGGGTGTCGTCGGCCTGTCGGTACTTGTCATCGTCCGTATAGACAGCGGCGGGCGTGAAATACATCTCGCCAGCATTGGCGAAAGCCCCGATGACGCAAAGAATCCCGAGCGTGATCAATTGTCGAAGGCGTGCTTTGAGCATGTTGGTGTTTTCCTTTGATTTCGCGAGGCCTGGCTTGCCGAAACGTCCCTGCGCTACGGCGAATCTCTCATATCCTGTCATATTCGCTCGTGATGTAGTCCTCAGTTTCCGGCGGCATCCGGCGGGCACAAACGGGTATCGATTCTGCCACATTTGCGCCTCAGACAGTGCTGGAAACGCCGTACCTGGCCTCGAGCGATGCGGATTACGGGTCGCGAGAGCGAAAACTACTGCCCGGGACCGCGAGGTCCATTAGAATCTCATTCAAGAAGACGGCGCGGCCGGCGACGTAGTCGACACCGTGCGATAACAAGTAAAGGATCATCATGAAGCGATTCGCGTGCCTCGCCGCAGCTGCGGCACTCATTTCCGTATCCGTTTATGCCGCCGATCAGGAAGAAGACTGGGAGCCGGGATTCAACGAGTTGACCTTCAAGGGACTCGAATTTCGCAGCATCGGGCCCGCCTTCATGGCCGGCCGAATTTCCGATATAGCGATCGACCCGAGCGATCGCTCGACCTGGTACATCGCCGTCGGCAGTGGCGGCGTCTGGAAGACGACAAATCGGGGCACGACATGGACGCCGATCTTCGATGACGAGGACGCGTATTCGATCGGCTGCATAACACTCGATCCGAATAACCCGAACACAGTATGGGTTGGCACGGGCGAGAACGTATCGGGAAGGCACGTCGGCTACGGCTCCGGTGTCTATCGTAGCCGTGACGGTGGCCAGAACTGGGAAAACATGGGGCTCGAGAATTCCGAGCACATAGGCATGATTCGCATCGACCCGCGCGATTCGAACACGATTTTTGTCGCTGCGCAGGGACCGCTCTGGTCGGGCGGCCGTGATCGCGGTTTGTTCAAGTCGACCGATGGCGGCGAAAACTGGCGCAAGGTACTCGGCGACGGGCTCGGTAACACCGAAGATGACGACCGATATACCGGCGTCAGCGAAGTGCACGTGGATCCGCGCAATCCGGACGTCATGTTCGCAGTAAGCTGGCAGCGCCTGCGCAATGTCGCCGTAGTTATGGACGGCGGGCCGGGCACGGGCATCCACAAGTCCGAAGACGGCGGCGAAACCTGGCGCGAGCTGACCGAGGGTCTGCCCGAAGCGAACATGGGCAAGACCGGTATCGCGATTTCTCCGATCGACCCCGACGTCATGTACGCGACGATCGAGCTGGAGAACCGGACGGGCGGTTTCTGGCGTTCGGCCGACGGCGGCGAGACGTGGGAGAAACGCAATGAGTACCTGTCCAGCGGCACCGGACCGCACTACTACCAGGAGCTGTTCGCCAGCCCGCACAAATTCGACCGCGTATATCAGGCCGACGTGCATCTGCACGTTACCGAGGACGGCGGCGAGACGTTTACCAAGCTCGAGCACGACACAAAGCACGTCGATCATCACGCGATGGCATTCGACCCAACGGACGAGGACTACCTGATCGTCGGCAACGACGGCGGCGTATACGAGAGCTTCGATCTGGGTGAGACCTGGCGCTTCGTCAACAACATGCCGATCACACAGTATTACAAGGTAGCCGTAGATTACGACGAGCCTTTTTATAACGTGTACGGCGGCACCCAGGACAATAACAGCCATGGCGGGCCGTCACGCACCGACAACAACATCGGCATTCGCAGCGCCGACTGGTTCGTCACATTATTCGGCGATGGGCATCAGTCAGCCGTCGACCCGAACAACCCGGACATCGTTTATGCGCAGTGGCAGCAGGGCAATCTGGCGCGATACGACCGCAAGACTGGCGAGACCGTTTACATCCGTCCGCAGGCAGCCAGCGATGAGCCACCGGATCGCTACAACTGGGATTCCCCCATTCTGATCAGTCCGCATGATTCGAAAACGCTGTACTTCGGTACGCAGCGGGTCTGGAAGAGCGACGACTACGGCGATTCCTGGACCGCAATCAGTGGCGACCTGACGAGAAACGAGCGCCGCACACGCCAGAGCGTCATGGGCCGCACCTGGAGCTACGATGCGTCGTGGGATCTCTTCGCAATGTCCATGTTCAACACGATTACCTCGTTGTCGGAATCGCCGCTCGTCGAAGGCCTCGTTTACGCCGGCACGGACGACGGTATCATCCAGGTAAGTGAGGACAACGGCCAGAACTGGCGGCGCATCGACAAACTACCGGGTGTGCCGGACCGTTTCTTCGTCAACGACATCAAGGCGGATCTTTTCGACCCGGACACGGTGTATGTCGTCGTCGACGACCACAAGAGCGGCGACTTCACACCGTATATCCTGAAAAGCGATAACCGCGGTCAGTCATGGCGTAGCATCGCCGGCAATCTGCCGGATCGGCACATCCTCTGGCGCGTCGTTCAGGACCACGAAAAACCCGGCCTTATGTTCCTCGGCACTGAGTTCGGCGTGTTCTTCACGGTTAATGGCGGCAGCTCGTGGACCAGGCTTAAAGGCGGCAGCCCCAACATTCCGTTCCGCGACCTCGTAATTCAGACGCGCGAGAACGACCTCGTGGGCGCCACGTTCGGTCGCAGTTTTTACATCCTCGATGACTACACGCCGCTGCGTGACGTCAGCGAAGACATGCTTGCCAACGAATCCAGGCTTTTCCCGGTCAGACGGACACACTGGTACGTGCCACGGCGACCGCTCGGCTGTGATGAACCCGGCTGCACCGGCGCTCAGGGCGATGCCTACTTCGCCGCAGCGAATCCCGACTTCGGCGCGACCATGACCTATTACCTGCCCGAAGAACTCCGCACGGCAAAAGATGCGCGTCGCGAAGAAGAAAAAGAGCTCGAGAAACAGAACCAGAACGTCAAGTTCCCTTCCTGGGAAGCTATCCTTCGTGAACAGCGGGAGGATGAGCCGGCAATAATCCTCACGATCAGGGACACGCGTGACAATGTCGTTCGAGTGATTGAGGGACCCGTAGAGGCGGGTTTTAATCGTGTTGCCTGGGATCTGCGATACCCACCACTGGAGGCCTGGGTTCCGGAAGAAGAGCGGGACGACGATGCGGCGGGCGTGCTCGTCGCACCGGGGCGGTTCTCGGTAACGATGGCGAAGCGGGTCGACGGCGTCGCAACTGCTGTCGGCGGTCCGCAGAGCTTCGACGTCACGTCGAATCGCGAGCCGACGTTACCGGGCAGCACACAGGAACAGCGCGTCGTATTCGAAAACCAGGTTGACGAATTGCGCCGGGCTGCCGAGGGTACGGTCATGGCCATCGACGAAGTCGTTCTCGAACTCGACGCGATCAAGGAAGTCCTGCTGCGCTCGACCGCCGATGCCTCGCTGTACGAGATCGCAAACTCGATCAAACAACGCGCGACCATCCAGCGCGACCGTCTGACGGACAATGAAACGCGCGCAATGTACAAGGAGTTTGACGAGATGCCCGTCCAGAGCCGCTTGTGGCACGCACGCTTTGCGGCACGGACGAATGCCTACGGCCCGACGCCCGAGCAGCGTGAATCGTTCGAGATCGCACGGTCGATTTATGCCGATACGAAGCAACAGCTGTCGGACCTGTTCGATGTCGAATACGCAGGCCTGAAGACTGCGCTCGATGCGGCGGGCGTGCCCTGGTCTCCGGGCCGCGGCGTGCAGTAGCTGCGTTGGGAGGGCTTGGCTTCTCGGGTCTTTGACCGGGCTACAAAGACCCGAGGCTAAGCCGGATGTCGCTTGATCCAGAGCAGCTGCAGGCTGACACCGACAAGAAACAGCACCAGCAGGCCCAGATAACACATCTTGAGAACCGGATCTTCGATTGAGGTCAGAACCGGGTCCCCGGCGGGCAAACGCATCAAGCCATCCGTTACCGCCGGAATGCAGTGAAAAAGCAGCGTCGCCGAGTAACTGAACGCTTGCACGTGGCGGGAGAACTTTCCGAACGGCTTCATTGTTGCGGCTAACGTCCCTACTGCCAACGCAATTAGTGTCATCACGGCCAGGCCATGCGCGGGACCAAAGCTGCCGTGCTGAAAAATTGCGAGGGCAGTGACCGCAGTAACGAGGGTGGTCAGCAGATAGATTTGGCCCGACCGGGTTTGCGGAGATATCTCCCTGAATTTAATCAGCGAGAAGGCACCGCTCAACAGGGCGATGATGCCCATCGCGGTATGGAACCAACCTAGCGGTGTAATCTCAGGCACGCAGAATCATCCGGTCGCTTCTGGAGGCGATCCTATCACGGCGTCGGAACTGGCTGACCGCAACACCCGATTCCAGCTTTCGCACGGGCCGACCGCAATCGCTAAGTATATTTCACAATTTGAGCCGGTAGTATTTCTTCAGCGTCGGCGACTGGAAAAGCAGCGCCGAGCCGAGTGTCACGGCAGCCACGACGCCCAGGATGATAATCATGCGGACGAAGGGCTGATCCTGCGCGATACGCACCTGCACGAGGTTGTAAAGCGTAAGGACCCACTCGAGCGCGCCGAGAATCAGAGCAACCTGTATCAGTCTGGCGACGCAGGGCCGCCGGACGATAAGCAGAGCAATCAGCACCGCCGACCCGATGACACCGGCCGAATTGCCGTAGCGCATGAAATGGGCGCCGAGAACAACAAGGCTGAGAACGATAGGCATG
>Ga0265303_10002071_pt1 | contig 12427 bp, 10 predicted proteins | sample Helome_2_FD_192494 | JGI IMG/M metagenome (GOLD analysis project Ga0265303, IMG submission 192494) | Marine sediment microbial communities from subtidal zone of North Sea - Hel_20160317 (Illumina Assembly) | ecosystem: Environmental > Aquatic > Marine > Subtidal zone > Sediment ...
CGCATCTTGCACTTATAATTTCCAGCTTCTGCGTTGCAAATCTTCGCAATAGCCGGCTATTACGTGCAATTTGCGCCTTGAATCTGAAAATTCTCGAGCGCAATCTGCTTCGCCCAGAATTAATCAGGGGTTCCTTAGCTCGTATTTGAGCGACGACAGTCCTACATCGACATCTCTAAATCGGTCGCCACCGCATCTACGCCTGCCTGCGCGCACTCTTGGTCGGTCTCACCACTGGGTGCGCCGGACACACCGACACCCCCGAGCAAAGAACCGCCGACCTGAATCGGCACACCACCCGCCGACATCACCAGTCCCGGAACACGCCCGATCGGTGAATTGGCGCGCTCGGAGAGTTCAGACGTCGGCACATTGAACATGACTGCCGCATAGGCCTTGCCCCTGGAGATGGGCAGGGTAATGGTCGGCGCGATGGTGTCGCGCATTACGGCCTGCGAAATACCTTCACGATCGACGACGGTGACCCCGATCTGAATGCCTTTTTCGCGGCAGGCTTCAACAGAGGCCTTCGCTATCGCGACAGCCGTCTCCATTGACATGCGCTTTATCTGAATGACCATGCTGTCTTCCGCAAGCACAGGGGTGGCGGCAAAGGCGCAGGCAAGGAATGCGGCGAGAGAGGTTTTTTTCACGAAATTCTCCTGTAGCTTCGTGTGATTCAAGGTTTGAGAAAATAGCCCTGACTGGCGATGAATTCCTGCGAGCGGCGACTGAACTGCTGCTGAAATTCGAAGGTATCCAGGCGGTGCGGCTCCAGGCGCTTCTTCGGGCTCTTGTGAACACGACCATCACCGCAGTCGATCGCGATGTACGACACCTCGGGCCAATAGGCGCTGTCAACACCTGAGAAGCCTGCAGCAGCGATCTCAACATCGGCCAGCAGCACGCGATGCGCCTGTGCGGGCTTGCAGATCTGCTCCAACCCCTCCCTACCCTCGGCGAGATTGTCGCGAAACATCATATTGGGGTCTTCGCTCTGCACCGCCTCGCGGCCAAGGTAATCCTCTGCGACTGGCGGTGCAGCCTGCTCAGCAATTTGCGCATCGCCACGCCCGGCTTTGAACTTCTCCAGCAGCAATTCGACTGGCATGTAACGGTAAGCCAACAGCACCAGCCCGCCAAGGATGATGAAAAGCAGAGGCCCGTTAAATAGGTTTTTACTCATGCACCAACCTTCTCTTGCACGCGCCAGGGCGCGATATCCCGATGGCAGCGGCGCCGGGTCGAACCCATCCGTCCGCTATCGACATGAGGGCCATTGTCAGGACCGGACGGGAACTCGCCTTAACCATAACGGCTGCGCACATACTCATCGACGATGGCCTGAAACTCCGTGGCGATGTTATCGCCCTTGAGCGTGACCGTCTTCCTGCCATCCACATATACCGGCGCGGCTGGATGTTCACCGGTACCCGGCAGACTGATACCGATGCTGGCATGCTTGCTCTCCCCGGGCCCGTTAACCACGCAGCCCATGACCGCCACATCCATCTCCTCGACGCCAGGATACTGTTGACGCCACAAAGGCATCTGCTCCCGAAGGTAGGTCTGTATGTCCTGCGCCAGCTGCTGAAAATAGGTGCTGGTGGTACGTCCACAGCCCGGGCAGGCGATCACCATCGGCATGAAAGCGCGCAGCCCCATTGTCTGCAGAATCTCCTGACCAACGCGCACCTCCTGGGTGCGGTCGCCGCCCGGCTCGGGCGTCAGCGAAATCCGGATCGTGTCGCCGATACCTTCTTGCAGCAGCACCGCCAACGCGGCGGTCGATGCAACAATGCCCTTGGAACCCATGCCAGCTTCCGTCAGCCCGAGGTGCAGGGCGTAGTCACAGCGTGACGCCAAGGTGCGGTAGACGCCAATCAGATCCTGCACACCACTCATCTTGCACGACAGGATGATGCGGTTGCGGCCGAGGCCGATCTCCTCGGCCCTGGCTGCACTGTCGAGTGCTGAGGCCACCATGACCTCGCGCATCATCTGATCGGCATCCAGAGGGTCCGCCAAACGCGCATTCTCGTCCATCATCCTGGCGACCAGTCCCTTGTCCAGCGAGCCCCAGTTGACCCCGATCCGTACCGCCTTGTCATTGACGATCGCGGTCTCGATCATGGCCGCAAACTGGGAATCACGTTTCTCGCCACTACCGACATTACCAGGGTTGATACGGTACTTGGCCAACGCCCGGGCACATTCCGGATACCCGTTGAGGAGCCGGTGTCCATTGAAATGAAAATCACCGACCAGCGGGACCGATACCCCGCGCGCATCCAGGCCTTCGCGAATGGCCGGCACGGCACGCGCCGCCTCCTCGCTGTTGACCGTGATACGCACCAACTCCGAACCGGCGCGCGCCAGGGCGGCAACCTGATCGATAGTGCCGGGAACATCCGCGGTATCGGTATTGGTCATCGACTGCACCACCACCGGGGCATCACCGCCAACGACGACATCGCCCACCTTCACACCCACGGTTGCATGGCGTCGGATTGGGGAAACACTCATGATCGGGAGCCCTCGCTGCCGGCTCGAAACAAGGCACGAATCATAGCAAATGCCTACCGTTCCCGTGACAGGTAAACGGAAGCAGACAGTGAAAACCGCCAAGTACGCAAAGCACGCCAAGCCAAAAATCAATGTCTCTTAGCGCTCTTTGCGCCCTTCGCGGTCAGCCCGTAGACAAAAAAAGCCCGGCCATCACTGACCGGGCTTTTCGTGCAGCTGGCGTCTGCTATTTTAATCGGTTGATACCGAGCATCTTGAGGATGTACTTCTCGTAGATCGGCTCGGAAGTACCCTTCTTCATCTTGCGGATGAAGTATTTTTCGAATGCGATCTTGGCCATGTGCACCCACTTGCCCTTCTTGAACCAGGCAACATTGCGCGGCGGGATCTGCGGGAGGGCAACGAAGGCAGCCCCGGTATCACCCATATCTGCAAGACAGATGGCATTCCAGGTGCCCTTCTGCTCCGGCTCCTCGCCGTCCAGCGCACGATGGATATTGTGCACGATCGCCGTGACCATGGACTCGATCATGTACCCGGTCTTCGGTGCACCGGTCGGCACGGCCGTTGCCTCGACCGGCGGTATGGCGATGCACACACCCGCCGAATAGATGTTCGGATAGGTCGGATTGCGCTGATACTCGTCGATGAACACGAAGCCACGTGGGTTGCACAGGCCCTCGACATTCTTCACGGCATCCACGCCCTTGAATGCCGGCAGCATCATCGACATCTTGAACTCGACCTCGTGGTCTTTCACCTTGTTGCCGGCATTGTCGTATTCCTCGACGTACATCTTGCCTTCTTCAACCCTGGTGACCTTGGCATTGGTGATCCACTTCATGTGGTGATTGCGCATCTCGCTTTCCAGCATCCCCTTCGAATCACCGACACCACCCAGGCCAAGGTGGCCAATGTAGGGCTCCGAGGTGACGAAGGTCATGGGAACGCGGTCGCGCATCTTACGCTTGCGCAGATCGGCATCCAGGATGAAGGCGAACTCGTAGGCCGGGCCAAAGCAGGAGGCAAAAGGCATCGCACCTACGACGACGTGTCCCGGATCGTCCAGCAGTTCCTTGTACTTCTCGTAGGTGGCCTCCGCATGGTCGATCGAACAAACCGAGGACGTATGTCCATCCTCCGGTCCGGCACCCTCGACCTCCTCGAAAGCGAGCCGCGGCCCGGTCGCTATGACCAGGTAGTCGTAATTCAGAGTCTCACCGCCATCGAGCTCAAGCTTGTTGTTTGCCGTGTCGATCTTGTCGCAGCGTTTACCGATGAAATTGATGCCCTTGCGCTCCAGGTGCGGCCGGATGTCAAAGGTGATACTGGCGCGGTCACGCCAACCCACGGCGACCCACGGGTTGGATGGGACGAACTGGAAATAATCGCGCTCGTTGACTACCGTAACTTCGTGCTCGCTGCCAAGTTCTTCACGCAACTCGTACGCAGCAGGCATGCCGCCGGTGCCGGCGCCCAGGATAACGATGTGTGCCATTTAATTTTTCTCTCCTTAAAGAAGGCGGTTTGGTATCTCGGCGGCAGTTGCAGGACAGCCGATAAACCGGGCCTTGGCAACGGCTTGAGATTTCCAATTGATAATCCAAGTCCAGGCCCGCGAAGGAGTCAGACAGACCTGGAGGCCGGCATATAATTGTGCTTTTCCGCGCCGGCCCTTAGCGCCGGATTATCGCATAGTTAATTCCTGGACAGTGAAGGCTTTTTTGGCAAAAACCTGTTCCAGATACAGGAATCTCGGGCACAAAAAAGCCGGCACGCAGGCCGGCTTCCATACCGTCACAAGGCGAGATCAGAGATCGCCATTCACGCCCGCGTCGACAATGCTGTAGATGGTGTCACGCACCTGCTTCGCCAGGGGCTGCAGATTTTCCGGCAGGTCAACCGCGTGCAGCATCATGTCCATGTTCATGGTAACGATCCAGCCCTTGCCGCTGCCGTCCTCGAGAACTGCGATCCGGCAAGGCAGAAAACCCGCGAAGATGATGTTGTACTCGACCATCTTTTTGGCGATCAGGGCATCGCAAAAGGCAAGAATGCGCATGTAGTTCGCTTCCTGCCCCATCGATTTCACCTGCTCCGACAGGGGAAGATCGGCGACCAGTTTGAAATTCAGCATATTGGCGCGCAGCTGCATCGATTCAATGGCATCCTCGACGCCGATACCCTCCGCCAGCTCGAAGCGTTGGATACTGCTGTCAATCATCTGCCTTGCGATCGCCTTGTCGAAAGCCGGTGTGGCGATTTCCGTCTTGCTGCCGGCCTGGCTGACCCCGGTAAGGGCGATGGTCAGAGCAGCAATGATTACGGTGATTTTCTTCATTCAATTTTCCTCGTGGCGTTCTTGGTGGAAGGCCGCAACAGGCCAGCGGATCGGCGATTGTACCGAATGCACGAACCGGCTGCGCCATATCCCATATATACACGCCATTACCAGGAGGAAGGCCTTCAGATTGCCGGATCTGACGCGTCACTGGCGCGGGTAGTGGTTGCGCCTGGCCAGCTTGCGCCAGACCCAACTCTGCGGGCGGTCTTCTCCGCTGATCACGTAGTCGAGGGTATGACGGTGCGAGACGGTCCACTTCATGCGCCTGAAGGCGGCGCGATCCCCGCATATCAACAACCGGTCACCCGCCTTCAGCGGGGTGTCCGGATCGGGCAGCAGGGTACGGTCGTTTCGACGACGGATCAGAAGCACGATCGCTTGCAATGAATGCTCCCTCTGCCAGGGGTCGCGCAGCAGGTCATCGACCCTGAAGTGTCCACCCTCGGCCAGAAAGTCGTGCAGAACACTGGCATCGCCCGGCGCCACCAGCCGCTCGCAGATAATCGGTACCTCTTCGTTCACCAGCGCGCTCACCCGGCTCGCCAGTTCACAGGCCCAGGTGTTTTCCTGGTACAGCGCCAGCGACATGAACTCGTAAAGCATCGGCGTTGCCAGCAGGACGCGAATCTTGTCAGCGATGATCGCGCTCGGATGCATCACCATGTCGGCGTCAACCGCCGCGATGATTTTGTGGTTGCCATGTTGATTCTGCCGCACCACCACGAACAGATCGGAATTCATTTCGCGTGCGGTCATCACGATCGACAGGTTGTTGGCATCATCGTCCGTACCCGCGACCAGGCCGGCTGCGTCCTCGATCCCGGCCTCGGTCAGGGTATCCGCCTCGGTCCCGCGGCCGGCGACAAACCCCGATTCGGGGCGTCCGGTGAGATCGGGCCGAGATTCGACCACGATCACCTTTATCCCCTCGCTTTGCAGGCGCCTGCAGATCGCCCTGCCAAACCGACCATAACCGCACACGATCCAGTGTCCGTCCCGGGGCGGGTAGACCGGTTCGCTCAGCGCTGTTCCCTCGCGGCCGGTCAACCAGCGCTGCAGCAGGTAAAGGCATGGCGCCTGAAAGGCGACCGCGAGGTAGGCGGCGAAGGTATCGAAGGGATCGACGATGTGGTCGGTGCCGAAAGAGGCCATATTGTCCTCGACATCGTGTGAATCGGCGCGACTGATCACTTTGACGTCCGGGTTCAGCAACTTGGCGGTTATGGAAATTTTGAGATTGACCTCGTTGTTGTCGGTCAACGCCACCACGCCGGCACAGGACGGATGCTGCAGGCCCGCTTCCTCCAGGTGACGCGTGACAGCCGCATCACCGTGCAGCGCAGGCACGAATTCCCTGAGATCCTGCAATTGGATGATGCTCGTGCGCGCTTCGTCGATGTCGATCACCACGGCGTGTTGGCCGCGCGAGGTCAGTGCCTGGACCAGCGCAGTCCCGGTCTCGCCATACCCACACACCAGGTGAAAAGGTTCACGCATATTGCGTATGTGGCGCGCAAACCGGTATTCCGCGATCGCCTCCTGGAAAGCACGATCCTGCACCAGCGCAAGGATAGTACCGAACGCGTAGATCCAGGAAATCACTGAAGCGTAAAGCGACAGGCTTACCCAGAGTCGCTGGCCATCCGTGAACTCATACGGAATCTCGCCGAAGCCTATCGTGGTAGCCATATAGCTGACGAAATAGAAGGCGTGAAAGATACTCATGTACCAGACGTTGCCATCCGCATCCTGGCCCGGGATTACGGTGAGGCCGAATACGGACACCGCATAGACCACCAGCAGCGTCAGCAGGGGCTGACGCATACGGCGAAGAATCAGGAAGACGATGTTTTGCATGCGTCTGTGAGGCTAGGGGCCAGCCGGGCTCAACCGTTCGAAGCGAAAAGCCATGGGAGTGGATCCAGTGAGGTTATCGGATGAGGAGAATAGCCAAACCTATTTGACGAATTCGATAAGCTCAATGGGACGCTACCCATGGTTTTGCAGCCAAACAGCGTTGGGTTCGTCTGACCCCTCATTATCGACGTAGCATGACGGTTTCGATAATGAGCAGAATCACAGAGACCACATTGGCCAGCATTGCGCCACCGGTGAGCGAGACGATACTCGCCGTCACAACGGGAGTGAGCCCGGTTTCGTTCACGTGAACGGCAAAGGTCCAGACCAGGGCCGCGGCGATCAACTGCAGGATCGCGACCAGGCTGGTCGCGAGCAGCAGCGCGCCCATCTGGCTACGGTCGCCAAACTTGAGCACCGTTGCGATCAGATTGACCACCACGACGACAAACAGCTCGTAGACATGATGATGATCCGGATTTTCGATCTCGCCGACGAAAAATCCAAAATTCAGCGTCAGCGCCAAGATGATGAAGAAACCGAAAACGACCTTTTCCGGATTCATTGATACTCTCCGATCGTGGATTGACTGATTATTCCTGAATCTGCATTAAAGCATGCCTGAGGACGATCTTGGCAGTTCCCGGGACAAGCAACCGACAGCGCAGATCGTTACTTTTAGTAACACTCTGGCAATGCTAGTCTCGCGTGATGCTTCCACCCCGTTTTCCAATCAGCGAAGAACTTGCGGTGATCCTCGGCGCGCTGCTGTTGCTGCTGTTCATCAGCCCTGTCGCTGATTGGTGGGCGACACCAGGGTTGAGCTGGCTCACGCCCTACGGCCTGTGGCTGCTTGTCATTCTGGGGGCCGCGCTGATGCACCGGCGGGACGATTCCGATGAGCCATGAACTGGCAACACTGTTTGCCGCCGGCTTCTGCTACCTGCTGGTACTTTTCCTTCTTGCTTACGCTACCGACCGGGGCCTGATACCGGCTCACTGGGCTGCACACCCATTGACCTATACGCTTTCGATCGGCGTCTATGCGACTTCCTGGACCTACTACGGCAGCGTCGGTTTTGCCGCACACAACGGCCTGCTGTTCCTAACCATTTATATCGGCGCCACCCTGACATTCGTACTCAGCCCCGTCCTGCTGAAACCGATCCTCGCGCTCTGCCGCGAATATCAGCTCAGTTCACTGGCCGATCTGCTGGCATTTCGCTACCGCAGCCAGGTGGCCGGGGTCCTGGTGACCCTGTTCATGCTGCTGGGCACCCTGCCATACATCGCGTTGCAGATACGCGCGGTTACCGAGTCACTGCGGGTATTGAGCAACGAAGCGCCCCCCAACACTATCGCCCTGGTGTTCTGCGCCACCCTGATCCTGTTTGGCGTCCTGTTCGGCGCGCGCCACATTTCACCGCGCGAAAAACACCGCGGGCTGGTTGTCGCGATGGCTTTCGAGTCCTTGATCAAACTGATCGTGCTCTTGCTGATCGGCTCTTACGCCCTGTTCCAGATCCTGGGCGGGCCCAGCGAACTCGGGGTGTGGCTGAAGGACCACCCGCAGGCCCTGGAGGCCCTGTACCGTCCGGTCAACGAAAGCCCCTGGAGCGCGCTGGTCTTCCTGTCCTTTGCAGCGGCCTTTCTGCTGCCGCGGCAGTTTCACATGATCTTCGCGGAGAACCTCGACGCAAAGGCCCTGCGCACCGCAACATGGGCGTTCCCGGGCTACCTTCTGATGTTGAACATCTCCATCCCGGTGATCCTCTGGGCCGGGCAGCGGCTTGAGCTGGGCATAGACCCCGATTACTACGTGCTCGGCATTACCGTCGCCAACGGCCCGTCCTGGCTGTCACTTCTGGCGTTCATCGGGGGCCTGTCCGCGGCCAGCGCCATGGTCATCGTCACCAGCATCGCGTTGGCCTCGATGAGTCTCAACCACCTGCTGCTGCCGGCCAGCTACCCGGATCCGGCGATGAATCTTTACCGCTGGATCCTGTGGGGCAGGCGCTTGCTGATCGGCCTGATCATCATGGCCGGCTATGGTTTTTATGCCGGCCTGAAACACAGTCAGGGCCTGGTCGAGCTCGGCCTGATCTCGTTCGTGGCAGTAGCCCAGTTCCTGCCCGGCATGGCCGGGCTGCTGTACTGGCGACGCGCTACGCGCAGCGGCTTCATCATCGGCCTGCTGGGTGGAATCTGCGTCTGGTCCGTTCTGCTGCTGGCCCCCATACTGTACGGCTCCGGCATCCTGATCACCGATCTGGGCGTGCCGCAGCTGGTGGCCGCCAGCGGGATGGACAAGTGGGCCTTCGCAACATTCAGTACGCTCTCGGTCAACGGCGGCCTGTTCGTCCTAGTCTCTCTGATCACGCGTCAGTCCGAGGGCGAGTTGGAGGCTGCGCGCGCGTGTTGCGCGGAATCGCTGGTACCGCTGTCGGGCGTGGTTGCCGCCGGTTCTCCAGCAGAATTCCGTGCGGGTCTGGCAGAAACCCTGGGCCGGGAGATGGCACATCGTGAAGTCAACCAGGCAATGAGCGATCTCGGGATGCGGGAGAACGAACGCCGAACCACCGAACTACGCCGCCTGCGCGAACGCATCGAGCGCAACCTGTCCGGGTTGCTCGGCCCCCAGCTTGCGCACATCATCGTCAACCGCAGGCTGGAGCTGGACCCCGAGGCCAAGACCGCGCTGGCAGACTCGATGCGCTATGTTGAAGACCGTCTTGAAGCGTCGCGCTCGCAGCTGCAGGGCCTGGGTGTCGAGCTTGACAATCTGCGCCGACTGCACCGGCAGATCCTGCAAGACCTGCCATTGGGTGTGTGTGCCACCGACAACCAGGGCAAGATCGTTTTGTGGAACCTCGCGCTGGAGGTAATGACCGGCGTCGAGGCAAAACAGCTGATCGGCACCGTACTCAACAGGCTTCCACATCCCTGGGATGGCTTGCTTTCCGGATTCGCCCGCATCGCAGAGGACCACAGTTACCGCATGGAACTGCCGGTAGCAGGCAGGCCACGCTGGTACAACCTGCACAAAGCCGCTTATGCCGACCCGGTGATCGAAGGCGCAGGCCCTTCCAGGCCGGGGATGGTCATGCTGATCGAGGACCTCACCGACCTTGGCAACCTCGAGGCCGAACTGGCACACAGTGACCGCCTGGCTTCGGTAGGTCGCATCGCCGCCGGCGTTGCCCACGAGATCGGCAACCCGATCACCGGCATCGCCTCGCTGGCACAGAATCTTCGCCACGAAGACGATCCCGAGCTCATGCGCCAGAGCATCGAGGAAATCATCGAACAGACCCGGCGCATTTCAGACATACTGGGCACACTGAAAAGCTTCAGTCGCGGCAGCCGCCACCTGCAGCAACGCGAGACCTTCGCGCTCAGCGATGCCGTCGACCAGGCCGTACACCTTTTGCAACTTACACACCAACACGACGGGATCCGATTCGAGGCGAGCTGCCCGCAACACATCGTCATGACCGGAAACCACCAACAACTGTCACAGGTGCTGGTCAACCTGCTCAGCAATGCCGCAGACGCCTCGAAGCCCGGCGACCGTGTCGATCTGCTGGCCCGCGCCAGTGAAGGAGAGGCGATTATCGAGGTCATGGACCAGGGTCAGGGCATACCCGACGAACTGCGGGAAACCATTTTTGAACCCTTCTACACGACCAAGCCCACCGGTCAGGGCACGGGCCTCGGCCTGTCGCTGGCCCATAAGATCATCGAAGATCACAACGGAACCCTGACGATCGACTCGCAGGCCGGTTTTGGTACACGGGTGGTACTCACCCTGCCCTTGAAAGAAACAGAGCAGCCCAATGAACCACTTGCTCATCATTGAAGACGAACCGGTAATACGCGTTGCCGTTCGCCGCTTGCTGGAACGACACGGCCATCAGGTCACTGAGGCCGAGTCGGTAGAGGCGGCCGAGGCGGCAGGCAGCCTGGGTGATTTCAACCTGATCATCACCGACCTGCGCCTGCCCGGCCGGCCGGGCAGCGCCATGATGGAGCTGGCGCCCGACGTGCCAGTCATCATCATGACCAGCTTTGCCAGTGTCTCTTCTGCCGTGGAGGCGATGAAAAGCGGCGCAGCCGATTACATCTCCAAACCCTTCGATCACGACGAACTGGTGATGCTGGTTGAAAAGGTTTTGCGCGAAAAACAGAAGGAGCGCCGTACCGCGGCCCTTCAGACCGATGTGGATCAGGCATTTCCGGTTACCGGAATGATCGGCAAGAGCGCATCCATGAACGAGGTCTGCAACCGCATCCAGAAAGTGGCGCCTACCGAGGCGACGGTACTGATCGTCGGCGAGTCGGGCACCGGAAAGGAACTGGTCGCGCGCGCCGTGCACAAGCACAGCAAGCGTTGCGAAGCGCCCTTCGTCGCCTTCAACTGCGCTGCGGTCCCCGAACAGTCGATCGAAGCCGAGCTGTTTGGCCAGAACCAGCCCGGCAACTTTCACCCGGGACTGATCCAGAGCGCCGAGGGCGGCACCTTGTTCCTCGACGAGATCGGGGAACTGCCAACCGCCGCGCAGGCACGCCTGCTGCGCGTCCTTCAAGGTGGTAAACGCGACCCTGACGATGCCGGCGACATCTCACCCGACGTGCGCATTCTGGCAGCCACCCACCGAGACCTGCGCAAGCTGGTGCAGGAAAACGCCTTCCGCAGCGACCTTTATTTTCGCCTGAGAGTGGTGGAGTTGGCCCTGCCGCCGTTACGTGAGCGTGACGACGACGTCATCGAGCTGGCGGTATTCCTGCTCGACAAGGCGCGTAAACAGCTGGCGCGCGCACCGCTGAACCTCAGCCGGGAGGCCCTCGAGGCTATCCGGCGCTACGACTGGCCGGGCAACGTGCGAGAACTGTCGAACGCGATCGAGCGGGCGGTCATCCTGTGCGAGGGAGACGTGATCACCCCGGACCTGCTGGCCATCGATCACAGCGTCACCAGCACCGGCACGGCCAGCGACCTGAACGACAAACTGTCGCTGGAGGAGTACTTCCGCGTGTTTGTTCTGGAACATCAGGACCGGATGACCGAAACGGAACTGGCGCAGGCGCTGGGTATCAGCCGCAAAACGCTTTGGGAACGCCGCCAGCGCTTCGGTCTGCCTCGCTCCAAAAAGCGTAACTGAGGCAAGCTCCCGCGTGGGCGAAGACAACTAAATTGGATCCTTTACCCGAGGAAACACTACCGTTACTTTTAGTAACACACTTCCCGAAAAAGCGTTACTTAACCACCCAAAACGGCGCTTGTGCGACGCACCATCGCGCGATTTAAGTCCCTGATTTGCTTTGACAATTGCGATTCGGAACCCGGACAATCGCCCCCGTCTGGCAACCTGCGTTCAAGAAACAGGTAACAACCCGGGGCCGCACCCGACTAAAGATCGAACGGAATCAGTCCAATAAGGCTTGAGAGCCAACGGCATGCGGCAAAGCCAGAACCGGGAACACACAAAACAAGAGTTCACTATCACAACCGCGGAGTGATCGAGCTATGGATACAAAAGCTGCGCAGTACTGGAAGGCGAACCTTCGCCTCTTGGTAAGTCTGCTCGTGATCTGGTTTGTCGTCTCGTACGGCTTCGGGATCATTCTCGCCGACGCACTCAATGCCATCCGAATCGGTGGTGTTGGTCTCGGCTTCTGGTTCGCCCAACAAGGATCTAT
>Ga0265303_10002072_pt1 | contig 12424 bp, 10 predicted proteins | sample Helome_2_FD_192494 | JGI IMG/M metagenome (GOLD analysis project Ga0265303, IMG submission 192494) | Marine sediment microbial communities from subtidal zone of North Sea - Hel_20160317 (Illumina Assembly) | ecosystem: Environmental > Aquatic > Marine > Subtidal zone > Sediment ...
ATTCTTCTTTGATCCAGTGCGGCCGGTGTGTCGATGATAACCGCTCCGGCGTCTTTTGGCGTACGAAATGGCCAGGTGCGTTTGCCACGCATAGCGAAGTTGCTGTTGGTGATGCCATTGACCCTGGGTCTGTCTGGCGATCGCCGCTCGAGCCATCGCGTTGAATATCCTCTGGGGTCGGTATCGACCAGTGTGGGCGGGGGGCCGCGCAGGGCAAAGTAACTCGCGAGATTTGTTGCCAGCGTGGTTTTACCGCAACCGCCTTTGGGGTTGAGAATTACAATCTTGTTTAGATCGTCTCGATATGGAGCGGTGACCATCTTCCCGGTCGGGCGTACCCTTCTCTGTGGCGATATTTGTGCGTGATAATCGATGCTGCGGACTTTCGCGCACTCAGGGCATCATACTCCTCAGGGCTACAGGTTCACAAATACCAACTGGCTGATGCACGCTATTTCAGACGAATCCGCTGCCGAACTGTCGGAACTGAGCAATTCCTGCCCCCGCTACCAAGACAAAAAGACCCGGTCCCGGCGGGCCTGCGTTTTTGTTTCATGGGCCCTCGGCAGTCTCGCCCTGCCGATATTCGATGGGCGAGCAGCCGACGCTCTTGCGGAAAGCACGCCGGAAGTTCGCCGTGTCTTTGTAGCCAAGTTCTCCTGCAATCGCTTCTACACTGTGTTCCGTCTCGCGAAGATATTGCTTGGCCCAACGTGCCAGTGCTTGTGATTTGAGTTGGCGGAAACTGGTGTTCTCTGCCTGCAGACGGCGGTTGAGTGTGCGTTGGGACACATTCAGGTCGAAAGCAACATCGCGAAGGTCGGGCAGCGGAGGCTCGCTGGTTCGCAATAGCCCGTCAATGTGCTGCATGTAGGGCGCATACTCTGTTTCGCTTAGGTTTCTCAAGCCTTGAGAAAGCGTCATCTGTGCCTGGCGCCAGAGCTCCGCGTGAAAGTAAGGGGAGGGCAGGTCCAACCATCGGTGGGGAATGTCCACCTCGTTCGCCGCTGCGCCGAAGCTGATCTGACCATGCAAAGCGTTTGTGTACTCTGAACTGTCTTCCGGTTCCGGGATGGCCAAACGAAACAGGGCGTCACGGATTGGTTCCCCAATCAATGACTCGATGTATTGCTGCAGCAACAGAGTGGCCGTTTGGGTGTGAAAGTGCTCCACGTATCCGGTGTCATGCTGATATAGGATAGTCACGGTCATTCCCTGCAGTGTTGAGCGCGCACCAATATCAACATAAGTGGCATGCAGCCGGGTGAAGCTCTCGAGTACTTGCAGGCCCTCTCGCAGATTCGGTGCGGAGGCAATCGCCACACCTACCGGGCCCATGGCGAGCACTGGCATTTGACGCCCCAGCATAAAGCCAAGCTGTCCTTCCTTCAGTAACCGGTCTCCGGTGCGCAGCATGTGCAGGAAGTCGTCCATGGCAATGTCCCCGCCACGCAGCAACTCGCCCCGGCTTAACTTGGTACCGGCGAATAATTGCGCGGGGTCAATTTCGCGTCGTTCAAATTCGCGCAGGATCAGGCGCGCATAGACTGGGCTGATGGACTCCATGGGTGCAAAATACTTCATTCTGGCGAAATATGACACCCTTATGGCGGAATTTGCTCTCTTCGTCGGAACCGCTCTTGCCCATAGTTGAGCCACATTGCATCACTCTCGGGATTCGACATGGTGAGTAAGACAGACAGGCTCGATCGACAGGCGGTTGCCAGAGCCAGGCCGTACATGGGCATGGTTGCCTGGCCAACCATAGTTTTGGGCCTGGCGCTGGGCGTGTCCTACATCGTGACAGTGGTTATGGCGCTGGGCGGGCTCCTTTCGTTGTGGCTGGCTGTACCGCTGGTCGCTGCGCTCACCTATTTCAGTTATACCGTCCTGCATGAGTCCGTTCACGGCTCGATAACGGGCAATGCCCGGTCGCTTCGGTGGCTGAATAACGCCCTGGGATACATGGCTGCGTGGATTGTAATGATCCCACTGACTGCCCATCGTCACGAGCACCGGGCACATCACCGACATGCCAATGATGAGGTAACTGATCCAGACTTTCACGCAGGCAATATGTGGAGCTCTCCGTTGGCACCGCTACGTGCGGCCTTGAACGCATGGGTTAGGCAGTTCGGCTACTACCGCGAGAACCGCTGGACGGATGCGCCTCCGCGGGAAAACCTATACTTGTGCCTGGAGGTGGCTGCTGCATTGTTACCTCGGGTGTCGGTGCTATTTGCAGGCTACTGGGTGGAAGGGCTGGCCCTTTTCGTCCTGGCCTGGCTGATCGGCGCGATTGTTCTGCTCTACCTGTTCGCCTACGTCGTGCACCGACCCCATGAGCAGATCGGTCGCTATGTGGATACCTCTACGATTCTGATTCCGGGTCCGCTGGGAACATTACTCACAGGGTTGTGGTTGTTCCAGAACTACCATTCCATTCATCACCTGTTTCCGCGCGTGCCGTTCTACCACTACGCGAAGCTCTACAAAGAGATCGAGGAGATCATGGCTGCAAAGGATGCGCCGATCTATCGGGTCACGGTACGAGGTCTGGAGTCGTTGTCTCCGCACTGGGACAGGGCCGTTGTTCCGGGTCCGTGAGAATAGATGAAATTGCCATCTTTCAGAGCGTCGATCATCGGTTTGGCGATTTCGACACGTACGGCCGGACAGCCCCAGGAGCGTCCGAGGCGACCCATGCTTACCGCTGCGTCGGGGTCGACGTAAGAAGCGCCGTGCATGACGATCAGGCGGCGCATGGCTGAATGATTGAACCCTTTGCTGAGGCCGTGCAGCTTCAGTGAGTAGCCGTTGCCGCCCAGGTAGGTAGCGTCTGTATAGAACAGCCCCAGGCTCGTCTGGTGACTCCCGCCGCGGTCGGAAAATTCCGTCGGTATGTCGAACCCTGACTTCTGGCCGTGAGCGACATGCTCTTCGAACAGCAGCTTCTGCGCTTCGAGATCCACTACCCATAAGCGTGGCTCGCGCGAGGAAATGGTGTAATCGATGATGGCCAGTCGACGCGCATGAACGCCCACGCCTCGGCTTTGCGCGCATTTCATCGCACCCACTGCTTCTTTAACAACACCAGGACGTATGTTCGGTGCGAGCTCGCTGATCAGCGCCACTTCGTTGGCTTCGAGCTGAAACGTGAATGCCAGTCCAGCAGCCAGGATCCAAAGTCTCTGGTTCGGTGTAGAGGACAGTTTTGCCATGTGAACGAAACTCCATATCGCTGTCTTCGTTGTGCCAGCTTAGGAGTAATCGTTCGACGACTATTGTCCGGACGCCTCAACTACTTGTCCGTACACACCAGGATTTCAGAGTGGGTATTGGCCGAATTACTCGACCGCTTCAACCATGGCCAGGACATTTTCGGGAGGAACATCATTCATCTATATGACGGCTTTGGGCGAATAGTGCAGTGGAGTTGCCGGCGCATTCTCGGTATTGTCTGTCCTGTCCGATAACACGGTCACCGATAGCGACCATACTTCTCGGTGCCTAACAAAATAACAACAAGGCAAGTTCGCCAATGAATCAACCCAAACAACCGACATTGATCGATGCGTTGATTCCAGTCTTGTCGCTAATCCTGATGCTGTTCTTTTCGGTCAAGTTGTTTGGCTCGGATTCCTCTTCGGGTCCCAACCAGATCGTTCTGACACTGGGGGCTGCGATCGCGGCTATCGTTGCGATCCAGAGAGGGCACACCTGGGACGAAATCCTTGCGGCCATCGTCGACGGCATTGGCACGTCGATGGGGGCGGTACTGATCCTGCTGTCAGTCGGCGGGCTGATTGGCACATGGCTTCTTGCCGGTACCGTTCCGGCACTTATCTACTACGGCCTGGAGATACTCAGCCCACAGTGGTTTTACGTTGCCGCCTGCCTGATCTCCGCGATTGCAGCATTGTCCACGGGTAGTTCCTGGACCGTCGCCGGCACCCTTGGCGTGGCGTTGGTCGGTGTGGCGATGGGGCTGGGCTTGTCACCGGCTATCGCCGCAGGTGCGATCATCTCGGGTGCCTATTTCGGCGACAAGATGTCGCCGCTCTCGGACACCACCAACCTGGCGCCCGCAGTCGCCGGGACAGATCTGTTCACGCACATCCGCCACATGGCCTGGACGACCGGACCATCATTTGTGATCGCGCTCATCCTGTTCACAATTCTCGGGCTCGGCGTCGAGGTTCAGTCAGGTGGCGAAGCGCTGCAAACCCTGAGAACGACGCTCGACGATTCATTCAACATCACGCCGCTCGCGTTGATTCCGCTGGTGGTCGTGTTCTTCATGGCGTATCGCAAAGTGCCGCCTCTGCCAACGATCCTGTTCGGTGCGCTGTTCGGTGGTTTCATGGCCATGGTGTTGCAACGCGAGGGATTGTTGGTGTTCGCAGACTCGCCGGACCTGACGCCGGGACTCGCAATGACGAAAGGTGTGTGGCTGGCGCTCGCCGATGGTTATGCGTCATCAACTGGCGTTCCGGAGGTCGATGACCTGCTGTCTCGCGGCGGCATGAGCAGCATGCTTGTGACGATCTGGCTGATCCTGTCAGCAATGGCGTTCGGCGCAGTGCTGGAGCACAGCGGTATGCTGCTGCGCCTGATTCAGTCCGCGCTGACTGCGGCGAAGTCCACGGGTACGCTCGTGATGACCGTCGTGCTGTCCTGCATCGGTATCAACATTGTTGCCGCTGATCAGTACATTGCCATCGTGCTGCCTGGCAAGATGTACAGGGCCGAGTTTCAGCGGCGTGGACTCCAGCCCAAGAATCTTTCCCGCGTTATCGAGGATTCAGGCACATTGACTTCACCGCTGGTGCCCTGGAACACGTGTGGAGCGTACATGGCCGCGACCCTGGGGGTGGCAACACTGGCGTACCTGCCGTTCGTGTTCTTCAACCTGATTAATCCGATCGTCTCGATTATCTACGGTTTCACCGGCTTTACGATCGAGAAAATAGAGGACGAACCCGAGCCCGCGATCGCCTAATCGTGGCTGTTGTACGGGTCGCTGTTTGCCGCTGGCGCAAGCTCGAGTTCGAGCACCTCGACCTCACCCATCCACACGTTGCGACCGCATTCATCGGTGGTGACGCGGGGCGGCGGCCTGAGAAGGCGCACGGTGTCCCCGCATTGGTTCTCTGATTTATTACTCATTCACTAGCGCTCTGTCGCTCCAACCAGGTTTGAAGCGTACAGATAATTGACATTACATAATGTGAACTCCATCAAGAATCGAGGCTGTTCCCCGGCAGCTCAGGCTGTCGCGATTGGCACCGGGAGTCAAAACTGCGACTGATTTCGCAGAATTATGTCAAGCGCAGGCTCTACATTGTCGGCTGGCAACAATCGGGCTTAATGATAATGCTCCTGAAGCAGCTACTCGATTCCCCCAGAACATCTTCAAACCTCGTGGTTTACGACCCTTTCGGCGACCTGGACAGGGAGGAACTGGTCAAAGAGGTTGTTGCGCTGGCCAATGCGGATGTTGAGGGGCCACGCAACATCCTGTTCGGCGTCAATGCCGGAGGAGTCGATGGCCACAGCGTGGTCGGAATTTCTGAGGATGCAGTGGGCGACCTGAAAAAAGCCCACCGCCTTTTGTCCGCCCTGATTGAACCAGTCCTGCAACTCGCTTTTATCTTTGACAGGATAAACGGAAAGCTGGTTGGCGCGCTCGAGATAGATGGTTGCGACTTTGGTCCGTACTTCATCGGTCACGACTGGAACCAATCGCTTTCGCTCGGTCAATGCTGGGTTCGAGACGGTCGCGAGATTCGCGCGGTCGATCGAGCTGATCTCGTCAACGGCAACGGTAACGGCAACGGCAACAGTCCGGCGCTGGTCGAGGAACCCGCCAGCTTGGTTGAGAACACCGACATCGAAGTCGGGTTTAATGAAGAGTCGGACTGCAAGTACATCGAGTTGTCTGTACCCGACACCTCGGATCCACCGTTTTCTGACGAGGACCATGACGTAAAGAGGTCTTCGAAGCTAAGAAAGGCGATCAAAGATACTGTCGGTACCGTCACGACCCAGATTTTGCGCCTGGGGCCCGGGGCAGGCAAGGGCGCCGCCAAGGCAGCTGAAAAGGACTCGCCGAATGAGGCAAGTGACGAGGCCAGTGAGATTCGCGCCGATGCCCAGAATCATTACTACTACGAAGAAAAAGCGCTGAGGCTGAATCTGTGCGCCAGCAATCAGGGCGAAAACGATATCGAGGACATCAGTATTGAACTCGGTTTTCCCAGGTTGCCAGGCTTCGATATAGCCGATCGTCTGTACACGAGTCCTTTTGACAAGCGCTCAGCGGCCGAAATCAAGGGCCTGGGCTACCCCGAAGTGGAGTCCAGCGACGCCGCCATATTTGTGCGTGGCTCGATTGGGCTACTTGCACCCGAAAAGCCGGAGCAGCTGTTTCGCTGTGAACTGCGCCTGGTCGTAGGGCCCGAAATGAAGGGGCGTAAGTTGGCGGTTCATTACAAGCTCCGTGCGCCGAACAGGCAAAATCTGAGCACAGGTCGCCTGAAAATCCGGTTTGAATAGCTGTTGGCGGGGTCAACGTTAGGTGCGGGCAGGTGGCCGAAAGTGTGTGCCAGATCCCGGATTATGTCCGCTGGGTCGTTTTATGCTGAGCGAGTCCTCATTCTTGGCTGGTGATTCCATGCGCATCGCTCTATATATCTGTCTTTTTGCCCTTGTCGTCAGCGTTCCGTCCTCGGATGCGGCGCCGGCCGACTCGCAGTCGCCCGATAGCAACGTACAGATCGAAATCCAGTCACCGTCGATCGACCTCACGGTAAGCGAGGGCGAGACGACAATCGAGGTGGAGGGCATCGCGTCGGCAATCGGCGGTGTGCGCTACCTCGACATGATGTTCGTAATGGATACCTCGCAGAGCCTGCGTAGTACCGATCCTGAGGATTATCGGTCGGCAGGCGCTATCGGCCTCGTACAAAGCCTCTCGCAGAAAAGCGACATCAAAATTGGTGTTGTCAGCTTTGACAGAAGCGGCGAGTTGGCCCAGACCATGACCTCGGACCGCGCCAGCGTCGTCAAGGCGCTGCGTGACCTGCCGCGATCAGGCAGCACCAACCTTGCCTCGGGTATTCAGACCGCCCTCAAGGAACTCGAACTAAGTGGTAGGCCCGGATCTTCACGGGTGATCATGCTGTTCACCGACGGCAAGTCGAATGAGAAGAAAGCGTACGAAGCTGCTGTCGTGGCGCATTCCAAGGGTGTTGCAGTTCAGTCGATGCTGCTCGGGGCGAGCAAGAAAGGAAGCTCAATCCTGGACACGATCGCCTGGGCCACAGGTGGCAGCTTCGTACAGGTTACGGACCCGGCGCTGTTGCCCCAGGCCTTTCTCGATCTGCGAACCACGGGCATCGACAGCGTCACGCTGAGTGTCAATGGTGCGCCTCCCGAACAGGCGCAGCTGGCCGGGGGCACCTTCGCAGGCAGCGTTCCGCTCATCGTGGGTGAGAACCGAATCATCGCGCTGGCCACAAGTCTCGAGGGAGAAACCCGAGAGGCTGTCGTTACAGTGAACGTGCGCGATGCGAGTTGCGCCGCACTCGAAGTAGCAGCAGTGAAGGAGGGTCGACCGGTCTTGTCACTCAATGACCGTGCGGTCGAGATCGTCGTCGACGCGTCGAGGAGTATGTGGGGTCGAATGGATGGTGAGCCAAAGATGTCGGTCGCCAAGGATATCCTGCAGGACGTGTCCTACTGGTTCCCTGAAGACCTGAATCTCGCACTCCGTGCCTACGGAAGCACGAGCCCGAGCGACAGCAATGACTGCACCGACTCGGCTTTGCTTGTGCCGTTTGGCGAGCAGAATCGCTATCAGATCCGCCAGGCAATTGACAACCTGCGTCCATTGGGTCAGACCCCCATCGCGTACGCACTGAACCAGGCGGCGCGCGATTTCGGCGCATTGCAGGATGATCGTGCACTCGTGCTCGTCACCGATGGCATAGAAAGTTGTGGCGGCGATCCTGTTCAGGCTGCACGACAGTTGCGCGAGCAGGACATCACGGTTCACCTGATCGGTTTCGGTCTTGGCAACGTTAAAGATGAGGACACGGCCAGCCTGCAGGCTGTCGCGTATGCGTCAGGTGGCCGATATGTCACGGCCGGCAGCGCCGAGGAGCTGAAAGAGGCTCTGGAAGAAACGGTGGCCACGCCGTTTACCGTATTCAAAGGCAGAGCCGCAGTCGCGAGTGGCTCTCTGGGCTCTGCTGAGACGCTGTTCCTGCCCGAGGGTGACTACCGGGTTGAGCTGCACAGCTCACCACCGCAGGTGATGCCAGTTAGGCTGGCGCCAAGAGATCGACTGATGCTGACGCTGGAGAAACGAGGAGCTGTCGTATCTCATTATGAACGCCGAGAGCAGCTCCCACACACTTCCTGCGAGGACGCCGTGGCTGCCATTAAGCGTCTGGAAGACAAGCGCGAGACCGCGGGACTCGCTGACGACTATGACTGATTAGCGAGCTGATGCACGCCGTGGGGCAGCATCGGCCTCACGATCGCGTTCGCGATTCTTTCCGGTGCCTGACTCTGCATCCGTTGTCGCCTTGCGAACACGTTTTATCGCCTGCTGTTGCTGTTCCTCGATGTCCGCGAAGTTCTTTTCGAGATCGCCCAGCTTGAGACGCAGCGTTTCGGACAGCTGCTCGGATTGATCGGCCCGGTCGCGATGGAGATCTGCGTCACGTTCGTGCTGCTGGCGGCTGTCTTCCAGTGACTCGACACAACGCACCAGTTGCCTGTTGTTGACCCTGAGCTCTTCCAGTTCGGCAAGATCACCCGACAGTTCGTTATATTCACGCTTTATCTTCACCGCTTCGTCGCGTAGTTGTGCATTCTCCGCCTCGAGCTTACTCACGTTTCGTTCCAGAACCTCGAGTTGCCCCAGTCTGAGCTGGGCCGCGACGATCATCTCTTCCGGAGAACCGTGTTCCAGGACAGAGGATTCAACAAGCTTGGCGAAGGACTCGTGCTCTTCTCTCGCTTCTTCGAGTTCCGCTTCAAGTGCCTTGCGTTTTTCGAACGACTTAACGAGCTCACCTTTGTAGAATTCGCCAACCTTGTCGAATTCGTTTTGCAGCGTCGTTGTGCGCTCCTTAAGGGATAGCAGGGCGTTCTGCAATGTGCCGACTTTGTGTTTCGTCTCTTCGCGCTCGGCGCGGAGCGCGAGGACATTCTTCGCCAGTTTTTTCGACTTTTTAGCTGAGGATTCGAGCTCTGTATGCGCTTCTGCAAGTGTGGTCCGCAAGGATTCAACGGCCGACCTGGCCCTGTTGATTCCGGTAGCAAAGTGGTCTCGTTCCCGGGAGAGGATATGCAGCTTTTTCTGGTATGAGCTTTCAAGCCGCTCGATCTGACGGTTCTTCAAGACGTGCATGAGCAGCAATCCGACGACGATACCGGGAACGCCGCCAGCGAATACATACCACATGAACTGCAAGATCGAGCCGGTCATAGGTTGCCTCAGGCACGACATCGGCACATTCGCCGAAGCTGACATTATGGCCAGCACGGATGCCGCGGGCTACGACGGATCGCACATTTCGGTACTATGATTGAAGGGATTGACTGCCAAACGTAATGAAAGCTGTCTATTACACTAACTTCGGGGAGCGACCGACACTGGAATCGCTGCCGGATCCGGCGCCGGAGATCGATGGCGTCGTTGTGGAGGTGAAGGCCAGCGGCGTGTGTCGAAGCGATTGGCATGGCTGGATGGGCCATGACGCCGATATATCACCTCCACACGTTCCCGGCCACGAGTTTTCCGGGGTCGTCGCTGCAATCGGGAGAGACGTCGGTCGTTGGCGCAAGGGTGACCGGGTGACGGTTCCTTTCGTCTGCGGATGTGGCGCCTGTTTTGAGTGCGCGTCAGGCAATCAACAGGTATGTCGCAATCAATTTCAGCCGGGCTTCACAGGATGGGGATCTTTTGCAGAGCTGGTATCAGTAAGGTACGCGGACACGAATCTGGTAAGGCTACCCGATGAAGTCGACTTCATCACCGCGGCGAGCCTGGGCTGCCGGTTCGCGACGTCCTTTCGAGCGATTGTGGACCAGGCGAAAGTGTCAGCAGGTCAGTGGGTTGCAATTTACGGTTGCGGCGGTGTCGGTCTATCGGCGGTAATGATTGCACGGGCGCGCGGTGCGAGGGTCGTCGCCATCGACATAAACGATGAGGCACTGGACCTCGCTGACTCAATGGGCGCAGAGGCAACGATAAATGCACAAGGCAAGTCCGCGGGCGAAGTCGTGGAGGCGGTGTGCGATTCGAGCGACGGAGGCGCCCACGTCGCGGTTGATGCGTTGGGACACTCGGCGACGTCCAGGAATTCGATTGCCAGTTTGCGTCGACGGGGAAAGCACGTACAAATCGGGTTGATGGCGGGCGAACATCTCGACGCCACGATTCCGTGGGACCGCGTGGTGGCGTGGGAACTGGAGATAATTGGGAGTCATGGCATGCAGGCGCATCGATATCCGGAGATGCTGGCGATGATTGAATCCGGCAAGCTGCGGCCGGAGCGCCTGATCGGCAAGCGAATCTCGTTGGCCGACGCTATCGGCGAACTGATCGACTTGCCGAACAAAAAGGACCCCGGCATGTCCGTAATTGAGAAATTCTGATATGAAAGCTGCCCGTGCAATGGCATGGCTGATGCTTGCCGCGCTTGTCTGGAGCCCGACCGCTTTCGGAATTGATGAGCAAAGCCTGACCACGCTACTCGAGCAGGCGCGACAGGAAATGAAGATGCCAGGCCTTCGCGCGGCCGTCCGCCTGTCCGACGGCCGAATCGTGCGCTCAGCCGTGGGGCTTGGTGACAAGGAGGCGAATGTCCCCCTGGATGACACGATAGGCATGCCGGGTGGCAGCACGGGCAAGAGTTTCGTTGCTGCGCTAACGATGTTGCTCGTCGAAGACGGCACGTTGTCGCTCGACGATCCGGCATCCCGGTGGCTTGGGGAAACGTCCTGGTATCCGCGGTTGAAGAACGCCGACGAGATTCTCGTAAGGCACCTGTTGTCGCATTCATCGGGAATGTCGGATTACCCGGGCAAAGTGTCTTTCAACCTTTCGATGATTAGCCGTGTCGTGCGACATGGAAGTGCCAGGTACGAACCCGAGGAACTCATTGGTTTCGTGCTTCGCAAGCGGCCGCGCTTCCCGGCCGGAGAAGGGTATTACTACACTGACGCGGGTTATCTCGTGTTAGGACGCCTGATAGAGGCCGCCTCTGGCAAGGCTTACTACGACCTGTTACAGGAACGAATCCTGGACCCGCTACATCTCGACGAAGTACGGCCCGCCAACACCTCCGTGCTCGAGGATATTACTCCTGGCTACATGGGTGGTTCACGCAATCTCAAGAAAGACGGCCGCATGAAGTTCGACCCGAGTTCCGAATGGACCGGAGGGGGCCTAACGACCAATCCGACCATGCTGGTGCAATTTTTCGCGGCATTGGCTGAGGGTCGTATCGTCGAGCCGGATAGTTTTGCGCAGATGCTGGACGGTGGCTGGCGCAATCCCAAGACGCCGGAGTGGCACTATGGTTTCGGCGTGTTCGTGTACGACGACGGCACCCGATTCGGTCATGCCGGCCTGTGGCCGGGATACCGCACTCGCGTTATGCACCATTTGCCGAGCGGAACGACCATTGCCGTGCAGACCAATCGCGACGGTCGCCTCGACCTCGCGGGACTGATTGGCCGAATCGGGGAATTGGTGCCAGCGGCACAATGACGGGCCTGGATGAGGCCGTGGGTCGGAAGAAGGGCGAGCCAATTTGTATTGTCGATACCTGCATCGGCGGACTGTCGGTCCTCAAGTCCTTGTGGAATGCAGACCTTGCTGGCGACGCCCTGTTTATCGCGGACTATGCGGTCAATCCGCTGGGTTTAAAAAGTGACTCGGAAATCGGAGAGGTCATCGACCGATGGACGGGATTTGCCGAACAACAGTCAGAGACGCTGCTTATCGCGTGTAACACATTGTCCATACGCTACCAACAGCTGGCTGCGAAACATCCTGCGCGCCCGACTCTCGATCGGGTCGTTTCCATGGTCGACTGTGTCGCCGCGATGGCAGCAAACGAAAAGGAAAGACTCGCAGGTCGGAATGTCCTGGTGATTGGTACTGAGTTTACGGCCGGCCAGCTGTTGTATCCGGATTTGCTGAAAACCGCGGTTCCCGATGTGCAGGTCGATACTGTCGCCGCGACCGAACTCGAGCGTCGGATAGCGCGGTTTGAGCCGTGTTCGATTGATGACGAATCCGTCTTGACCGACGCGCTTCGGCGTGCGCTCGATAGAACCGACGTAGCGGTGCTTGCTTGTACCTGTTTCCCGATGGTGCGGGACAAACTGGAATCCCGGT
>Ga0265303_10002073_pt1 | contig 12423 bp, 12 predicted proteins | sample Helome_2_FD_192494 | JGI IMG/M metagenome (GOLD analysis project Ga0265303, IMG submission 192494) | Marine sediment microbial communities from subtidal zone of North Sea - Hel_20160317 (Illumina Assembly) | ecosystem: Environmental > Aquatic > Marine > Subtidal zone > Sediment ...
TGGGCGCACGCGCGACTGATCTCCTCCATGATCGCCGCGGCCTCGGCAACACCAAGCCCGCTACCGCCATAGTCTTCCGGTATGAGTGCCGCCAGGTAGCCCGCCTCGGTGAGGGCGTCGACGAACTCGGTTGGATAGTCGCTGGCTGCGTCGAGCCTCAGCCAGTAGTTTTCGTCGAAGCGCCGGCATAGCGCTTTGACGCCGTCGCGAATTTCCCGATTCTGTGCTGCACGGTCCGCATCCATCATGACCACCTCCGAGCGGGCCGACAGGGTTCATGGAAGCGCCGCCGACCCATCACGCTTGCCGTTAATCTATGGTCGGACGATATCGAACCGTCACCGATGAAAGAACTGGATTACAGGGCTCACTGGCTTCTGATACGGCCCTCCAGCTTCGGCGCGACCTTCCCCTTGGCGGCGATGTAGTCCATGACCACCGTAGCCATCAGCTTGCCGCCGGAAGGATCGATCAAGGGCTTGCCGCGGGTCAGTGTCGCATAGCCGTCACCGCCGCCGTAGATATAGTCGTTGGTCGCCAGCTTGTAGGTCTTGTTGCGGTCGACTTCGGCACCACCGATCTTGGCGGAGACGATCCGCTGGCCCTTGCGTGCCAAGGGATCGTAGACCACGGTCATGCCGGACAATTGCGGGAACCTGCCGCCCATGTTCTCGATCTCGGATACGCCGTTTTCCAGGGCGCCCAGCAGGTCGTCGCCGGACAGCTCGATCAAGACGACCAGGTTACCGAAGGGCAACTCGCTGAGAACGTCCTTTTGGGTCAGTGTCGTACCGGCGCTGTAGGTCCGATCGCCGCGAATGCCGCCGCCGTTGGTGAGAGCCGCTTCCGCGCTCACGCTCTCGCGCAGGGCGTCGGCGATCAGATTGCCGAAGCCGGCCTCCATGGTTCTGATCGTGCTGCGCCGGGTATCGAGTTTGACCGCCGTTTCGCCGACTGGTTGACCAAGCTCCTTGTCGAGATCCAAGTTATAGGCGTCGACGATGGGCTTGATCTTGGGGTCCGGCGCCACGCCCGAAGTCGACAGCATCCGCCACTGCGGCAGCACCTGGACCGTGGTCTTGCCGCGCTTCTCGACCCGCTCGACCGAAAGGTCGATGGCCGCCAGATAGTGCGCGTCATAGCCGGCCTTTTGGATCAGAACGCCGCGTTCGTAGAAGGTTACGGGTTCATGGTCGTGGCCGCCCAGGACCAGATGAATGCCCTTGGCCGACCTGATCAAGGCGCGGTCATCGGCGATGTTCATATGGGTCAGCGCGACGATCACGTCGGCCTTGGCATCCTTCAACTGCTTGACAGCCGATTTCGCCGTATCGACGAGCGGCGCGAAGCTGATGTCGGGGCCGGGGGAGGAGAGGGTGGTGGTTTCCGGCGCGAGCAGGCCGAAGAAGCCAACCTTGAAATCACCTACATCCATAATGTGGAGCGCCGTCAAGCCGACGGCCGGCTTGCCGTCCTTGCCCAGCACGTTGGTGCCCAGCCAGGGAAAGGCGGACTCGCCGAAACGCTGCTCGGCGACCTCCGGGCCGAAATCGAACTCGTGGTTGCCGGGCACGGCGACATCCGTCCCGAGCTTGTTCAGCAGCTCGATCATCTGGGCGCCTTCGAACTTGCGCGAGAGGATCGAGGGCGACAGCAGATCGCCGCCGAAGGTCGTGATGCTGTGCTCGGCCGCCGCCCGCTCGGCCTGGAGCAGGGTCATGAGTTCGGCCAAGCCGCCCTTGCCGCGCTTGGGAGAGATTTCGTATACGTCGTTGGTGTGTAAAAAGGTGATCTTGGTCGGCGCCGCCTGGGCGCCGGCAGCGATCAGCAGCAGGACCAAGCCTGGCAAAAGTGCCAGAAGAGAAACTTTCGTGGTTTTTAGCATCCTTCCCTCTCCTGCTCCATCCGGTCGCTAATTGGTGCTAACCAAACAGCACCTGAGGACGTAGTCTAGACCAGAGCGAAGTAAGAACGAAACCTGCGATGGAAAAATCGGTTAAGGTTCTCTGGCCTGATCTGCAAACGGCTCTATCCGAACGGGGAGATGAAGATGCGTAAGTACCTTTTGACAATCGGCGCACTGCTCGGCTTGGCCATGGGCGCCGCCCAGGCGGCGGATTTCGAGCCGGCCGTGGTATTCGACATGGGCGGCAAATTCGACAAGTCGTTCAACGAAGGCGTCTTCAACGGCGTCGAGAAGTTCCGCAAGGAAACCGGCATCAAATACCGGGAGTTCGAGGTCACCAACACCACGCAGCGCGAACAGGCCCTGCGCAGGATGGCACAGCGGGGCGCGAATCCGGTCCTGGGCGTCGGCTTTGCCCAGGGCCCGGCACTGGAAAAGGTTGCCAAGGAATATCCCAACACCAACTTCACCATCATCGATTCAGTCGTCGATTTGCCGAACGTGCAGTCGGTCATCTTCAAGGAGCACGAAGGCTCGTTCCTGGTTGGCGCGCTGGCTGCTGCGGCCTCGAAGACCGGCAAGGTTGGATTCGTCGGCGGCATGGACATCCCGCTGATCCGCCGTTTTGCCTGCGGTTATCTGCAAGGGGTCAAGTACGTCAATCCGGATGCCGAGGTGTTTCAAAACATGACCGGATCAACGCCGGCGGCCTGGAACAACCCAACCAAGGGCTCGGAGCTGGCCAAGAGCCAATTCGACCGTGGCGCGGACGTGGTCTATGCCGCCGCCGGCGGCACTGGCATCGGTGTCTACCAGGCGGCCAAGGATGCCGGCAAACTCGCGATCGGCGTCGATTCGAACCAAAACCACCTGCATCCCGGTACTATGCTCACCTCAATGATGAAGCGGGTCGACGTGGCCGCCTACAGCGCCTTCAAGGGCGCCAAGGACGGTACCTGGAAGCCCGGCATCCGCAACCTGGGGCTGGCCGAGAACGGCGTCGGCTGGGCCTTCGACGAACACAACAAGGGCCTGATCTCGGGCGAAATGATCGAACTGGTCGACCGGGCCAACAAGAACATCGTCACCGGGCAGGTCAAGGTGCACGACTACATGGCCGATAACAGCTGCCCGTTCTAGGGGCCTGGGTCCGGCGTCCCGTCGGCGGCTTTGGGGGCATGGGCCGGTATAAAACTACGCGGCGGCGGGCGCCATGAGCGAGGCGTCCGCCAAGCTGCCGGTCTGGGTCGATCTGATCCTGATCCCGCTGATCAACCTGGCGATGGCGCTCGCCGTGTCCGGCTTGATCGTTCTGGCCATCGGCGAGAGTCCCCTGGAAGCCCTGGATGTCATGCTGGTGGGCGCGTTCGGATACGACCAGGCGCTCGGCTATACGCTCTACTACACCACAAACTTCATCTTCACCGGTCTGGCCGTCGCCGTGGCTTTCCATGCGGGACTGTTCAATATCGGCGGGGAGGGGCAGGCCTATATCGGCGGCTTGGGCCTCGGTCTGGCCTGCCTGGCGTTCGACCAGAGCCTGCCGTTCATCCTGATCTTGCCGCTCGCCATCCTGGCGTCGGCCGCCTTCGGTGCGGCCTGGGCCTTTATCCCGGCTTACCTCCAGGCCTATCGGGGCAGTCACATCGTCATCACGACGATCATGTTCAACTTCATCGCCTCGGCTTTGATGGTTTACCTGCTGGTCAACGTGTTGATCGAGCCGGGCCAGATGTCGCCGCAGACCCGGGCTTTCGCGGCGAGCGGCCAGCTGCCCTATGTGCACGAGGTTCTGGGCTGGATCAGCATCGAGGTCGCGCCCTCGCCGCTCAATCTCTCGATACTTTGGGCGCTGGTCTGTTGTGTCCTGGTGTGGATCTTCATCTGGCGCACCCGCTGGGGCTATGAACTGCGCGCCGTGGGGCTCAACGCGGCGGCCGCCGGCTACGCCGGCATCAGCGCGCGGCGCATGGTCCTTTTGGCCATGGGCGTTTCCGGCGCCCTGGCCGGCTTCGTCGCGTTGAACGAGATCATGGGCGTGCAGCACAGGATCATGATCGATTTCACCGCCGGCTATGGCTTCACGGGGATTGCCGTTGCCCTCATGGGCCGCAACCACCCGCTCGGGATCGTCATGGCGAGCCTGCTGTTCGGCGTGTTGTACCAGGGCGGGTCGGAACTGGCCTTCGAGGTGCCGCGGATCAATCGCGACGTGGTGGTGGTGATCCAGGGGCTGGTCATCCTGTTCAGCGGGGCGCTGGCCTATATGTTCAAGCCATACATCGAGGGTTTGTACCTGCGCTTTGCCCGGCCAAGCTTGGCGGTGGAATGAACCATGGCTGAAACTTTCCTGCTCTTCATCCTGACCCTCGACTCGACACTTCGTCTCGCCACGCCGCTGGTGCTGGCCGCCTTGGCCGGGCTGTTCGCGGAGCGCTCCGGCGTCATAGATATCAGCTTGGAAGGCAAAATGCTGGGCAGTGCCTTCGTCGCGGCCGCGACCGCGACGGCGACCGGTTCGGCCTGGTATGGCCTGTTGGCCGGGATTGTGGTCTCGGTCGCTCTCGCCATGCTCCACGGCTTTGCCTGCATCACCCATCGGGGCAACCAGGTGGTGAGCGGACTGGCGATCAACATGCTGGCGGCCGGCCTGACCGTGACTCTGGGCAACGCCTTCTACGGCCAGGGCGGACAGACACCGCCCTTGCCGGACGGAGCGCGCTTTCTGGATCTGGTCTGGCCGGGTGCCGAGGCCCTTTCGAAGGTGCCGCTGCTGGGCACGCTCTATACCGAGCTGCTGAGCGGCCACAACATCCTGGTCTATGGCGCGTTCCTCACTGTGCCGCTGACCTGGTGGATGGTCTATCGTACCCGTTTTGGCCTGCGCCTCAGGGCGGTCGGCGAAAATCCTGCGGCGGTCGACACTGCCGGGATCTCGGTCATCCAGTTGCGCTACATGGCGATGGTTTGCTGCGGTGTGCTCTGCGGTATCGCCGGGGCCTACCTCTCGACCGCGCAGAATGCGGCCTTCGGGCGCGACATGACGGCCGGACAGGGCTACATCGCACTGGCGGCGATGATCTTCGGCAAATGGCGGCCGGTGCCGGCTATGCTCGCCTGCCTGCTGTTCGGCTTCCTCGATGCGGCGGCGGCGCGCCTGCAGGGCGTCCAATTGCCGCTGACCGGTGAAATCCCGGTACAGCTCTTTCAGGCGCTGCCCTATATACTGACGGTCGTTCTCTTGGCCGGCTTCATGGGTACGGCCGTGGCGCCCAAGGCCAGTGGAACACCTTATATCAAGGACCGGTGAGCGCGGGATGGCACAGATGATCGAATTCGCCGCCTTCGGAGCCCTGCAGTGAACGATCCGACCGCCAAGACGATCGCCACGGTTCGCGCGCGCATCGATGGGCGCGTGCCGAAAGTCGCCATGATTCTCGGCTCCGGTCTTGGCGGCTTTGCCGAGGCGTTCGAGGATCGCCTGGTGATTTCCAATCGGGAACTCCCGGGCTTTCCCTATCCCTCGGTCACGGGCCATGCCGGCGATCTGGTGTTCGGCGGTTTGGGCGATTGCCAAATCGCGGCCATGACCGGCCGCAGCCATTTCTACGAGACCGGGCGCGCCGACGGCATGAAGACGCCGCTCAGTGTATTGCGCGCGCTCGGCTGCGAGATCCTGGTGCTGACCAACGCGGCGGGCAGCCTGCGCCCGGAGGCGGGGCCAGGCAGCCTGATGCTGATCACCGACCACATCAACCTGAGCGGAACCAACCCGCTGATCGGCCCGGGCGACGACACTCGCTTTGTCGATATGATCGATTGCTACGATCCCGAACTGCGCGCGCGGGCTCTCGAGAGCGCGGCGGCTCAGGGCGTCGAGCTTCATCAGGGCGTCTACATGTGGTTTTCCGGACCCAGCTTCGAGACGCCGGCCGAGATCCGCATGGCCAAGGTGCTTGGCGCCGACGCGGTCGGCATGTCGACCGTGCCCGAGACGATCGTCGCCCGCCAGCTCGGCCTCGAGGTGCTCGCGATTTCAGCCATCACCAACATGGCGGCGGGACTGGACGACCGGCCTTTGGACCATGAGCACACGGTGGAGAAGGCGGCACAGGCGCTCGATGGCATGACCCGTCTTATGACCGCGTTCCTGCGGGGATTGGGACAGGCGCCGTGATCGCGCGCTTTCCGGCAGGATCCGGCGGAGGGCTCTCCAGTGACATGCTGGCGAGCTTCGAGGCGGATGGCTTCCTGGTGCTCGAGGACTTTGTCGATCCGGCCGCCTGCGACGGCCTGATCGAGCGTGCCGGTGAGCTGGTGCGGGCGTTCGAGCCGAAAGAAATAGCCACGGTCTTCTCGACCCACTCCGAAGCTCATGCCGGGGACGACTATTTCGCCTCCTCCGGCGGCAAGATCCGGTTCTTTTTCGAGGAAGAGGCCTTCGACCCGGAAGGGCGCTTGCGTCAGGCCAAGGGGTTGTCGATCAACAAGATCGGCCATGCGCTGCATGACCTGGACCCGGTCTTCGAGCGCTTCTCCCGGCAGCCGGCCTTGGCCGGGCTGGTCGAGAGCCTGGGGCTGGCGGAACCGCTGTTGCTTCAGTCCATGTATATCTTCAAGCAACCACACATCGGCGGCGAGGTGGTGTGCCACCAGGACGCCAGCTTCCTCTACACCGAGCCGTCGAGCGTGATCGGCCTTTGGTTCGCGTTGGAAGACGCGACGTTGGAGAACGGCTGCTTGTGGGTCTTGCCCGGTTTTCACAGAAGTTCACTGAGGACCCGTTTCCGCCGGGGCGAGGAGGGACTCCGAACCGAACTGTGCGATCCGACGCCGTGGCCAGAGTCGGGGCGGGTGCCGCTCGAGGTTCGGCGAGGCGCGTTGGTGCTGTTGCACGGCAACCTGCCGCACCTGAGCGGTCCGAACCGCTCCGACCAGTCGCGCCACGCCTATTCGCTGCACATCATCGATGGCCGCGCGCACTATGCCGAGGACAACTGGCTGCAGCGGCCGCCCGAGATGCCGCTCAGGGGGTTCTGATCTTGGCTGCGCCACTGTTGAGCTTTGGTAAAAGGAACCAACAGCAATGAACGACGCGGAATATGCCCTGCGTCAGGAAATCATCGCCTGCTGCCGGCGCATGGCCGACCTGGGCATCAACCAGGGCACCTCCGGCAACATCAGCGCGCGATGGCAAAAGGGCCTGCTGCTGACGCCAAGCGGCCTCGACTACGACGCCATGGCACCGGAAGATATCGTCTTCATGCGCATGGACGGCAGCCATGACGGGGATCTTGCGCCCTCCTCCGAATGGCACTTTCACCGCGATATCTTGAAGTCCCGCGAGGATATCCACGCGGTGGTCCATGCCCATCCGATCTACTGCACCGCGCTCGCCATCGCGCGGCGGGACATCCCGGCGGTGCACTACATGATTGCGGCGGCCGGCGGCCCGACAGTGCGCTGCGCACCCTACGCAACTTTTGGCACCGAGGAACTGTCGAGGCACGCGGTGAAGGCCCTGGAGGACCGCATGGCCTGCCTGCTCGCCAACCACGGCATGATCGCCTGCGGCGTCAGCCTTAAGAAGGCCCTGTGGCTGGCCGGCGAGCTCGAAACCCTGGCGCGGCAGTACGTCGTCAGCCTGGCGCTGGGCGAGCCCCGGATCCTGCCCGACGACGAGATCGCCCGGGTGGCGGAAAAGTTCAAGACCTACGGCCCGCGCGACAAGACTTGATACCAAATCGAGAGGCGAAGGCACTGGAAATCTATGTCGACGGCGATGCTTGCCCGGTGAAGCTGGAGGTGCTGCGGGTGGCCGAGCGCCACGGCCTGACCGTCCATATGGTCAGCAACGTCTGGCTGCGCGTGGCCGATAGCCCGTTGATCAATCGCGTGGTGGTGCCCGAGGGGGCCGACGCCGCGGACGATTGGATCGCCGAACGCATCGGTGCCGACGACATCGCGGTGACGGCCGACATTCCCTTGGCCGCGCGCTGCCTGAAATGCGGTGCAAGCGTTCTTGGCTCGACCGGCAAACCCTTTACCGAGGACGGTATCGGCATGGCGCTGGCCATGCGCGATCTGAAGGCGCAGCTACGCGAAACCGGCGAGATCAAGGGCTACGTGCCGAATTTCACCAAGCAGGACCGCTCGCGCTTTCTCAGCGCGCTTGAAGAGGCCGTACAGGCGATCCGTCGGCGGCGGCCGACACCTAGATGATCGCCAGTGGCGAGGCCCCGCTTGGCTTGGGAAAGGCGGCATCGAGCTGGGCCAGGTCGTCCGCCCCGAGCTGCACGTCCAAGGCCGCCGGGTTGGCCCGAATGTGTTCGGGATCGACCGCCTTGGGGATGGCGATCACCCCCTCCTGACGCAAGACCCAGGCCAGCGCCACCACGGCCGGCGCAACGCCGTGCCCCGCGGCGATGTCCTTGAGAAGCGGGTCGCGGAGAATTGCACCCTGCCCCAGCGGTGAGTAGGCCATGATAGCGATGTCCCTGTTCCGGCAGGTGTTCAGAAGATCCCATTCGACACCCCGTTTGCCCAGGTGGTAGAGCACCTGATTGGTGGCGCAGGCGCCCGGCGGAACGAGCATCAAGAGCTCGTCCATATCGTCCGCGTCGAAATTGCTCACGCCCCAATGCCTGATCTTGCCGTCGGACTTTAGGCGCTCGAAGGCCTCGATCGTTTCGGCCAGGGGCACACCGCCACGCCAGTGCAACAGATAGAGGTCGAGGCAATCGCAGCGCAGCCGGGCGAGGCTGCCTTCGCAGGCTTCCATGGCCTTCTGCCGCGATGCATTGTGGGGATAGACCTTGCTGACCAGGAAGACCCGGTCGCGATGCCTGGCAATGGCCTCGCCGACGACTTCCTCGGCGCCGCCGTCACCGTACATTTCCGCGGTATCGATTAGGGTCAGGCCGAGGTCTATCCCGAGCTGGAGCGCGCGGACCTCGTTCGCCCGCTCGTACGCCCGCTCGCCCATGTGCCAGGTGCCGAGGCCGAGCGAAGGCACCTTCTCTCCGCCTGGAAGTGTCACGAACCGCATGATGTCAGGCCCTTTCGATACAAGCTGGGCGGGCAATCGCCCAGGACACACTATAGCCTGCCTCATCATAGCCTGCCTCATCCAGCCTGGAAGAGTGGGGTGCCTCGCGGCTCTATGCGGCTGGATTCTTGCGGCAATTTTATAAATATAAATAGCAAGAGTTATTTTGGTTAAACCTTTTATGCGCTTAAGTACTTGAAAGTATTTGTAAATTATTTGTGATTTAACAAATATTTAAGAACCGAACTGTAGATTAAACCCGTTAGAGAACGGCACAAACGTAAAAAACTGGGGTTTGGGTCCATGGCGGGAACGATGCTCAGATATGGCCGGCTGATCGACCGATGTCGTCGATTCTGCGCGGGCAGGGACGGCATGTCACTGCCGATGATAGCGTTGATCCTCGTGCCCGTGCTCGGCTTCATCGGGCTGTCGGTCGATGCCGGGCGGGGCTACATGGTCAAGTCCCGCTTGGGCGACGCCCTGGACGCGGCGGCCTTGGCCGGCGCCCAGGTGGTGCACGATCAGGCCAAGTTCGATCAAGACGTCGACATGTTCTTCTATGCCAACTTCCCCAAGGGGTTCCTGGGCGCCGATCCGGTGCTGATCAAGCCATCCGTGGACGCCAATACGCCGACCATCACGCTCTCCGCCACCGCGACGGTCAACACCACCTTCACGCGGTTTCTCGGCTACGAGACCATGACCGTCGGCTCCTCCACCGAGGTGACCCGCCTGACGTCGAGCATGGACGTGGTGATCGCCATCGATATGTCCGGTTCCATGGAAGGTTCCAAGCTCGCCGACGCGAAAGATGCGGCCGAGGAACTGGTCGATATCCTGTTCGGTTCCGAATCGACGAAGACCCTCCTTCAGGTCGGACTGGTGCCCTGGACGGGTAAGGTCAATGTCACTGAAAACGGCGTGGCTTTCACGAGCAGTACGTTTGATAGCGTGAGCGGGCACTACAAGGCGAACAATTCGCCGGTGCCCCTGACCGAAGACCCGCCGACGAACTGGCGCGGTTGCGTTTACTCGCGCTACGAGGAAAACGGTGTTGAAGACGATGCCGACGACAGGATCGGCGCGGCCACGGTGAACGGTCGCGTCTGGGATGCCTGGAAGCCGATGGGTAACGAAGCCGAGCCCGTCAGCACGACCAACTGCCAAGGAACCGGTTCGGGCAGTGAATGCCCCTGCACCCAGAACGGCGTCACGAAGCTTACCAACAAGAAGAGTGACGTGGACACCGCGATCACCCAGTTGTCAAACCCCGTGGGTGCGACAAACATTGCCTCGGGCCTGGCCTGGGCGTGGCGGGTGTTGATGCCGAAGGCGCCCTTTACCGAAGGGGTGCTGGTCCCGAAGGGTCGCCACACCCGCGCGATCGTTCTGCTGACCGATGGTGAGCAGCAGGGTTGGTACAGCGACGCCTACGACGGCCAATTTGGCAGCGCCGCCCCTCCCCCTTCCAACCCCGGCTTGGATGCCCGTTTGAAGGCGATAGCCGCTGCCGTGAAGGCGCAGGGCGTCGAGATCTTCACGATCCAGTACGACGCCAGTTCGGACGGTCTGGACGAGCTTATGCAAGGCGTCGCTAGCGGACCCTCTTCGCCCTACTGGTTTTCCGCGGATAACGCCTCCCAACTCAAAGGGGCATTCCAGGAAGTCGCCAACCACCTGTCGGAACTGAGGTTGTCAAAATGATTGCATCTCGACATCGCACGTTCGGGCGCTTTTGGCGCCGATCAGAAGGGACGGCGGCGATTGAGTTCGCCTTCATCGCCTCTATCCTCGCCCTCCTCATAATCGGAACGATGGAGGTCGCCAGGATCTTGTTCGCCACCTCCGTTCTCGAGGGTGGGCTCCGGGAAGCCGCAAGGTTCGGCATTACGGGCCAGGAACTGGATCAGGACGCCCGCGAAGCGCGTGTTGTGGAAATCGTCAGGGCGCACGGGGCCGGCGTGGTCAATGTCACGGCCGAGGACGTCAAGTTCAAATCCTACGACAACTTCTCCTCCATCGGCGTGCCGGAGCCATTTGTCGATAGCGACGATGGCGGTCCAAATGATAACGGCACCTATGACTCGGGCGAGGCCTTTACCGATGTGAATTGTAACGGCAATTGGGATCCGGATCAGGGCCAGCCAGGCATGGGGGCCGGCAACGAGGTTGCGCTCTACATCGTCGACTATGACCTTCCGCTGATGACCGGCATGTTTTCGACCGCCATGGGTCAGGACGGCAAGTTTAAGATTGTGGCCAGCGTGGCGGTACGCAATGAGCCTTTCTCTGGAACCACTCCGGGATGCGGACCATGACAGCGCAAGAAAACGACCGAGATCGTGGCTTTCTCATGCAACGCCTTCGTCGCGGGCTGCGCCGTCTGATCGGTGACCGTGAAGGTGTGTCGCTTATCGAGTTTGCCTTCATGGCGCCAGTTCTCGTGAGCCTGCTTATCGGCAGTTTCGAGATCGCCCGCTTTGTGCTGCTCAATCAGAAGCTCAACCGCCTCGCTTCCAACAGCAGCGATCTGGTCACTCGTTCCGAGACCATGTCCGAAGCAGAGCTCGTCAACATCTTCGCGGCGGGTGAGTACATCACCTCACCCTTCCGGATGAACAACAATGGTGTGGTGATCATTAGCTCGGTCATGAATCCGGGCCCGGATGACACGACACCGCCCGTCGTGAATTGGCAGCAGCGGAGCGATATACTAGTTTCGTTTGCGAGCGAAGTCGGAGTCGAGGACGGCCCGGCGGTGCTGCCAGCCGGCCTCACACTGCGTGCTGGCCAGGATATCATCATTTCCGAAGTCATCTACGACTTCGAGCCGGTCATGTTCGGCGATATGACTGACAAGACGCTCTACCACGTCTCCTTTCACCGCCCGAGGCTGGGTGCGCTGACCTCACTTACGCCGGATCCTGTTGGCCCCTAGTTGGTCCACGGGCGCGGCCCTTCTGCGGGCCTGAGAACTCCGGCCGGCCGAGCCGACGCCGGTCACGCGCCTTCGGCGCTTCTTGATCCACTGCAACTGCGGCTGTCGAAATAGCCGCCGTTCGGCATCGCAGGTTCGGGCGTTTCCGGCGCCACTCGGCGAGGACGCCGCCGGTCGTGTCCGCCTTTATGGCGCCGTACGCCTCGATTGCTGCGGCGAGCCGTCGTTGAGCGCTCAGTCATAGTCGTGATCCGAGATTTTACTGACCTGCTCTAGAGGTGCGGTCGGATCGCCTTCGCGTATCTGCGCAGATGGTTGATCATGCCGGCGTCGTCGCCATCGAAATTCCCCTGGAACCACCCGTACATGCCGGAGACCGCCAGAGGGTCTTTTTCGGTTCTGTTGCCGAGGTGTTCGCGCGCGCCAACTTCCAAACAGACCTCGGATCTGGCCGTGGCAGAGGATGCCCAGGCCGAGGCGGTCCGGGCACGATTCTCAGTTGCTGAGTCAAAGCTGTCTCTAGGAGTT
>Ga0265303_10002074_pt1 | contig 12421 bp, 6 predicted proteins | sample Helome_2_FD_192494 | JGI IMG/M metagenome (GOLD analysis project Ga0265303, IMG submission 192494) | Marine sediment microbial communities from subtidal zone of North Sea - Hel_20160317 (Illumina Assembly) | ecosystem: Environmental > Aquatic > Marine > Subtidal zone > Sediment ...
GTGGAAAGTAAGCGGTCAGGCCAACTTCATCGAGTGCATCCCAAAACTGGACCGTCTGTGCGTGATCCCAGTTGGCCGAATAGCCGAGCACGCCTGAGAAATCATCACGTAGCTCCGAGATGAGGGCACGCCAGTGGTCTTGATAGGGTTCGAGAGAGCCAAGCTCGGAGCCGACGACAAAGCGCTGGGCGCCGGCGTTCTGTGCCAGGCGTGCCAGTGGAACGACGAAGCGCCGGTACGCCTCGAACCAGGCGTCGAGCCCATCGGCCGGCGCGATCACGCCACGCCAATCGTGCGGGCCGCGCCGTTGCAGCCGCACCACCGGCATCAGGGCCACGCGCATTCCAGCGTGCCGCACCTGGGCAAGCGTGCGTGCGACGGTGGCCTCGCTGGGTGAGCGGCGGGGGCGCGGGGCGATGTCGGAGGCAAAGCGATCGGACTGGTAGGCGTTGACCACGACGAGCACATCGGTTGCTCCGCGGGCGCGAATCTCTTCGATGAGCGGGCCGTAGTCCCAGCCTGGATCGGTCGCGAACAAGCCTAGGGCGACGCCGCGCACGTAGGAGCGATCATCGACGCTCTGCCGCGACGTGGAAGTGCCACGCGCAGCGCCGATGGCGCTTCCGAGAAGCAGCGCGAACGCCAGTGTTGCGAGGGCCGCCGCCCGCACTTAGGGCTCCACCGGAAGATCGAGGCGGCTGTACTCCGCCCAGGAGCCGTCGTAGTTGAGCATTTCGTCCGGACGGAAACCAAGCTGGTGAAGGGCGAAGTAGACCGCGGCGGAGCGTGTGCCCGATTGGCAGTAGGTCACCACGGGCGTGTCTCCTCCTACGCCGTGGTCAGCGAAGAGGCCGCGGAGCGCGTCGGGTGACCTCAGACGATGATCGCCCGCTTTGTCGCGCAACACCTCCGCCCAGTCGAGGTGCACTGCGCCAGGGATGTGGCCTGCGCGCGCGGCTTTGGGATGCTTCTCGCTGCCGTCGAACTCGATGCTGCTGCGCGTATCGATGAGCTGTGCGCCGGGGTGCTGGGCGAGGAAGGCCGAGGTTTGTGGCCAGCGTTGGATCTGTGGCGATCCGGGTTCGCGCACGCCGAGGTCACCGGCTTCGATTTCTAGGCCATCGCCGCCGGCAACGTGGTGGCCCGCCGCCTTCCAGGCTTGCAGCCCGCCGTCGAGCACGCGGGTCTCGAATCCTATGACTGTCTTTAGCGTCCACCAGAGCCGGTAGGGTTCGGGTCCGCCATCGCCGTAGAGCACCACCGTGCTGCCGCGATCCACGCCTCGGTCGCGAAGCAGCCGCTCGAGCTCGTCCGCAGACCGCGAGAGGCCTGGAACCTCGTCACTGCTCGAGTAGTCGCCTCGGTAGACACGCCGAGCACCCGGGATGTGTCCTAGCGCAAAGCGGTCCTCCGGCCGTACGTCGATCGTGACTAGGCTGTATGCGCCCAATGCCTTGGCGAGCTCCGGCACGCTGACCATGGAGCCCGGGTCCCGGTAGCCATCGGCACGGGCCTGCTTTCCGAAATGTACGATGGCGTCTTCCGCTTCCTGGGGGCTCGGTGAGTAGGCATTCATCGCTGGGAAAACCCCGGTCGGCTGTGATGCCGCGGCGACCTCACCCAGCATGGGCGTTTCGGGCCGAAGCTTGTGGGGCTCACGCAGATACCAGGCCGCGGCCAGGACGAGGGCGCCGATGACGGACCAAACGAGAGTGCTGTGCACGCCGGGCGCCAGCCGTTGCATCGGCCAGATCTCCTGGCTGAAGAAATTGTCGGGAAAGGTCTCGACGCCCTTGAAGCCCAAATGTGCAGGCGGGCCGGGGGGCATCTTTGCGGTCCCAAAGATCCAGTCCCAGCAGCTGAAAATGATGCCGAAGTTCACCGTGGTCTTGGCGGTGCCGTCGTAGTCGTGGTGCCAGATGTGCATCCGCGGGCTGTTGAGGACGTAGCGCCAGGGGCCGTGGCCGAGGTCCAAGTTGGCGTGGTTGAGATGCCCGATCAGCGTGCCAAAGATCGCATGGAACATCAGGGCCTCCCAGCGGAAGCCGAGGAAGACCAGCGGCAGGTAGAGCACGGACTTGTAGACGATCACCTCGAGCCACGAAAAACGGAAGGACACGATCCAGTCCATCTCGCCGTCCTTCACGCTGTGGTGTGCCTTGTGTAGCTCCCAGAGGAACGGAATGCGGTGGAGCGAGTTGTGGACACACCATTGAATGAAATCGATGACGAAGAGAGCGACGATGACCTGCGCCCAGAGCGGCCAGCCCGCGGCGGCGTTGCGGTACACCACGTCGGTGAGCCCCTCGGCGCTCAGCCAGCGGTCGACGTAGGGCAAGACCCAGGTGCTGGCCAAGCCAGCGAGCAAAAGCCCGAGGAAATGACCATTGAAGACCAGATGAATCAGGTCCGACCAGAGCTTGGGACGGAGCTGCTTTTGCCGGGGCCGCCAGGGGAAGAAGCGCTCGAGAAGGAACACCAGCCCCGACACCGCGGCTAGACCAATAGGGTATAGATAGGCGGTCATTTTCACGAGGGATAGCACGTCTTTTGCAACTGATCGCACCGTGGTATGACCCCACGATGACAGTCCTCCTCAACCCCAAGAAACACCGCCGCCCCTATCCTGACGCGCGGTCCCGCGAAGTGATGCTCAAGACGATCGAGTTCTTCGAGCGAAAAGGCAAAGCGCGGATCAAAGACGACTACCACGCGCGGGTTTGGTACGCGGACTTCCTCGATTTCGTCAAAGAGGAAAAGATCTTTGCGACCATGTGCACGCCTGCGGGACAAGGTGCGCCGGACTCGCGATGGGACACCTGGCGGATCTGCGAGTTCGCGGAGATCCTCGGGTTCTATGGTTTGCAGTACTGGTACACCTACCAGGTTTCCGTGCTCGGTCTCGGGCCGATCTGGATGAGCGACAACGAGGCGATCAAGCTTCGGGCTGCGCGAGCCCTCGAGGAGGGTGGGATCTTTGCATTTGGCCTGTCCGAAAAAGAGCACGGCGCGGACGTGTACTCGACGGACATGATTCTGAGCCCGCAGGGTGACGGTCGGTACCTCGCAAACGGCAGCAAGTACTACATCGGCAACGGCAACAAAGCGGCGATCGTGTCAACCTTTGGAAAGCTTGCAGATTCAGGTGACTACGTGTTCTTCGGTGCCGATTCCCAGCACGAAAACTATCATCTAATTAAGAACACCGTGGCGAGCCAGAACTACGTGTCGGAGTACGCGCTCGAAGATTACCCGATCGAGGAAAGCGACATCATCGCGCGAGGGGAGCACGCGTGGAACAGCGCGCTCAACACGGTCAACATCGGGAAGTACAACCTCGGCTGGGCCTCGATCGGCATGTGCACCCATGCGCTCTACGAAGCGATTCATCACGCGTCGCATCGACGCCTCTACAACATGCACGTGACCGATTTCCCCCATGTGAAGCAGCTGTTCACCGACGCCTACGCGCGCCTGACCGCGATGAAGCTCTTTGCGCTCCGGGCCGCGGACTACATGCGCGTCGCCTCGGCCGAAGACCGCCGCTACCTGCTCTACAACCCCATGGTGAAGATGAAGGTGACCACCCAGGGTGAGGATGTGATGAACCTCATGTGGGACGTCATCGCTGCGAAGGGCTTCGAGAAAGACATGTTCTTCGAGCAGGCCGCCGTCGACATTCGTGCCTTGCCGAAGCTCGAAGGCACCGTGCACGTGAACATCGCGCTGATCGTGAAGTTCATGGCGAACTACTTTTTCGCGCCCGCCGACTACACCGAAGTGCCGCAGCAGAGCCAGGCGGCCAACGACGATTTCCTCTTTGACCAGGGGCCTACCAAAGGCCTCGGGAAGATTCGATTCCACGACTACAACATCGCCTATGCGAGCCGGGATACCCCGAATCTTGCGGTGTTTCGCGAACAGATCGCAGCCTTCAAAGAGATGATCTTCGCGGCGCCCCCCGATGAGGGACAAAGAAAGGACATCGACTTCCTGCTCGCCGGAGGTGAGATCTTCGCGCTTGTGGTCTACGGCCAGCTGATCTTGGAGAACGCCAAGATCTATGACATCTCCGATGATATGGTCGATCAGATCTTCGACTTCATGGTCCGCGACTTCTCACGCCACGCGCTGAACCTCTACTCGAAGCCGTCGAGCAACGAAATCCAGATGGCGGCTTGTCAGAAGATGATCCGCAAGCCCGTATTCGACGAGGCACGCTACCAACGTGTCTGGCAACAGGTGTACGACCTCCGCGACGAATACGAGATGAACCCCTGAGGGCGGGCTTCAACGCTTCGTGCCCAGCTAGCCGGGTCGCTTTGTGGTCATGAAGATCCCAGCGAGCTCGTCCTTGCGTTCGCGTTGCATCAAGCGCGTGGCCTCTTCGGGAAGTGAAGCGCCTTCATGGCAGACTTTGTAGACCGCCTCGGAGATCGGCATCTCCACGCCTTCCCGAGTCGCGAGCTGGTGAACCGCCATCGAGGTGCGATAGCCTTCCGCGATCGCCTTTTGGGAGGTGACGATTTCGCGCGCGGTTTTGCCGCTGGCCAGCTGTAGGCCGAGTTGACGGTTTCGCGACAGCTCGCCGTTGCAGGTGAGGCTCAGGTCGCCGACCCCGGCGAGGCCGAGAAAGGTGAGCGGGTTCGCACCGAGCGCTACGCCCAAGCGCGCCAGCTCCGCCAGGCCACGCGTCATGAGTGAGGCCACGGTCGAAGCGCCGAGGCCCAAGCCGTCTGCGGCGCCGCAGGCCACCGCAATGACGTTCTTCAACGCGCCACCCAGTTGGACCCCCACGACATCGTCGCTTGCGTAGACGCGAAGTAGCGGCGAATGGAGGATCTCTTGCACGCCCCGAGCCGTCTCGATGTCGGCGGCGGCAAGGCTCACGTCTGCTGGCAACTGAGAAGCGATGTCTTTGGCGAAGCTCGGGCCGGAAAGGTAGGTCGCCGATGACGCGTGCTTGGGAATGGTGTCCGCCAGCACGTCGCTCATGAGCGCGAGGCTTTCTTGCTCGATGCCCTTTGCCGTCGAAGTGACGAGCGCTCCGGGCGGCAGATGCGGTGCGGCCTGGGTGGCGACGCTTCGCATGAAGCTCGACGGCACCACCAGCAACACCAAGTCGGCCCCTTCCAACGCGGTCGCCATGTCGTTGGTGAAGAGCAGGTCCTTCGGCGTCGGGAAGCCTGGAAAATAGGCCGTGTTCTCGCCTTTGGCGGCGACCCGTTCAGGGAGCCCTTCGTCATAGGCCCAGATGCGCGTCTGGTGACCCAGGTTGTGAGAGTAGAGGGCCAGCGAAGTGCCGAATGCCCCCGCGCCTAGGACGCTGACGTTGGTCATGGAGGGAGTTAACGCCCCCGCCGCGCGTGCGTCAACTCAGACCCGTTCTGGCTCTCCCAGACGTCTTCGCTAGCTGCGGGTCACCCGGACGAACAGCTCTCCGTCGACCCCGCGGCTGACGTGCAAGGCCCACGGCCGACAGCACACGTCGCAGTCGCGGATGAGCAGACCCTCGCTTTGCGGATCGACGTAGACTTCGACCTGTTCGAAGCAGTACGGGCAGGACAGCTCGGCGGTGTCGTCCATGGACGTTCATCATAGCGAATTGCGGCGACGTTTTCGCGATTCACGAACACCGTCCCTCAGTGGACCTGGTCCTTGGCTGCCAATCTTCTTGGCGTGACCAGGAGCGACGACCTCGAGCTCGCCTGCCGACTTGTCGAGGCCGTGCACGCGCAGAACACCCGCGCAGGCGGGTTGTGGAGAGTCTTGCGGAGACTTTGGGGTCTTCCGACCACCAGTACATTGCCGCCCGCCACAACGACAAAGACCACGAATCGGTAGAAACTTGGTCCTGCCCTTCAAGCGGGCGAGCTCCGGAGCTGGGAGGACATGCACCATGCTTGCAGTCGTGTTGGAGTCGTGCTTCGAGCCCACGACAACGGACTGGCGTTCGAGGAGGAACCGATTTCCGGCGGCGCTTGCGGCGTGGACCCTGCACCTTGCATGCCTCCGGCCCGGAAAGACGTTGCGATGTCGAGCGCACGCTGTGAAATTACTGTAGTGACGCACTTCATATTGCTGTAAAATAGAATTACACTGACAACGGAATCAATACACACCTGTTTGAACGCAGACGAGGTGGGGACGGCGACGCGCAAGATGCGATCGATCTCCATGCCCGAGGGGGACCTGTGCAGGTCGTGGCTTGGCGCGCTCGGTTTCGCGGTACTGGTCACAGTCGGCGTTTGTCTATCGCCAAGCGTGGCTCATGCGCAGGTGGATTGTTCGGCGACAGGCACGACTGGGGTTCCGCAGATCGAGTGCGACGCGTTGATGGCGTTGTACGTCAGCGCCGATGGAACCAACTGGACCGATAACAGCAATTGGGACACGGCGAGCGCGGTCACGACGTGGTTCGGCGTGGACGTAACGGGTGGGCAGGTAACGAGCCTTTCGCTCCCCAGCAACCGGCTCACGGGTTCGGTTCCGCCTGAGCTCGGCAACCTCTCCAACCTGACTACGCTGCACCTATCCAACAACCAGCTCACGGCCCCAGTTCCTCCGGAGCTCCCGACTTGCCCAACAACGTTCAAGGCGGTGGACACCGCGGGCGGCTATTTCGCCCCGGGAACCTCATTTGCCGTGCCGGTGCCCGCCGGAGTCACCGCCGGTGACCTCCTCATCGCACAGATCGGGTACAACGCTGCCGGCACAATCACTCCGCCCGCCGGTTGGAATCTCATCGACGTCACCACCAACCCTTCGAAGCCCATCATGCAGGGTCTGTACTGGCGCGCGGCGTCGGCGAGCGAACCGACGCACTACGACTTCGGCCTCTCGAGCCCAAAAGATGACACGGCCGTTGGTGCCATTGCGGCGTACCGCGGGATCAATGTGACCGATCCGATCGATGCGGTCGGCGCTCAGACCAATGGCGCCACGACCGACATCGTTTCCCCTTCGATCACCACATCAACGGCGAACACCACCCTGATCTCATTTTTCAGCGTTCGTGACGACGGTACCATCACGCCGCCGCCTGGCACGACCGAACAATGGGACGTCAACAGCGCCGCGGGCGTCGGAGCCATCGGTGAGACCTTGCTCGCCGCCGCCGACGAGGTCTTCACCACAACCGGAGATACCGGCATCCGGGTTGCCAGCGCACAGAACAGCGACGGCAGCGTCGGTCATCTCGTGGCTCTGCGACCCATCGTCGACCCCATCGCCAACCAGCTCACAGGCCCGATTCCGCGCGAACTCGGCAACCTCTTCAACCTGACTACGCTGTACCTGTCAGGCAACCAGCTCACAGGCCCAATTCCTGCTGAGCTCGGCAACCTCTCCAACCTGACTACGGCGTGCCTGCACTCCAACCAGCTCACGGGCCCGATTCCGCCCGAGATCGGCAACCTCTTCAGCCTGGATACGCTGTACCTATACAACAACCAGCTCACGGACCCAATTCCGCCCGAGATCGGTGACCTTTCCAACCTGACTTCGCTGGAGCTGTCCAGCAACCAGCTCACGGGCTCTATTCCGCCCGAGCTCAGTAACCTCGCCAACCTCACTACCCTCCAGCTGTCCGGCAATCAGCTCTCGGGCGACATCCTGGACCTGACTTCGTTGCCACTGTTCTCGCTTCGCTTCGGCAGCAACGCGTTCGTGTTTGCGGATTTTGAAGCCGAGTTCGTCGCCTACAACGACGGCGCACCCGCAACATTTGGATACAGTCCGCAGGCGATGGTCGACACCGCGCGCACCGAGGACTTTCCCAGCGGCGCTCCTGCGATGCTCGCTTCCGCCGTCGCGGTCAACCCTTCAGGCAACGATCAATACCAGTGGTACAAAGACGGCGCGCCGATCGCAGGCCCCTACGGCATCACGCGTGATTTGGACGTCACGCTTGGCGGCGGTAGCGTGGCACCAGCCGACTCGGGCAACTACCACTACACGATCAGCAACACCGTCGTGACGGGCCTCACCCTGACCTCGCAGATGATCACGGTGACTGTCTCAGCAACGTGCGGCGACGGCTTCCTAAACGACCCCAGCGAAGTCTGCGACGACGGAAACCTGAACACGGGCGACGGATGCGATGCCGCGTGCTTGCTCGAAGTCGGCGAGCCCTGCGCCGGCGACACAGACTGCGCCACCAATCGCTGCAACACGGCCGCCATTCCCCCCGTTTGTGCTCCCCCCGAAGGCTGCGGCAACGGCGCGCTCGAAGCGGGCGAGGGCTGCGACGACGGAAACAACATGAACGGAGACGGATGCACAGCTGCATGTGAAATCGAAGACGGAAACCCGTGTTCCGCCAATGCCGAATGCTCGAGCGGCGTCTGCGACATGAACGAGGCGCCTCCGCTCTGTGAGCCTGCTGGTTCTTGTGGCAACGGAGTGCTCGAGACCGGCGAGGGCTGCGACGACGGTAACGCCGCGGCGGGCGACGGCTGCGACGCAGAGTGCCTCTTGGAGCTCGGCGCCGGGCCGTGCACGGACGGCGCGCAGTGTGCGAGCGGCGTCTGCAACACGATGGCCGCAGCCCCGGTGTGCGCGTCACCGACAGGCTGTGGAAACGGCGTCCTCAACGATGATGAAGTGTGCGATGACGGCAACCTGGACCGCGGCGACGGCTGCAGCCAGTTGTGCACCCTCGAGAACGTCTGGCGCGGCGGGGGTGGCTGCACTGTCAACCGGGACTCCGACAGCGGCGGACCCGAATGGCTCCTGAGTCTGCTCCTGCTTCCGCTAGTCCGTCGCCGCAAAGTGAGGGCGAGGCGAGCTTCTCGGCTTTGACGTTGCCGACCCGCGACAAGGCCTCCTCGAGCTGCTTGAAGCCGATGATCCATACAATACTACACCGTCTTACATGGTCACGAAATATGCCAATGCAGTAATTTTGCAATACTATGGTGAGACCATGCGCTCTCTTTGGGGTTCCTTGCCGCGGTGTCGATGTCCGGGCTTCGCTCTCGGGCGAGCCCTCCGCGCCGGTTTGCGGATCCTCGTGCTCTTGGCGACGGGCCTTTCGGCTCTGGTGACCAGCGTCTCAGCGCACGCGCAACAGTTCGACCTGAACCAATTCCGCGCCTCCGAGACCACGAATGACGGGCTGTCGATCAGGACGGCCGCCGACCAGGGCCACCTGCGCTTCGGCGCTCAGGTCTATGTGGACTATTCCGATGATCCCTTGATGTTTGCGAGCGAGCCGATCGTTCATCAGCAACTGAGCGGCGAGCTCCTCGTGTCACTCGGCCTCTGGAGTCGTCTGATCGTCTTTGCCGGGCTTCCCTATCACTTCATCTTGCGCGGGCGGAACCCCCTGCCCGATGGCTCACTCGATGCACTCGTCCCGTTAGGCGCCGGACTTGGCGACATGCGCGTCGGAGCGCGAGTCAGAGCCTGGGGCGAAGCGCAAGACATCGCGCAGATCGCTGTGCAGGGAACGCTTTATGTCTACACCGCGTCATTGGCCGACGGCGACCAGAACTACCGTGGCGGACCAAGCGGAAGCCCAGGTCTTGGGGGGGATGTCGAGCTCCTGGTCACGCTCAACCTCAGCGAGGATGTGCATCTGTCGACCAATCTCGGCTACCTGTTGCGCAGGGATGTGCGCTTGCCAGCAGGGGCCGTGATCGGCGATGCGTTCACCTTCGGTCTTGGCGCGATTTGGGAGCTCTTGGAGGACAGGCTGGCGCTGATCGCTGAGTTTTACGGGAGCACCGGGTTTGGAAGCCGCCAATCAACACCGATGGAACTGCTCGCCGGCGCCAAATATCATCACAAGAGTGGGTTCACCGCTGGCTTGGGTGGAGGGGCCGGGGTCGCACTTGGAATCGGCGCTCCGGACTATCGGCTGCTGGGCATGCTTGGCTATACGATGCCGGAAAAGGTCAGGCCGCCTCGGATCAAGGACCGGGACGCGGACGGACTGCCCGATGAAGACGATCGGTGCACCAGGGCGCCCGAGGATTTCGATGGATTCGAGGATGAGGATGGCTGTCCCGATCCCGACAACGACCAGGATGGCATTCCCGACGTGGATGACCGCGCCCCGAACCAAGCGGAGGACCTGGACGGTTTCGAGGATGAAGATGGCGTGCCCGATCCGGACAACGACGGCGACGGGGTGCTCGATACCGAAGACCGCTGCATCGACGTAGCCGGCGTAGCGGTCACCCAGGGCTGCCCCGACCCGGATACCGACGAGGACGGCGTGCCCGACCGGGTCGACAACTGCCCGAAGGAAGCCGGCCTGCGCGTGAACATGGGCTGCTTGAAGCCGCAGCTCGTCGAAATCCACTACGACCACCTCGCGATCAGCAGGAAGATCTACTTCTCTACCGGGAAGAGCCGCATTCAGAAGCGCTCGCACGACTTGCTCGACAACATCGCAGCGGTTCTGGAAGCCCATCCGGAGATCCTGCTCGTCGAGGTCGAGGGCCATGCCGATCCGCGTGGAAGCGAAGCGTTCAACCTGAAACTATCGCATCGGCGCGCGGTGGCGGTGGTGATCTATCTGGTCAAGAAAGGAATCGCCGAAGATCGACTGATCGCAAAGGAGCGCGGAGAGACCGCGCCGGACCGACCCGATGCGGTTACCGACGAGGAACATGAAGCGAATCGCCGGGTGCAGTTCAAGATCTTCGCGCGCACGGAGGGACAGGTCGAACGGGTCGACGACCCGACGGAGCACGGGGTATACTGAGCGCTCAGTCCAGGTCGAGCGAAATGGTTTTCGTCGCGTTGGCGACGACTGTGACGGGTAGGGTCAGCGTCTCCCCGCTCTCCATCGACTTCAGCCTCAGCTTGTGCGTGCCCGCCGGCAGCGTGAGCAGGGCTGGCGCCTTGCCGAGCAGTTTCGAGCCTTCATAGATTTCGACCGCGTGATCCTTGGTCACGATCTTGATGTGTCCGGGAAGACCGGTGGCTGCGGGTTTCGCTTCCACAGGCTTGCTTGGCTTCTTCCTGGGGCGTGGTTTTCTCGCGAGCTTCTTGCGTGCGGTTGGCTTGGGCTCGGCGACCTTGGGCTCAGCAGACTCGGGTTCTGTGAGCTCGGGTTGCTCGGCCTGCGGTTCCTGTGCCTGAGGCGCTTTGGTCGCGAGCTCGTCGTTAGCGCTTGGCTCGGCCGACCCAGGTTCGCTGGACAAGGAGACAGGCGCAGTCTCCGAAGAGAGGTCTGCGGACGATGACGAGGTGCGGGTCACAAGCTGCTGAACCCCCCAAACGCCGGCGAGCAGAACAGACAGCGCACTCAGCACAATTGCCCAGCGACCCCAGCGCGACGTCGGCTTCGACTTCGAGGCCAAGCCGGGGATGATCCCAGCCGTGACCGTAGCGGCCCCCGTCAGCTCGTCGTCGATGTCTTGGGACAACCGGGGCGCCTGAAAGCCCTCCGTGAGGGCAAGCTCCATGATTTCGCGCCTGCGGGCCTCACCCTGGGGGAAGAGCTCGTCCATCCAGTGGGATAGCTCTGCGGCGCCCACCAGCTCGGCTTGTTTCGATGCAAACGCATGAAGGGCCTGCCCCATTTCTCTTGCGGTTTGCCAGCGTTCGTTCGGGTCGCGCTCCAGCGCTTTCATCACGATCGCGTCGAGCTCCGGCGGGATGTCCGGTCGCCGCTCCGAAGGAGCAGGGATATCGCCCACCAGCACGGCATACATGGTCTCGACTTCCGTTTCGCGCCGAAACAGCCGGTCCAGGGTCAGCAGCTCCCAAAGAACCACGCCCAGACCCCAGATGTCCATGCGTCGGTCCACGGTCCCGCCGTTGATTTGTTCGGGCGCCACGTACGGCATGGTTCCCTTGAGATGGCCTGTCGCGGTGCGATGGGTTCGTTGCCTGGCGCTCGCAATCCCAAAGTCCACCACCTGAACGACGCCGCTATACGTCATGAACAGATTCTTTGGAGAGACGTCCCGGTGAACGACGTTCAGCGGCTGGCCATTCGCGTCCTTGGACTCGTGCGCCGCATGCAAGCCCTCGCAGGCTTCTTGGATGATCCGGGCCATCTTCAAGGGAAGCAAGGGCGAGTCGCGCTGCTCGGCGCTGGCTGCAGCGTGTCGGAAGAGCCGGGCCAAGGGCTCTCCGACCAGGTACTCCATCGTGAGGTAGTACTCGCCGTCGGATTCACCGAAGTCGAACACAGTGCACACGTTCGGATGGGTGATCCCAGAGGCGATTCGGGCCTCGTCGAGAAACATCTCCACATAATGACGCTCGCTGACCAGATGCGGATGGATTCGCTTGAGAGCGACGAGCTTTTCGAACCCGTGCGGCCCGTCCATACGCGCGAGATACACCGTCGCCATACCGCCGGACGCAAGCTCGAAGCAAAGCCGGTAGCGGCCGACTTGGGTGAGCTCGACCTCTTTGGGAGCACGGGAGTCCAGCGGGACCGGCTCTTGGCCGGTCG
>Ga0265303_10002075_pt1 | contig 12415 bp, 9 predicted proteins | sample Helome_2_FD_192494 | JGI IMG/M metagenome (GOLD analysis project Ga0265303, IMG submission 192494) | Marine sediment microbial communities from subtidal zone of North Sea - Hel_20160317 (Illumina Assembly) | ecosystem: Environmental > Aquatic > Marine > Subtidal zone > Sediment ...
GATCAGGACGGGACCCTGCTTGATGTAATGACGTTCATCGATATCCTCATTGTGATTGTCGAGGACCAGGCCCTCCTGCGTGATGTCGCGAAATGGCATTGCCGTGCCTTCCACGCCCCAGCCAACGCCCAGCGCGCTTCGTACGTCTGTGTAGTCAATGATGGTGCGACCAGTGAAGTCCGGCGGCGCCCAGCCAAACGCTGTCGGGAAGCCGCGCACCACGATGGGCTTGCCGGCCGAAAAGTCGGCGAGCGTCAGGTTGCCCGTGGAGACCTCGTAGTTGTCCGGGTCGGCATCTTGCGTTTCCGATTGGCCTGTGCCACTGAAGTCGAAGATCTGTACGCGACGACGGTCGATCGAGTGCAACGTAATGTCCGTCTGACCCGTTATGACAGTGTTCACGATGCCGGACAGGTGTGTTACTTGCATTCGTACAGAACCCTGGGTCGCATCGAACAGGATCTGAGGTGCCAATGCGTCGGTAGTCGGTGTCGGCTGATTTCCGCGGATCGTGACTCGCTGTCCGATCGAGATTGCGTCGATTCCCAAGTCGGACACGCGATGGCCTTCCTTGAATACTTTTGTATCGGGGCCGACTTCAACGACTACGTCGTTATGGAAATGCGTACGGCGATCGGATGGAACGATTGTCGCGCCGCGTATCGTCAGGAAGTTGCCGTCCCGTTCGATGACATTGCCGATGACGGCATCCCGGTCAATGCCGGGCACGCTCGAGCCGGCAAGCACGACGTTCGCGGTGAACTCGCGTTCTGCCACGATTAGCGTGCCTTTTGCAACGGTCGGTGTGCCGGGCCCCGCTACATCCAGGGCACGCAGGCCTTCAGCGCCCGTGTACAGCATTTCGTCAACTTCGAACTCGGTATCGTCAGTGATATGCACCTTCACTCTACCGAAGTCACCATCGCGATCGTGAAAGGGGCGGATTGCAACCGTGTACGTCATCTCATCGATGCTGACGTCAACTAGCGGTCCCCGAACCCGAATGTCCTTCTCATCGACCGGCGCAACCTCGGCCAGGATGAACTGCTCCGACACGGCGGCGGCAGGTGTTGGAACGATATCGACGGTATGTGATGCATCCAGATCGAAGTCGAGCTGCAGAATGGCAGGGCGACCTCTTGTGACGATCAACTGATCGCGATTCGACAAGTGGACCTTGAGCTCAGTCTGTGTCAGGGCATTTCCAGCGCGATCTGTAACGACGGCTTGTTTCGATCCGTCAACAACGTCACCGGCTTCGACGAAAACCTCGGCATCCGTGTAGTCGAGGCGGATAGTGCCGGAAACGTAGGTAGCTGGCGGAATGGTTGCGACGGTCACAAGTTCCGTCAGGTCAACGTAGTCTGTGAAGTTGATGCGCGTTTTCCGCGGCAGGGTTTCGACGATACGACCATTGGCCGTTTCGAGTTTCAGCGACAGTACGTCGACCGTGTAATTATGAAAATCGCCGTCCGCATCGGTCAATGCGACCATTACGGTGCCACATTCGGCGAATGTGCTCGCGTCACTCGGATCGCAAGTGGCTGCAGTCGCGGGGTCTTCGTTTACCGTTGTACCGGCGCCGCCACCGCAGGCAGCCAGGATCAGGTAGGCGAACAGCATTGTTACCCAGCTGGTTAACTTCCCCGTGCCTGCGTGTCCGTGCAGGTCTTGATACGCGTGTTTCATGGGGGTCTCCTTTCAGCCCGTGCTCTGGTGTTCAGGGCTATAACGAGGCTGCAGCCCATCGGTTGACCCGGAGAACGCGTGTGCGCTTATGTTAAGTGCTTTTCAGGGCAAAGAAAGCAAAAAAATACAGCAACTTATCTTGTATTCCTCCAGCATCATGTCAGAATGTTCTCCCGTAATGACGAATCCGTCCGATACCGCGATAGCACTGGCGAGCCGGCACCGTAAACCACGGGCCGGAGAACGGACTCGCGGCGCCGTCGACGCATTGCAGACCAAGATAGCCGTCGGTGTGCAGAATCTCGATCCAGTCAACTATCTCGATCAGCTTCAGACTGTTATCGATGAGTTGCCCGACGCGACCGGTACCGACTCTGCATTTATCGCACTCATCAGCGATGACGGCGCGACGATCGAAACCGTGCTGGCCTCATCGGCCGGATTCGCGCAATGCAGTCCGGCCGTACTCACCGGCGAAAGGCTCGATGACTGGCCATGGCTTCGCCAACGCCTGGGACATATGCGCGTGGTGGAGATCGCCAACACACTGACTGGTCGAGGCGCGGCCAAAGGCGAGCTCGAGCGTCTGAACGAATTACGCATCGGTGCGGCACTCGTCATCAGTTTCTCTGTACATGACGAGATTGCCGGTTTTCTGGCAATACTCAACGAACGGCCGCTGGACGGCTGGGATGCAAATCTTCACTTGTTGATGAAGCTCTTTGGCTCGTCGCTGGCCGCGGGCCTGGAGCGCATCAATGACAAAGCACTGCTGGATGAACTCCAGGAGCGCAACTCGCTTGTGGCGATGACGGCGAATGACGGTATCTGGGATTTCAACGGCGAGTCGAAGCACATCAACTTGTCGCGTCGCTGGAAGACCATGCTCGGCTATGACCCGGATGATGCCGAAGTGATGCTTGATTGGTATCACCTCGTCCATCCCGACGAAATGGCACGAGTGCAGTCGCGCATGCGGGATCACCTGGAAGGCAAGACGCCGTTTTTCGAATCCGTGCACCGCATGAAGCACCAGAATGGCGACTGGCGCTGGATGAAAAGCCGGGCCAAGGCGATCCTCGACAAGAATGGTCGCCTTCTGCGCTTGCTCGGCGTCGAAGTCGATATTACGGAACGTAAACTTTACGAGGATGCGCTGTTTCGCGAAAAAGAAAGTGCGCAGATTACATTGCAGTCAATTGGTGACGGCGTCATCACGACGGATGCGAGCAGTACTGTCGAATACGTCAACCCCGTGGCTGAGGAACTCACGGGCTGGAAGGTCGACGATGCGAGTGGCCGTCCGATTGACGAGATATTCCGCGGTTTTCACGAAGAGACCTGTGAACCGTTGGAAAACCCGTTGGCGGTTTCGATGCGCCGCGATCGTGCCATCAAATCGGTGCGCCCGACCTTGTTGATCCGTCGTGACGGCAACGAGCTTTACATTGAGAGCACGGCGTCGCCCATTCGTGATGGCAAGGGCAATGTAACAGGCGGTGTGCTGGTGTTTCACGATGTTAGCGAGTCTCGCGACCTCAACCGCCGCCTCAGTTATCACGCAAGTCATGACATCCTGACGGGCCTCGTTAACCGGCGTGAATTCGAGAATCGCGTCGAGCGCGCGCTGAAGAGCGCCAAGGCGCGCGAAACGTCGTATGCGCTTCTGTATCTGGACCTCGATCAGTTCAAAATCGTAAACGACTCCTGCGGACATAGCGCAGGTGATGCCTTGCTCGGCCAGCTCGGTGCGTTGCTGAAATCCAAGATTCGCTGGCGCGACACACTGGCGCGGCTCGGGGGTGACGAGTTCGGCGTGTTGCTCGAGAGTTGCAGCCTGGAGGAAGCGATGAATACAGCCGAGACGCTGCGCATGGCGATAGGCGAGTACAAATTCGTCTGGGAAGAGCGCAACTTCCGCCTTGGCGTCAGCGTGGGCGTAGTGCCTATCACGGCCGATAACGAGGACGTGGCGGCGCTGCTTACCGCCGCGGATAGTGCCTGTGCTGCGGCAAAAGAAGCGGGCCGCAATCGCATACACAGCTTCCAGGAAAACGATATCGACTTGATGCGCCGGCGTCGCGAGATGCAGTGGGCAGCCCGCATCAACAATGCGCTGGAGGAAAATCGCTTCGAGTTGTTTCGGCAAACGATCCAGCCGTTGCAGCTTGACGAAAACGGCGCGCACTATGAAATTCTTTTGCGCATGCGCGACGAGAACGGCGGGATCATCTCGCCGGGCTTGTTCATCGAGGCAGCCGAACGATACGGTATTACGCCCAATATCGATCGCTGGGTAATTCGCAGCGCATTCCGCTGGCTGGTGTCGGAAGCCGACGAGCGCGAGCGTCTCGCATTATGCTCAATTAATCTTTCGGGCCAGAGTCTGGGTGACGAGAAGTTCCTGCCGTTCGTCGTAGATCAGTTCCAGATGAGCGGACTTGACGCCACGAAGATTTGCTTTGAGATTACGGAAACGGCCGCTATTGCCAGCTATTCGCAGGCGAACCGGTTTATCAACGCGTTGAAAGAACTCGGCTGCAAGTTTGCGCTCGACGACTTTGGCACCGGCCTGTCGTCATTTGGCTATCTCAAGCATTTCCCCGTAGATTTCCTGAAGATCGACGGCAGTTTTGTCAAAGAGATCCTGCATGATCCGATCGACCGGGAAATGGTGCGTTCCATCAATGAAATTGGCCACCTGACGGGCAAGCAGACCATTGCGGAATTCGCGGAGAATGAAGAGATCATCACGATGCTCCGCGGCATGGGCGTCGACTACGCACAGGGTTATGGCGTATCCGAGCCGAAGCGGGTCACTAGAGCCGTGGCATAGTCGCGGCTGAAGCCGCTCCCACCTAAGCCCGCTCCTAACGCGGGAGGGCCTTCAGGCCCGAATCGCCGCTACCAAACTGCCGGAATCAGGCGCCACCGGGTTTGTATCGCATAGCGTGAATAATCTTCGTACTTCAGCAACAGAGCTTCCTCGCAGTGAATGCGCCAGACCAGAAACGCCGTGCCGAACGTGATAACTGCTGCGTTGGCGAGGCTCGGATTGTTGATCCAGTATCCGATGAAGGAAATTACGTAAGCGCTATACAGCGGGTGCCTCACCAGGCTGTAAAGTCCGTTGGTTTTTACGCCCCGATATGCCGGGAGAAGTCCGAAACTCCTGCTCAGAAATAGCAAAGCGGCGATCTGAATGGCGAAACCACCCACCTGCAGGATACTGCCGGCTAACAGATCCGCTGTCGCGTCGGTGGGTCGAAGCAGCATGGGAGCGAACGTGCCGAGGGTGGTCGAAGTCCACGTCTTCCAGCTATGCTCGGTCTCGTCCGGGTCACGTCGTATTATGAAGAATATAGCAACGATCGCCTCCACGAGGACGATGAGCAATACGCTCAATCTTGGCTCTGCGATAAAACTTGCCGCGTTCGCAAACGCAAAGGCACCGAACAAGACCGCCAGAAAGAGATTCGTGGACGCCAGACCAAGTCCACGCAGCGAAAAGCCCGCGGAAGCTGAGTGATTATCGATTGGGTTCCCTTCGTTATTCATGTTCATATTGGCTCCTGCCGATACGCTCTGATCGAGACGTTTTGTCAATTGGCCGCGGGGCGGTCTCCATTCATCAATTCACGTAGCTACGCGTGTTTTGCTTGCGAAGTTGAGCGAGGTTTTTCTCCGCTTGTGCAAAGTAAGTTGGCGAAAGTCGCACCGCTTCTGACAAGTAGTGATACGCCTCATCAACATCGCCATTCTCCATCGCGATCGCGCCCGTCGCGTTGTATGCGTCATGCTCATCTTCGACACGAAGAAACGTCTCGAGCGCATCCTCATACCAGCCCTGGGCGGCATAGACGAGGGCAAGATTCCGCCAGGCTTTGTAGTTATTGCTGCGCTCGGTGACGTTATAGAAATCACGAGCAGCCCCCTGGTAATCCTTGTTCAGGTATTTCGAGTAGCCACGGTTTATCAGGACGATGTCCGCCAATGGCTGTATCTCCAATGCGTCATCGTAATAGAACTGCGCCAAATCGAAATTCTTCCGGCGATCGGCGATAACGCCCAGCGCGTTGTAAGAGCGCCAGAGATTCGGGGCACTCGCTATGGCGAGTTCGAGATATTCCCTCGCCTTATCATCATTGCCGGCCTTAAAATACAGTAAGCCCAATCCCTCCAGTGAAGCGGGATGCTGGGACTCCTGTTGCAATGCGAGATGAAACGCGCGGGCCGCAAGCTTGCCATTGTTCTGCCGGACATGCAGATTTCCGATTTGCGCCAGAAGATCTGTATCGCTGACATCGAATTTGAGAGCTCGGATCAGGTATAGCTGTGCTTTGTCCAGTTCGCCATCCCGGTATGCCAGCGTCGCCTTCATCAGTGCCTCTTCTTTCGAGGCTACAGGGAATTCGGTCGCGAACAACAAGTCTAGATTCTCGCCGCTTACTTCGCTGACCGCTGCATCACTTGCCTGAACAGGGGACGTTGTCGAACATCCCTGCAGCCAGATCAGACCGATTACTATCAGACAGGATCTTTTGAATCGAAGAAATTTCACATGCCTCTCCCTGGTACTGTGCCCAATACGAATTACTAGCTAGCCAAGGGCTCCGAACGCATCGATGATGCGCAGGGCAGCCGGTCCAACCGCCACGACGAAGAACACCGGGAACATGCACAACACGAGCGGAAAGATCATCTTTGTGCCTATCTTTGCTGCCAGTTCTTCGGCGGCCTGCATTCTCTTGTCCCTGAATTCCTCGGAATAGATGCGAAGCGCGTCGGCAACGCTGGTGCCGAATCGCATCGATTGAACGAGCAGCGCGACTAAACCTCGAATATCGGGCAACCCCGTTCTTTCGGCCAGGTTCTTCAACGCTTTTTCCCGTTGCACACCGGCACGCATCTCTGCGTTGACCGTCGCAAGTTCTGTGGAAAGTTCCGGGTGGCTAACGTTGATTTCATCGGCGACTCGTTGCAGCGCCGGTCCTAAGCCCAGGCCCGATTCCACACATACTACGAGCAGATCAAGCGCATCGGGAAAACCGTTGCGCAATAGACGCAAGTGCCTTTCCAGCGACTTCGAAAGAACATAGTTCGGTGCCAGGAGGCCCACAGCGGAGGCGATTGCTACATAGAGCATGACGCTCTGTGTATCAACAGACGGCATAAACCGCGACGCCACCAGCGTGATCACCGAAAAAGCGATAGCCAGCACGGCTTTTATCGCATAGAACATCTGCAATGCCTGCGGCGAATGAAAGCCGGCGCGGTACAGGTCTCTTTTGACTTTGTTCCGCTCGAGCTCCTCCTTCGGTAGTACAAATGCAGCGACGGGTCCGATGGCTGTCATTATCTTTAGAGAGAGCGTTCCCTTGTCCGGTTCGGCTTCGTTAATCATGCCAAGCTTGCGCCTTATCGGGTCGGTTACACCCAATAGTATGATCGACACGCCGCTTGCAAATACGAAGATGATAACGGCGACCACGGCAATAGCGGTCCACCGCAGCGTCGCATCGTCGGCGAGGTAAGTATTCAACAGGGCAATGATCGCTTCCATAATGTCAGACCTCAATCCTGAGTATTCTCCGAATCCAGAAGATTCCGATGGTTGCCGATACGATACTCGCGAAAATCATCTTGACCCCTCGCTCGTCATTGACGAGCGTAGGCAGGTAGTCTGGTGACGTGACCATCAGAACTACAAACAAGCCCAGGGGGACCATCGCGAGGACCCATGCCGACATACGTCCCTCTGCCGATAATGTCTTGATCTTTCGATACAGCTTGAAACGGCCGCGGATTACTGCCGATATTCGCTCGAGGATCTCGGCGAGGTTGCCGCCGGATTCCTTCTGCACAAGCACGGCTGTCACAAGAGCCATCACCGTTACCGTCGGGATTCGGCTGAGAAGGCCAAGCATCGCACGGCGTACGTCATTGCCGTAATTGATATCTCCGAAAGTAAGTTCGAATTCGCCGGCTATCGGATCGTCGAATTCGTCGCCAATCATCTTCAGGGCTGCCGGAAAAGGATGACCGGCCCGTAACGCGCGAGTCATGGTTTCGATCGCATCCGGCAATTGTTCTTCGAACAGTGCCATTCTGTTTTTCCGATTCATCGAGATTCTCATGAATGGGAGGTATGCGGCGATACCCGCAGCAATTATCGGCGCATGCCAGACTCGCACGAGAGTCCACACGAAAAAGGCGGCCGCGGCGGCCATGACGATGGAGAGCAAGACAACACGATAGGCGAGCTGTTTGGACCCGGATTGCTCGATGAAAGTAGCAAGAGCTTCCATTCTCGGCAGTTTCTCGAGGTGGCGTTCCCAGGGCGACAGCTTGCGCAGGTACTTTTCCCTTAGTAGCGAGGAGTACGCTTCTTCGTCATTCGCCGATTCAATGTCACCAAGCTTTTTCTTAAGTCGCTTGCGGGCCTGGGCGCTTTCACCAAATACGGGAATGGCGAGGCCCTGCACCAGGAAGAATACGGCGACAAACGTCAACCCGATAAAAAATATCATTCCGTCAGACATCAGCTTTATTCCTTTCCGTCCCAGTTCGGTTCGAACATCTCTATGGGCAAATCGATGCCGCGCGCTGCGAGGTGCTTGTAGAAACCGGGCACGACACCGGTAGCCTTGATCCGACCGACGACCTTGCCGTCACTGTCGACCCCGGATCGATCATATGTAAACAGTTCGGACATCGTTATAATGTCGCCTTCCATGCCGTTGATTTCCTGGATGCTGACCAGCTTTCGAGAGCCGTCTTCCAGCCGTGACACCTGGATGACCACGTCGATTGCTGAAGCGATCTGTGCGCGCAATGCCTTGATCGGGAAATTGATTCCGGTCATCGAAACCATGTTCTCGATGCGGCCAAGCGCGTCGCGCGGAGTGTTCGCATGAATTGTCGTGAGCGAGCCATCGTGACCGGTATTCATCGCCTGCAACATATCGAGCGCCTCGGCGCCTCGAACCTCACCGACGATAATGCGCTCGGGCCGCATACGTAGACTGTTTCGAACCAGGTCTCTCGAAGTTACCTCGCCTCTGCCTTCAATGTTCGGCGGACGCGTTTCCAGGCGAACAACATGCGGCTGCTGCAGCTGAAGTTCCGCCGAGTCCTCGATCGTTACCACGCGCTCGTCGAGCGGAATAAAGCCGGAGAGTATGTTCAGGCTGGTTGTCTTACCCGAGCCGGTGCCTCCGGAGATCAACACATTCAGCCGTGCATTTACGATTGCTTCGAGCACTTTGGCCATCTCGGTGGTTATGGTCCCGAGCGAAATCAAATCCTCGATCGACAGCAGCTCGACAGCGAAGCGCCGTATTGATACGGACGGGCCGTCAATCGCGAGTGGCGGAATTATTGCGTTGACACGTGACCCATCTGCCAGACGTGCATCGACCATCGGTGATGACTCGTCGATTCGCCGCCCGATAGCGGACACAATGCGGTCGATCGTGTTCATCAGGTGCGAGTCATCATTGAACGTCACGTTTGTTCTTTCGAGTTTTCCGCGGCGCTCGATATATACCGACTTGGCACCATTGACCAGGATGTCGGAAATCGATTTATCGGCGAGTAGTGGCTCCAGAGGTCCAAGGCCCATGACTTCGTCTTCGATCCGTTGAATCACCAGCTTGCGCTGCTTCACGCTCAACGGTGCGGATTCCGCGACCATCAATTGCAGGGCGATTTCCCGTATTTCGGCTCTAGCCTTGGTCTCGTCGATTGTCTCGAGCAAGGACAGATCAAGAACCGTCAACAGTTTTTCATTAATCCGGTGCTTCCACTCGAGCTCACTCTCGCTGAGTGGCCGAATTCGGTCGTTGTCGTCCAGTTTCGCCGATGAATCTATTGGGCGGACTGTCCTTTCCGTTACGCTGGCCATCAGTTTCTCCCGAGGAATGAGGGCAACGCGCGGCCCAGTAAGCGCGGTCCTGAATCTTCTGATTCGGTGCCGCAAACGCTGTGTAGCAATCGTTGCATTGATTTTCCGGTCGCCGAGTTCTTATGCGTCTGCATCAATGGGACCCCGGAGTCGATACTCTCGGCTATCAGCTTGTATTGGTTTGGAATAATCGTTATTTGCTCGACTTTCAGCGCTCCCTTGATGTCATTTTCATCAATCAGGGAATTCTTGTTATGCCGGTTCACGACCAACCTTATCCGGTCCATCGACACGGCAAGTTCTTTCGTGAGTAACTGAATCATGCGGGCGGCATCGTTGATATGCGCCAGAGATTGCTGAACCATTATCAATACCTGATCGGAGTGCTCAAGAACCATCGCACTGACGGTGTCAATTCGCCGTGGCAGATCAGCAATCACGTAGTCGTTGTTCAGCTGGAGTATTTGCAGCAGACTGTCGATTTGTTGAACGGGCACGTCTCTCGACAAAAGAAGGTGATCTGTCGGTGCGGCAAGCAAACGCAAGCCCGAATTATGAGATGTTATATAAGCCTCCGCAGACACCTCATCCATGTCCTCGGTCGCATCCAGCGCTTCAACGAGCCCGCGCTTCGGATAGAGATCGAGGTAACGTGAAAGTCCGCCAAACTGCAAATCGAAGTCGACGAGAACGCTGCGGTTCTTTTTTTCCTGGTTCATCGCGTAGGCAAGATTGGTTGCAACGAAACTTGCCCCGGAGCCACCCTTGCCGTTCAAGACCGTCACGAGCTGGCCTCTTTCTGACGCCTTGTCTTTTAGCTGTTCCCCGATCCGCTCGAGGGCGTTGAGCAAGTCGCTCTGCTCCAGAGGTTGCGATATGTAGTCGCTGGCGCCGGCTCGCATTGCGAGCCGCATGGCCTCGGGATCGTCAGACGGGCCGAGCACGATCAGCGGCAGTCGTTTGCTCAATGCTGACTCGGCCAGGTGCTCCAGTTCCCCATTCCCCGGGATATAGTGCAGCAACAAAGCGTCCGGCTTCGACTGAATATCGTGCAATGGGTCGGTATGCCCATTGCTGATGATCTTCTTCGTCACGAAATACTGAGCGTGTTCTTTCAGACGACCGATGACAGCATCGGCAACCGTATCAGAGCGGGTGACAAGTAAAATCCTTAGTCTCGACACTTGAGTTATCCTCTCACATTAACAAGCGATGTCAGCTGTGCCGACGCGCCCGAGGCTTTCGCTCGGTATCGTAGTCTCGAATGAAGGCATCGAGAGCAGCGTTGCAAAACCGGGGATGAAAGTCTGTAGCTGGAAATTCTGGATGCGCACGCGCACGTATCGTATCGATCCGTAGCCCGCGCCAGCCGGATTCCCGACGACCACACCATCTTCGTCGAGGTACTGAATAGCAATGTGCTGAGCGCCCAGAGTGGGAACAAGCCCGTTGAATAGTGCTACCTGAGTAGCTTGCGGGTCATTCACAGGGCAGACTGCCGCTACGCGTGCGCCGCGCCTGGTAGATTCATCGAGAGCTGCCAGGCTGAAGAACACACGGCTGAGGTCGATCAGCCCGAACAGTACGGTGAAGAACACCAGGCCAACGATTGCAAATTCGACCGCCGTTGTGCCTTTTTGCTTTCTACGGAATCTCATTACAGGGCCCTCATCGTGACGGTCGCGCTCATACTGAATAACAGTGAAATATTGGAGCCGTAGCCGAAGCTCGGTAATACCGATCCCAGGATGCCTGTGTACGGAAATGTCAGGCTGACTTCGACATTTTCGTTGCCGACATCGGTGACCGTTACATTGTTAACGCCCAGGCCACTGACAACCGGCGAACCAGTTCCTGCCCGGTTGCCGTAGACGACCAGTCGTCTCGTCTCATCTATGATCCCGGCAGTCAGATCAAAATTCAGAGCGCCGTCAATTGCTTCCTCGGCTGCGTATCGCGCGCCGTCCCGAGCGGCTTTCGTGAGCGTCGTATGCTGCACAAAAGCGAATGTAAACTCAGTCGCTGCGAACATCACGAAAAGCAGAAACGGCAGGGTAATTACTGTTTCGACGAGTGCAAGACCGCGCTGGCGAGTCATTGTCGCAACGGTACGCATCATGAGTCTCCCGAGTCAGGGTCTTTATAGAGCTGGATCTTGTAAAGCAGCGGACTCGGTCCGCCACCGGGATTGATGCCGCCGGTACCATTCACGTCACAAGCCGTAACGTATTGGCCAAAGATCTGGCCGCCGCCCTGGCCCTGGTGTCCGGTATCAACCGGTTGCAGCATGAAAAAGCAGGCAAACCCTTGGACGTCGATCGTCGACTGCCCGGATTGGTCGCCGTCGCAGCTGATCACGGGGAATATCAATAGGCGGCGGTTCTTAGCGCTGTAGGGTGGCATCGCGCCTTCGTCGACGGCTGCTGTAGCTGCTGCGTAGTCGCTGTAACTATAGGGCAGGTCACCGGCTACCGAAACAGGATTGAACTGCGTTGTATTGGAGAAATCGCTGTTGCAATTTCCGCCGTTGCCCGTCATCTGTTGATAGATACCTGGCTGTGGCTCGACGCAATCGGCAATCAGCTCGTTCGGGTTCTGCCCGGTAGTTACCACGTCAGTTGGATGGTCGACCTCGTTCACACCACCGCCCGCGTAGTCGCCGAATCGAGTATTGAAACCCTGGCTCACCGGGCCGGACGAAACGCCAGGCTCTGTGTCTACCGTTTCGCCGACCGACGCACAACCGTCATAATCGCCGGCCATGTTCTCTCGCAGGCACGCACCGCCCGTGCAACCTATGCGAAGCATCTTGTAATTGCC
>Ga0265303_10002079_pt1 | contig 12404 bp, 9 predicted proteins | sample Helome_2_FD_192494 | JGI IMG/M metagenome (GOLD analysis project Ga0265303, IMG submission 192494) | Marine sediment microbial communities from subtidal zone of North Sea - Hel_20160317 (Illumina Assembly) | ecosystem: Environmental > Aquatic > Marine > Subtidal zone > Sediment ...
GGTGGCCCGATTCGGACCCAGGTTGTCGAGGGCGCCGGAGCGGATCAGCGCTTCCAGCACGCGCCGGTTGGAACGCTGCAGATCAGCCCGTGCGCACAGCTCCAGCAGATCGGTGAACGGGCCGTTGGCCTCGCATTCGTCGATCAGGCTCTGCACTGCTCCCTGGCCGACGCCCTTGATCGCGCCGAGACCATAGCGCATCGAGGCGGGCCCGGAGACGCTGAACACGTATTGAGAGCTATTCATATCCGGCGGCTGCACGTCCAGACCCATGCGCGCGCATTCATCGATCAGGGTAACGATCTTGTCGGTGTGATCCATATCCGCCGACAGCACGGCCGACATAAAGGCCGCCGGATAGTGCGCCTTTAGCCACGCAGTCTGGTAGGACAGCATCGCGTAGGCGGCGGAATGGCTCTTGTTGAAACCGTAACCAGCAAACTTCTCCATCAGATCGAAGATATAAGTGGCCGTGCCCTCTGCGACGCCTCGTTCGGTGGCGCCATTGACGAAGATCGAACGCTGTTTCGCCATCTCCTCCGGTTTCTTTTTACCCATCGCACGCCGCAGCAGGTCCGCCGCGCCCAGCGTGTAGCCGGCGAGGTCTTGTGCGATCTGCATCACCTGTTCCTGATACAGGATCACGCCATAGGTCGGCTTGAGAATGGGCTCCAGCGTGGGATGCATGTAGTCGATGGGTTCCTGGTTCCGACCATGCTTGCGATTGATAAAGTCGTCGACCATCCCGGACTGCAGCGGGCCCGGCCGGAACAAGGCCACCAGTGCGATGATCTCGTCAAAGCGGTCTGGCTGCAGCCGCTTGATCAGATCCTTCATGCCACGGGATTCAAGCTGGAACACAGCGGTCGTGCCACAGGACTTGAGCAGCGCGAACGTGGCAGCGTCATCCATCGGGATCGAGGCCAGGTCGATGGGCGCTTCGGCGGCCTGCTGACGGATCCGGTTCACCCGGCGCATCGCGCGGTCGATGATGGTCAGGGTGCGCAGCCCGAGGAAGTCGAACTTGACCAGCCCGACTGACTCCACGTCATCCTTGTCGAACTGGCTGACCGGGCTGCCGCCGGGCTCTTCGTAATACAGCGGTGTGAACTCGGTCAGCGGACCCGGCGCGATCACCACACCACCCGCATGTTTGCCGGCGTTGCGTGCCAGCCCCTCCAGCTGGCACGCCAGGTCGATCAGCGAACGGACCTCATCCTCGGCCTTGTACAAACGCTTGAGTTCTTCGTCCTGTTCCAGCGCTTTATTCAGTGTCATCCCGACTTCAAACGGGATCAGCTTGGCCACCTTGTCGACGAAACCGTAGGGATGCCCGAGGATTCGGCCCACATCGCGCACCACTGCCCGGGCCGCCATGGTGCCGAAGGTGATTATCTGGGATACGCTTTCCCGCCCATAACGCTGAGCGACATAGTCGATGACCCGGTCGCGCCCCTCCATGCAAAAGTCGATGTCGAAGTCCGGCATCGAGACCCGCTCTGGATTTAGAAATCGCTCGAAAAGAAGGTCATAAGCTATTGGATCTAAATCTGTTATTCTCAATACATAGGCGACAAGGGAGCCGGCACCTGAGCCGCGGCCCGGTCCCACCGGGATGCCATTTTCCCGCGCCCAGTGGATGAAATCGGCCACGATCAGGAAGTAGCCGGGAAAACCCATGCCGCAGATGACCTCGATTTCCCGCTCCAGACGCTGGCGATAAACCGCGTCATCGATCGGCTCGCCGACGGCGTCGGCGGCCGCGCACAACGCAGGCAATCGCGACTGCAGAGACTCGCGGGCGATCTGGGCCAGGTATGCCGACGCATCCATGCCCTCGGGCACCGGGAAATCCGGCAATACACTGTGGCCGAGTTTCAGCTCGAGATTGCAGCGCCGCGCGATCTGCAGCGCGTTGTCCAGAGCCTCGGGTAGCTCGGCGAATTGCTCGGCCATCTCATCGCCGCTCTTGAGATACTGCTGCGGTGAATAACTGCGTGGCCGCGCCGGATCGTCGAGAGTAAAGCCCTGCTGGATGCAGACCCGCGCCTCGTGTGCCTCGAAATCATCAGGCGCGATAAAGCGTACGTCGTTGGTCGCCACCACCGGTACGCCTGCCGCCGCTGCCAGCGTCACCGCGCCCTGATTGTATTCGGCCTCGTGCTCGCGGCCGGTGCGCTGCAGTTCCAGATAAAAACGGTCGCCGAAGCAGCGCAGCCAATCGTCCAGCCGCACACGTGCCTCGGCCTGCCGGTCACCCAGCAAATCGCGGCCGATGTCGCCCTCCCGCCCACCGGACAGCGCGATCAGACCGCCGGCGCGGTCGGCCAGCCATAAACGCTGCATGACCGGCCGGCCGCGGCGGCGCGTTTCTGCGTAGCTCATGCTGACCAGTTCGGACAAGTGGCGGAAGCCCCGTCGGTCCTGGCACAGCAACAACAGACGCGAAGGCGGCAGGCTCTCACCCTCATCGATCAGCGCATCGACGCCGATGATCGGCTTGACCCCCATGGCCATGGCGCTGCGATAAAAACGCACCATCACGAACAGGTTACTGAGATCGGTCAACGCCACGGCCGGCATATTGCGTTCGGCCGCCGCGGCGATCAGTCCCTTGATGCGGACCACACTGTCGGCCAGCGAATACTCGCTGTGCACGCTCAGATGGACAAACGGGGTACTCAAGCGGCGCTCCGCGTGGCCTGCTCTACTGGTCGGAAAGAGCGCCGGTGCGCCGGACACGGACCGAGACCCGCCAGCGCCTCGATATGACTGCGGGTCGGATAGCCCTTGTGCCGCCCGAAACCGTATCCTGGATAAACCGCGTCGAGTCGTTCCATATACCGGTCCCGAGCGACCTTGGCGACGATCGAAGCCGCACTGATGCTCTGCACCCTGGCGTCGCCACCGACGATGGCCTCCACCGTGCAGTCCAGACGCGGGCAGCGATTGCCGTCGACTTGTACATGCTGCGGACGCAGGGCCAGACCGAGTACTGCGCGCCGCATCGCCAGCATGGTCGCGCGCAGAATATTCACCGTATCGATCTCGGCCGCATCGGCCCAGGCCAGAGACCAGGCCAGCGCCGTGTGCCGGATCCGGGCCGCCAGCACCTCGCGTCGTCCGGGGCTCAGTTTTTTTGAATCGGCCAGGCCATCGGGGATCCCGGCCGGGTCGAGTATCACCGCGGCGGCGACCACGGGCCCGGCCAACGGGCCCCGACCCGCCTCATCCACACCGGCACACAGGGCGTCCGCAAACATGGGCAGTCCGGCTTGCGCGTCCGGGCGCATCAACACTTTCCATGAGCCGCGGCACAACAATCCAGCACGGCCCGGGCAGCGCGCTTATCGGCGCCCTGACGCAGCTGACGATGGATGTCACCAAATGCGGCCAGCGCATCTTCCCTGCGTGATCGGTCATCGAGCCAGTTCAGGACCGCCTCGCCCAAGGCCCCTGGCTTGACTGCCGTTTGCAGCAACTCCGGCACCAGATCGCGCCCGGACAGCAGGTTCGGCAGCGAGAATCTATCGATGCGCACGAGCTTGAAGGTCTCCAGCAACCATTGGCTGATACGTGACAAGCGGTAGGCTACTACCATCGGCCGCTTTAGCAAGGCGGCCTCCAGGGCGGCAGTGCCGGATGCCAGCAATACCACGTCTGCGGCGCTCATCGCCTCCAGCGAGCGGCCATCAATCAGTTCGACCGGCGCGCTGCCGGCGTGGATTGCCAGCGCAGCGGTGAACATGGAGCGGATCGCCGGGCTGGCCATAGGCGCGACAAAACGTAGTGATGGGCGACGGCGGTGCAGCCAGCCGATCGCCGCGGCGAAATCCTCACCCAGGGCGCGCAGCTCACCGACACGGCTGCCCGGCAACACCGCCACCAGCGTGCCCTCGGTGTCGAGGCCAAGCATCTGGCGAGCCACAAGGGCGTCCGTCTGCATCGGAATCGCGTCGGCCAGGGGATGACCGACAAACACCGCGTCGACGCGGGCCTCGGTGTAGGCCGCGCACTCGAACGGCAGCAGACAAAGCACCCGGTCAACCGACCGCCCCATCTTGCGGGCGCGCCCCGGCCGCCAGGCCCAGATCGACGGGCTGACATAGTGGACTACGGGAATGCCCGCGCGCTTTAGCCGTCGTTCGAGGCCCAGATTGAAATCTGGCGCGTCGATACCGACAAACGCGTCGGGCGGTGTGGCCAGCAAACGCCGGCCGAGTTCCCGGCGCAGACGCAGCAGCCGCGGCAAATCCGCGACCACCTCGCTCAAACCCATGACCGCAAGTGTCTCGCTGGGCCACCAGGCGGTGCAGCCCGCCGCCACCATCTCGGGCCCGGCCACGCCCTCAAATACGGCATCCGGATGCTCCAGCCGGATCGCGCGGATAAGGCCGGCACCGAGCTTGTCACCCGAGGCCTCTCCGGCCAGGAGGAAGATTTTCAGCGCCATGGTGACAGTGTAGGGGGCGCAACCGACACTAGCGTACGACGCTACGCTTTGACGCGCGCAACGTTGCCAGCATCACCTCCAGTTCGGGCTTGCTATCTGCCTGCGACGCGATCGCCTCGACCGCGTCGACAAATTTGAGACTGGAGCGATACAGGGTCTTGTAAGCCCAACGGATGTTGCCGATCTGTGCGGCATCGAAATCACGTCGCTTCAGCCCTTCGCTGTTGATGCCGCGGGGCTCTGCCGGCTGTCCGGACACGGTGACATAGGCCGGGACGTCCCGGGTCACGCCGCTGAACATCGCGCACAGCACGTAGGAGCCGATCTGGCAGAACTGGTGGACCCCGACGAACCCACCCAGGACAGCGCAATCCCCCAGGGCCACGTGCCCGGCCAGGGTGACGTTGTTGGCCAGCACGTTATCGTTGCCGATCACGCAATCATGCGCGATATGGACATAGGCCATGATCCAGTTGTCATCACCGATCCGGGTCACGCCCAGGTCTTGTGCGGTACCCCGGTTGATGGTGCAACTCTCGCGGATGGTATTGCGCTCACCGATCTCGAGACGGGTGTCCTCGCCGGCGTACTTCTTGTCCTGGGGATCATCACCGATCGAGCAGAACGGAAAGATGCGGCTGCCGCGACCGACTCGGGTCGGCCCCTTTATCACCACATGAGAACCGATCCGGCAGTCGTCGCCGATCTCGACATCGGCACCGATCACCGCATAGGGACCGATCTCGACACCGTCCCCGAGTTCGACACCGGGATCGACGATGGCGCTGGGATGGATCAATCCGCCCCGCCCCGCGGCGCCACCATCATTTCGCAGCTGGCGGCGGTCTCACCGTCCACCGTCGCTTTGGCCGAGAACCGCCAGATGCCGCGCAGGATGCGCTCCAAGCTCACGCTGAGCGTGAGCTGATCTCCCGGCAACACCGGTCTGCGGAAACGCGCCTTGTCGATGGACACGAAATAAAAGGTCTGATCCGGGTCCGGCGGCCCCCCCTGGGTCGCGAACGCCAGCAGCCCCGCGGCCTGGGCCAGGGCTTCGATAATCATCACCCCGGGCATCACCGGACGGCCCGGGAAGTGCCCCTGAAAGAATGGCTCATTGATGGTGACATTTTTTAACGCCTGCAGAGCCTCGCCCGGCGCGCATGCGATCACCCGATCGACCAACAGGAACGGGTAACGATGCGGCAGATAATCCATGATCTGCCCGATATCCATTGTCGCGGTGTCATTCATCCTTCTGCTCTCCATCGTCGTTGCCCGCGGCCCGGCCCAGGGCCTTAACTTTTCTTGCCAGGCTGTCCAGCTGTCTGAAACGCGCGCTGTTTCTTCGCCATTGTCGTGCCTCGTCCAGCGGCAGCGCGCTTGAATAGACCCCGGGCTTGCGCAGTGAATGGCTCACCAGGGTCTGACCCGTGATGACGGTATCGTCACAGATCTCCAGATGCCCGGCGATCCCGACCATCCCGCCGATCATGCAGCGAGCGCCGATCACGGCGCTGCCTGATACACCGGTGCACCCGGCGATGACCGTGTGCTCGCCGATGCGGACGTTGTGTCCGATCTGGATCTGGTTATCGAGCTTGACTCCGTCGCCAATGACGGTGTCCTCGATCGCGCCCCGATCGATGGTCGTGTTGGCGCCGATCTCGACATCGTTGCCTATGGCCAGCCCACCCAGCTGCGGCACCTTGACCCAGGCCTGACCGTCCTGCGCGATACCGAAGCCGTCGCTGCCCAGCACGACCCCGGGATGGAGTATGACCCGCTCACCGATGCGCACGCCCGCACAAACCACGACCCGCGCGACCAGACGGCAGTCAGCATCCAGCCGGGCGTTTTGACCGATGATACTGCCCGGTCCGATAAACGTCCGCGGACCGATTCGGGCGCCGGCTTCGACCACGGCGCCGGGTCCGACCCAGGCATCGGCTGCCACCTCAGCGGTCGGATCGACCACGGCCGCTGGCGAGACGCCGCCGGGCTGCACCTTGGCCGGGGCCAGCAGCGCCGCGACCCGAGCGTAGATCAGATAGGGATTGTCCGTGAGCAACGCCGGGGCTGGGAAATCCTCGGCGTCATCGGGCGTCATGATCACCGCCGCGGCACGCGTGTCGGCAAGGAGTCGCCGATAGCGTGGATTGGCGAGGAATGTTATCTGCCCCCGCTGCGCTCTGGCCAGAGTGCCGACGCCCTCTATCACAACCCCCGGATCACCCTGGACAACGCAGCCAAAGCGCAGGCCCAGATCGCCCAGGGTGCAGGTCATGGCGACCTCCGGTCAGTTAGAGCCAGAATTTGTCGCGCCGCGTGCCTGCAGGGCCGCCAGGACCTGGTCGGTCAAATCGACGCCGGTGCTGGCGTAGACCACACCGACGGCTTCGCTGAGCACGATGTCGTAACCCTGCGCCTGAGCCACGCGCTGCACTTCCTCGATCAGCATGCGCTGCAGCTTGCCCAGTTCTTCGTTGCGCCGCAGACTCAGATCCTCGCCGAACTCCGACTTGCCCCGGCTCATCTCCCGCTGCAGATCCCGCGCCTCGCGCTCGAGATTTTGACGCTCATCCTCGCTCATGAAGCCCTCGCTCTGGGTCAGGCGCTCCTCCATGGACTTGAGCTGCTCCTCGCGGCCCCGCAACTCGCGCTGGCGCGGTGCGAACTCATCCTGCAGCGCGCGCTGGGATGCCTGAGCCTGAGGCGACTCATCCAGCAGACGCCCGAAATTGACCACACCGATTTTCGCGGTCTGGGCCTGCGCCGCGCCCATGGCGAACATCAGGGTCACGAGCATCGCGCACGCAATTATTTGCTTTGCCTTCATTCAAAAAACTTCCTTACTTTCGATTCAAATCAGAACTGGGAGCCGATGGTGAACTGGAACTCCTCCACTTGGTCTTCCGGCTCGTCGTTCAACGGGATGCCGTAACTGAAGCGGAACACGCCCATCGGCGATAACCACTCGGCTGCCCCGCCCACGGACTGTCGCAGGTCGCTGGCGTCAAAGTCGAAATTCAGTTCTTCAAGCTGGCCCTGATTATTGATAATCGGGAACCGGGTACTATCAGTGGAGAATACATTACCGATGTCATAGAACAAACTGAAGCGGGCCTTGCCCTTAAGCTTCTCCAGCGTCGGCACGATGAGCTCCCACTGGTTGGCCACCATCATATTGCCGCCGAAGGGATTGCCGTTGGTATCATAGGGACCCAGACGGCCCTCCCGATAACCGCGCACGGTATCAGGTCCACCGCCAAAAAAACGTTTGTAGGGCGGCAGGGTCGTGGTCGAACCGAAGTCCTCGCCCCAGGACACCTCGCCCGAGTAAGCCAGGGTGAAGGATTTGAACAGCGGCCAGTATTTTTTCCAGTCGTAGCGGATCGTATAGTACTCGACCTCGGAACCGGGCCCGGTCGTCGACAGAGCCAGACGCTGGCGGGCGCCGCGGTCAGCGAACAAGGACCGGTTACGGCTGTCGTAGTTCCAGCCGGCCATCAGCTCGTAAGTATAGAAATCCGTCTTGTCGAAGATCACGACCCCACCGGGTAACTCAAAAATCTCTTGCGTCGGATTGCCGTTACGGCTCACCCATTCTCGCTGCTGCAGGGAACTGCCATCGCTGGTGGACAATTCCGCGCTCTGCACCGCAAGGCCAAAGCGGAAGCGCGAATACTCCGAAACCGGGTATCCGTATTCCAGCCCGCCAGTCCAGGTCTGCGTATCAAAATCCGACGAGCCATTGGTGAATTGTGTGACATCGCGATAGCTGACTGACATGGTCCGCGAGACGCCGTCCGGGGTCACATAGGGATTGGTATACAGACCTCGGTAGACGGTGACGTACTCGCTGGTATTGATGTCCAACTCGACCCGATTACCGCTGCCCATAAAGTTGGTGTGAACGATATTGCCGTTGAGCAGCACGCCCTGGGAACCGGAATAGCCGATGCCGCCGCCGAACGACCCCGGCTGACCTTCGGTGATCTCCACATCGACATCGACCAAATCGTCGGTGCCGGGGACCGGCTGGGTATCCACCGAGACCTCCTCGACAAACGGCAGCCGCCGCAGCCGCTGCTCCGAGCGCTCGACGCCGCGATTGGAAAGGAAGGCGCCCTCGAGCTGACGCATCTCGCGACGGAACACTTCGTCCTTGGTAGAACGAACGCCGCGGTAGCGGATCTGTCGCACATAAGCGCGCTTGCCCGGATCGACGTAGAAGGTCACCTGGACCTCCTTGGTCTCTTCGTTGATCTCCGGAATCGGTTCCACACGGGCGAATGCGAATCCTTCCTCACCGAGACGGTAACTGATCAGATCCGAGGTCTGGGTCAGCATGCGCAAAGAGAATGTCTGGCCGGGCTTGGCCAGCACCAGGGCCTGGAGCTGCTGCTCCGGCACGACCAGATCGCCGGCCAGGTCGATCCCGGAGATGATGTAGGGATCCCCCTCCTCCACATTGATAGTGATAAAGATGTCCTGCTTGTCCGGCGAGATCGCTACCTGGGTCGATCCTACTTCGAAACCGGCATAGCCACGGTCCATGTAATAAGAACGCAGGGTTTCCAGATCACCGAGCAGCGTTTCGCGGGCGTAGCGGTCGTCCTGACGATAAAAAGACAGCCAGTTCGGCGTGCTCAGCTGAAACGCCTTGAGCAGTTCTTCGTCGCTGAACGCCTCGTTACCGACGACGTTGATCTGCTGGATGCGGGCACGTTTGCCTTCGTCGATCTCGATTGCGATGGTGACCGTATTGTCGTCCGACTCCTCGACCTGGGCCTCGACCCTGACGTTGTATTTGCCACGGCTGTAATACTGGTCGGTAAGCAGCTGGGTCACGTTCGTCAGTACGGCTCGATCGAAGGTCCTGCCGGTGGCCAGACCCACATTGCGCAACGATTCTTCCAGTTCCTCGGTCTCGATGTCCTTGTTACCGCTGATGGTGAAGGACTTGATCGACGGCCGCTCGCGGACAACGATGACCAGCGTGCTGCCGTCCTGGCGCAGCTCGATGTCTTCGAACAGGCTGGTGCCGTACAGAGCGCGCAGCGCTTCGTCGACGCGCTGGTTGTCCACCGTGTCGCCGATGGTCACCGGCAGATAATTGTACACGGTGCCTTCGGAGATCCGCTGCAGACCCTCGACGCGCATATCGCGGACCACGAACGAGGTCTGCGCCACGGCGACCGAAGCGCAGACCAGGCTGGCGATCAGCGCACAGGTCGGGAGCAGTCTTTTCAGGGCCATGCAATACATACTTACCCGGCCAGTCGGGCGATATCGTTGTAGAAGGCAAAACTCATCAACATCAGCAACAGCACGATGCCGACCTGTTGGCCGATCAATTGTGCTTTTTCCGACACCGGGCTGCCCTTGATGATCTCGGCGACCTGGTAGACGATCTGACCGCCGTCGAGCATCGGGATCGGCAGCAGGTTGAGGATACCGAGACTGATGCTGACGATGGCCAGAAAGGCCAGAAACGTCGCCACACCTGCGCTGGCTGTATAGCCCGCGATCTGCGCGATATTGATCGGCCCGCTGATGCTCTTGGGCGAGACGTCGCCGGTCACCATCCGGTACAGCATCCTCACCGTCAGGGCGGACATCTCCCAGGTCCGGGTGAGCGCCTGACCAACGGACGCCAGCGGGCCGAAGCGCTGCTCGGTGATCACCTCGTCATAGAGACCCTCGGGCACCACCACACCCGCGCCGATCAGGCCGATCACGCCCTGTTCCGAATCGGTCATGCCGATGGCAAGATCGAGCGTCTGGCGCAGGCCGTCGCGCTCGATCTCCACGGCGACCTGTTGCTCGGGACGCGCACGCACGAAATCCACCCAGCTGGCCCAGTCCCTGAACTGCTGGCCGTCGGCCTCGATGATCCGGTCACCGACCTGCAGCCCCGAGCGGGCCGCTGAACCCTCCGCGCTGAGACTGCCGATCACCGGTGGCACCACCGGGCGCCAGGGCATGATGCCGAGACGAGGGAAGATATCGGCACCTTCGGTCAGCGTCCTGCGGTCGCCCTCAACGACCAGCAACAGGTCGCGCTGGCCGCCGTCGCTCCCGAGCACACGGATGCGTGCCTCGCCATCACCGACCAGGCTGTCGAGCAGTTCGATGCGCGCATCCATCATGGTCGGGGTGTCGCGCCGTGCCACAGCGACGATGCGGTCTCCGGCGCGCAGCCCTGCTGCCGCGGCTGCGGTGCCCTGCTCCACACCGCCAATGACCGGCTGCAGTGCGGTAATCCCGGTCAGGAACATCAGCCAGTAGGCGGCCACGGCAAAGATAAAATTGAACAGAGGCCCGGCCACCAGGATCGCGATCCGCCGCACCGGCGATTGCCGATTGAAGGCACGGTGCCGCTGTTCCACTGGTACCGGGCCCTCGCGCTCGTCGAGCAGCTTGACGTAGCCGCCCAGCGGCACCGCCGCTATCGCGTATTCCACCCCATCAGGTTCGCTGATACGGCTCCAGATCGGTTTGCCGAAGCCGATGCAAAAACGCAGCACGCGCACGCCCAGCCGGCGCGCCACCCAGAAATGGCCATACTCGTGGACGGCGACCAGCACGCTGATCGCGACCACAAAGGCCAGGATTGATGTGACGATTTCGTTCATGTCTGATTAGAGCCGGAACCTGCCGATAGTTTCCGTCGCTTTCCGCCGCGCATCATGATCCACCGACAATATCTGCTCCAGATCGTCTGGGCCCTGGACGCTGGATTGCGCCAAAACGTCCTCGATTATCCCGTTTATCGCGGTAAAGGGCACCTCTGCGGCCAGAAATGCCGCCACGGCCACCTCGTTTGCAGCATTTAGCACGATCGGCGCGGCACCCCCGCTGCGTGCCGCCTCAAGGGCCAGGCGCAGACAGGGGAAGCGCACCAGATCCGGGGCGCGGAAGTCAAACCGCCCGACGGCCACCAGATCGAGGGCCTCGACCCCGGAGTCCAGACGCTGCGGCCAGCCCAGCGCGTGGGCGATGGGCGTGCGCATATCCGGATTGCCCAGCTGGGCCAGGGTAGAACCGTCGCGGAACTGGACCAGGGAATGGACGACACTCTGCGGGTGAATCACGACGTCGATCCGGTCGACCGGGACATCGAACAGACAGCAGGCCTCGATCACTTCGAGCCCCTTGTTCATCATCGTCGCCGAGTCCACCGAGATCTTCCGCCCCATGTCCCAGTTCGGATGCGCACAGGCCTGGGCGGGCGTCACCTGATCCAGCGTAGCGGGATCCCGATCCAGGAACGGCCCACCGGATGCGGTCAACAGGATGCGCTGGACATCGTCGATGGTCTTCTCGCCATCGGCGCCAAGACACTGGAACACCGCATTATGCTCGCTGTCGATGGGGATCAGCGTGGCGCCATGATCGCGCACAGCCCCGGTCAACAGCGGACCTGCCATGACGGCCGACTCCTTGTTCGCCAGCAGCACGCGCTTTCCGGCATGGGCGGCGGCCAAGGTCGGCAACAAGCCCGCCGCACCGACGATCGCCGCCATCACGAATTCCGCTCCATCCAGCGCCGCTGCCTGTTCCAGCGCCGCCGCACCCGCGACGGCACGGGTAGACAAACCCGCGGCCCGCAGCCCCGCCTCGAATTCGGCCAGATGGGATGGATCCGCGAGCGCCGCCAGTCGCGGCTGGAATTCCCGACACTGATCGAGCAGCAGCCGGTGATTACTGCGCGCGGTCAGCGCTGCCACGCGGAAGCGGCCCGCATTACGCCGGACCACATCCAGAGTGCTGAGACCGACGCTGCCTGTTGACCCGAGGACGACCAGTCCGGTCATGACATGCGGATCCCGCCGAAGACGAGGATAAACAAGGGCAGTGCCGCCAGCAGGCTGTCGATGCGGTCCAACACCCCACCGTGGCCGGGGAAGATGCTACCGGTGTCCTTGAGACCGGCGGCGCGTTT
>Ga0265303_10002081_pt1 | contig 12402 bp, 14 predicted proteins | sample Helome_2_FD_192494 | JGI IMG/M metagenome (GOLD analysis project Ga0265303, IMG submission 192494) | Marine sediment microbial communities from subtidal zone of North Sea - Hel_20160317 (Illumina Assembly) | ecosystem: Environmental > Aquatic > Marine > Subtidal zone > Sediment ...
CACCGGCCGCGACCTCGACCAGACAAAAGTTGCAAAGGCAGTGGATTTATCCGCCGACAAGTACTGTTCTGCCTCGCGCATGCTCGAAAAAACCGCCGCCATCACCCACGACTTCGAAATCGTCAACCTCGACTAATATCAGATTGCCGTTTTCCTGGCCCGAGATACGGTATCCGCCGAAGTTACTGTGCAGACACGTCCGCAAAAGGCGCTCCCAACCGGCGCAGGCGCCGGTTGGTCCATCCATGGAATCGCTTGGAGCGCGGCTTCCCTGCCGCGCTACACTTTTGCGGACGTGTCTGCACAGTAACTTCTAGATCTCGAGGCGTGGGCGTGGGTATTCCATTGCGGGACGCTGCGCAACAGGGATGTTGCGCGCGAGCCTACATGGATGTATTTACGGCGGTCCCGCAATGGAATACCCACGGCCGCGCCGTTACTGGATTACTGGCTGGCGCTGCAACAAACTGGGAGTTAGATGCGGTAGGCGGTGACGGTCATGATTTTGGCCACCAGGGTCATCGCGGTTTTGACCGGTCGTGGCAATTCGGCAGCACCGGCCGCGGCCGCATTTTCGGCGTGGCGCAGCTCGTCCGCCCGCATCGCCTCGATGATCGAGCGACTGCGCTGGTCTTGTGCGGGCAACTGCTCCAGGTGCCGGTCGAGGTGAGCGCAGACCTGCTGTTCGGTTTCCTTGACGAAGCCGAGGCTCCACTTGTCACCCGCCGCACCCGCGAGCGCGCCAATGGTGAACGAACCCCAGTACCAGGCCCCGTCGAGCAGGCTGCGCCGCTGACCGAGCTCCGACAGGCGTCGCTGGCACCAGTTGAGATGTTCGTTTTCTTCCTCGGCAGCCTGTTGCATCGATTCACTGACCGCCTGTTTGCGCGCGCTGAATGCCTGGCCTCGATAAAGCCCCTGTGCGGCTACCTCGCCCGCATTGTTAACCCGCATCAGCCCGGCGCTATGGGCTTTTTCCCTGGCGGATAATTCGCCTTGCGCCGCGTCATCGGCCGGATAAGCGCGAGACTTCGCACCAGGTCGCAGGTGACTGGTCGCCAGGCCGTGCTGCAGTTCGTCCAGGAGACGATCGGTAAAGCTTAAATGGCGCATGTTGGATCTGCAAAAATGGCTTAAAATCCTGTCGAAACAGCGCCTATTATCAACTAAATCACGATATTATTCCAAGACGCCAAATATGCCCTGAAATCAAGGCTGTTACATCTTGTCAAGCGCGGTTTTATTGGTTAGTATTCGCGCCCTTTGTGAAAGAAGTCAACGCCCTAACGGCAACTTATCAGGAATTAGTATGAAAACCTTCAGCGCAAAATCCGAGTCGGTAAAACGTGACTGGTACGTAATCGATGCCAGTGACAAGGTATTGGGCCGGTTGTCGACTGAAATCGCGCGTCGTTTGCGCGGCAAGCATAAGCCTGAATACACGCCGCATGTCGATACTGGTGATTACATTATTGTCATCAATGCCGAAAAGGTACGGGTTACCGGCAACAAGGAAACCGATAAGATGTACCATCATCATACCGGCTACATCGGTAGTCTGAAATCGACTAACCTGGCGAAGTTGCGCAAGGAGCACCCGGAACGAATCATCGAGCATTCGGTCAAGGGCATGTTACCCAAGAACGCCCTGGGTCGGGCAATGTACAAGAAGCTGAAGGTATACGCGGGTGATCTGCATCAGCACACGGCGCAACAGCCCCAGCCTCTCGAAATCTAACAGGTCAAATTATGGCAGTGGAACAATATTACGGTACCGGTCGTCGCAAGAGCTCGTCGGCCAGGGTTTACCTGAAGTCCGGCAACGGCGCGATCACAATCAATAATAGAACCATCGAGGAGTACTTCGGTCGCGAAACCTCTCGCATGGTCGTGCGTCAACCCCTGCAAACGGTTGACCTGATAGACAAGTTCGACATTAACGTCAACGTTTCGGGCGGCGGCCCCAGCGGACAGGCCGGCGCGATTCGCCTCGGTATTACGCGTGCGCTGCTGCAGTATGACGAAACCTTTCGTGAGTCGCTGCGCAAGGAAGGATTTGTGACGCGTGATGCCCGCGAAGTGGAACGCAAGAAGGTCGGTTTGCGCAAAGCCCGCCGTGGTGTCCAGTTTTCGAAGCGCTAAACATCAAACCACGAACCGAAAAGCCCGCGTATGCGGGCTTTTTTTATGCCTGTATGGATTTGATCCCGTCCTCGGTGCCGAGGATGAGCACGTCGGCGGGACGATGCGCGAACAGACCGACACAGACCACGCCGGTAATCTGGTTGATGCGGATTTCCATGTCGATCGGGTCGTTGATCTGAAGTCCATGGACATCGAGAATCTGGTTGCCATTATCGGTAATAAAGCCTTCCCTCAGTCGTGGTTCGCCGCCGAGTGCTTGCAGTGCTCCGGTAACCAGCCCACGCGCCATCGGGATGACTTCCACCGGCAGCGGAAACGCGCCCAATGTCTCCACCAGCTTGCTCTCATCCGCAATGCAGACAAATACCGCGCTGGCCGCGGCAACAATCTTCTCGCGGGTTAAGGCTCCACCGCCGCCCTTGATCAGGTGCAGCTGATGATTGGACTCATCGGCGCCGTCGACGTAAAGGTCGAGCCCGCCGACCTCGTTCAGGTCGACAACCGTTATTCCGTGGCTCTGTAATCGCTCGCTGGAAGCCTCCGAACTGGAAACCGCGGCGTTGATCTTGGCGTTCATTTTTTCGGCCAGCAAGTCAATAAAATAATTGACGGTCGAGCCGGTCCCGACACCAATCGTTGAGCCGGGTTTGACGTAATCAATCGCAGCTTCTGCCGCATTGCGTTTTTTATCTTCGGGCGTCATGGATTTACCTGTTGCTTCATGTGCAATCAATTATGATAATCACATGCGGTCCACGCAAGCCATTGCGCGGTTTTGCCAGTAAATACCAGAGATAATTTAAAAACGGGCTATGCGAAAGGAAAGATTTCTAGAAAAAGTGCTAACCGCGAGGGTATATGACGTCGCCCGTGAAACACCGCTCGATTACATGCCGCGAATTTCAAAACGCTTCGACAGCCAGGTATTTATCAAGCGTGAAGATTTGCAGCCCGTGTTTTCCTTCAAGTGTCGCGGTGCCTTCAACAAGATATACCAGTCGTTGCAGGCCAATCCCGGTTTAAAGGGCGTTATCACGGCGTCGGCGGGTAACCACGCGCAGGGCGTGGCTCTAGCCGCAAAGAAGCTCCATCTGAAGGCAACCATCGTGATGCCCACCACGACGCCTGATATCAAGGTCACGGCGGTCAGGTCTTATGGTGCGAAGGCGGTTTTATACGGCGAAAATTTCGATGCCGCCAAGGATTACTCGTTAAAGCTCGCGAAGAAGGAGGGTCTGGCGTTTATTCATCCGTTTGATGACTTCGACGTCATGGCAGGTCAGGGCACTATCGCGCATGAAATTATCCGTCAACATCCAGGCAAGATAGACGCGATTTTCGTGGCTGTCGGTGGTGGTGGATTGATCGGCGGGATTGCCGGCTTTATGAAGGCGGTAAAGCCGGAAACGCGGATAATCGGTGTGGAACCCGACGATGCCGGCTGTTTTTACGAAGCGCGCAAAGCGGGTCGGCGCGTCAGGCTCAAGGAGGTGGGGATATTTGCCGACGGTGTGGCGGTGAAACAGGTCGGTAAAAATAACTGGCCAATGATCCGAGACCTGGTCGACGATGTGATCCTGGTGTCGACGGACCAGATTTGTGCGGCGATCAAGGACACTTATGAAGACACGCGTGCCATTTGCGAACCCGCGGGTGCGTTGTCGCTCGCCGGATTGAAAAAATACGTCGAAATCCACGGCATCAAGCAGCAAACGCTGGTAGCCATTAACTGCGGTGCAAACATGAACTTCGATCGCCTGCGGCACGTGTCGGAACGCGCCGAACTCGGCGAAGATCGCGAAGCCCTGCTGGCAGTTGAAATTCCCGAGCGACCGGGCAGTTTCAAAAAACTATGCCAGATAATCGGTCACCGCTCGATTACCGAGTTCAACTATCGCTATGCTGACGACAAGATAGCGCGGGTTTTTGCGGGCGTGCAGCTTAGCCACGGAATCGACGAAAAGAATAAATTGATCGCCAAACTAAATGCGAAAGGCTACCACGTGGTCGATATGACCGGGAACGAAGTTGCCAAGTTGCATACCCGCTACATGATTGGTGGGCATCCGGGCGGGAATGTTTCGGCCGAGTTACTTTACCGCTTTCAGTTTCCCGAAAAACCCGGGGCCTTATTAGATTTTTTGATGAAGGTGGGAAATCGCTGGAACATCAGCCTGTTTCACTATCGCAATCACGGCTCAAATTTCGGTCGCATCCTGATGGGATTCCAGGTCAGCAAGAGTGATAACCGGGCCTTTAATGCATTTTTGAAGAGCCTCAAGATACCTTACTGGAACGAGACCGAAAACGAAGCCTACCAGTTATTCCTGAAGTAGCGCCGGGTCCCGGGGAACATCCCGTGATTGATCTTCAGCAGGCATACCGTATATAGAGATGGGTAGTGATAGAGGATACCAACCACGGTGTCGTCGCAAATCTATCAACCTTGAACCAAAGGTCCAGGTGGGGAGATTGGTAACCCATTAGGCTTCCTGACTCGTCAGGCATGCACATCAGTGTTACACGGAAGTCCCCGAGATTGATAAATAGGCTCAAGGATTATGATGGATGCTAACGATCACCGTAGTCAGTATCAGACTAACTATGGCTCTATTTCAGCGAAAAGTACAATTTAAAATACTAATAGCAACTAAATCTCTAATTGACGCGCCTGTTCGAGTACGCGAGAGATTTTATTTTCGAGGTCTTTCAGACGGGGTGGCAGATCCTGCCCCAGTTCCTTGTCCACGTTGCTGGTTCTGAGCAGGTCGTTGGCCATGTTGAGCGCGGTGATGACCGCTATTCGCTCGGAGCCCATGATATTGCCACTGTCACGGATTTCGCGCATTTTATTGTCGAGAAACTTGGCGGATTCGAGTAGCGCTGATTGTTCACCCGGTGGGCAGGCGACCTTGTAATCCTTGTCCAGGATGGAAATGTTAATCGGTTGTACGTCTGTCATGATCCAAGTTCGAGTGATCGCAAGCGAGAAATCATTGCCTCAACCCGGCTACGCGCCATCTCGGTTTTTTCGATCAGCTGCGAGCGTTCGGTTGCCAGCTTGTCTTTTTGCTGCCGCAGGCTGGTATTTTCGTTCTTCAGTAAACCCACGGTTTCGATGAGCTCGTCGATACGCTGTTCAAGCTGCCGCAGGTCGTCTTCGGTATATACGTTTTTATCTGAGTCCATAGTGTAATCATCGGGCCTTATGTGGCGCAGGTCAACACGCAGATGTTTTTGCTGCTGATTTCGGGTGCTAGAATACAAAAATTATACGAATCTGTAGGTTTTCTACAATGCTCGATTTCGATCTGGTGCAATCCGCGCTGGAACGCCTGGGCGCAACCGGTGATGCGGCCGAGTCCCACGGTACCCTCTGTGCCCTGTTGATTGACAATGCACCCTGTGCGACCTGGCTTGGGCATACGCTGGATGACCTGCCCGAGCCGGGGAATGTGTTGGCAAGCGAGCAGCTTGGCCTGCTCGAGCAGCTGTACCAGCAAACCTGGGCGCAGTTAAACGATGAGGATCTGAACTTTGAGCTGTTGCTGCCAGATGAGGCAGACGATTTCAGTTTGCGCCTGCTGGGTTTATCGACGTGGTGCCAGGGCTTTCTGTATGGTTTTGGCGTCTTCAGGGCCGGTGTCGAAGATACGCTCGACGATGAAGCACGCGAGTGTTTGTCAGACTTGCTTGAAATCAGTAAGCTCAGCCACGAAGAGGACGCCAGTGAAGAGGCTGAACTTCAGTATGCCGAAATTGTCGAGCATGTGCGTATCGCGACGCTGATGTTGAACGAGTCGTTGAACCCGGTTAAATCTTCGTCAAGCGTACACTGACTAAAGTTATCGTCATTCCCGCCGGGTGCGGAACACTTAGCGGGAATCTAGAAACCACGACACCCTTGCAAGATCCCAGCTTGCGTGGGGATGACGAACAAACGTAATGTAAGAACACCGGGGATTACATTTAAACTTATTTTAAGAGCCATTAATGAAACCAACCGAGTTTAAACGCCGTCGCAGCCAGTTGATGAAAATGATGGGTAAGAATACGCTCGCGATTCTGCCATCGGCTGCTGAAATCATTCGCAATCGCGATGCCCATTTTCCGTTTCGTCAGGATAGCGATTTTCTCTACCTGACCGGATTTAATGAACCCGACGCGGTGATGGTCCTGATGCCAGGTCGTAAGCACGGCGAGTACATCCTGTTTTGTCGGGAAAAGGACCCGGAGCAGGAGACCTGGAACGGTCGCCGCGCGGGCCAGGAAGGTGCTATCGAAATGCACGGCGCCGATGACTCGTTTCCGATCGACGACATCGATGACATTCTGCCGGGCCTGCTCGAGGGCACCGACAGTATCTATAACATCATGGGTCGTTACCCGGATTTCGACAAGCGCCTGATCGGCTGGGTGAGCCACATCAAGGAACAATCGCGTGCGGGACTGCATGTGCCCTCCGAGTTTGTCTCGCTCGATTACATACTCCACGACATGCGTCTCTACAAGAGCCGTGAAGAATTGCGCCTTATGCGCAGGGCGGCGGCAATTAACATAGGCGCCCACCAGCGCGCAATGAGGCTATGCGCGCCGGGCAAATACGAGTATCAACTGGCGGCCGAGTTCGATCACGAGTATCGCCGTAATAACGCGAATCATGCCTATTCGGCGATTGTCGGTGGCGGCGCCAATGGCTGTATCCTGCACTACACCGATAATAGCGACGAGTTACACGATGGTGATTTATTGTTGATCGATGTAGGCTGTGAAGTGGAGGGTTATGCCTCGGACATAACCCGGACGTTTCCGATCAACGGGAAATATAGCAAGGCCCAGCTTGAGCTTTACGAAATAGTACTTGCCGCCCACCAGGCGGCGGTCAAGAAAGTAAAACCAGGCAATCACTGGAACGATCCGCATAACGCCGCGGTGCGCGTTATTACGCGCGGGTTGGTGGAGCTGAAATTGCTTAAGGGCAACGTCACTAAGCTTATCAAGGAGCAGGCCTACCGGAAATTCTATATGCACCGCACTGGTCACTGGCTCGGACTCGATGTCCACGATGTCGGTGATTACAAGGTAGGGGATCAGTGGCGACTGCTCGAGCCGAACATGGTCATGACGATAGAGCCCGGCATTTATATTCCGGCACGCACTCGAGGGGTACACCGCAAGTGGTGGAACATCGGCATTCGAATCGAGGACGACGTACTGGTCACGCGCCAGGGTTGCGAAATTCTGACCGATGCCTTGCCGCGTAAGGTGGCCGAGATTGAAGCGCTGATGGCAAGCTAGGTGCGTGATATCGCGATAATCGGTGGCGGACTGGTGGGCCTCTGCGCTGCACTGGTGCTGCAGCATCCGGGACGCCGGGTATCAATCGTCGAAGCCGGTAACCTCGAACAACGCCGGGCCGAGGGATTGAATGCGCGCTCAATCGCGCTGGCTGCCAGCAGCGTCCAGGTTTTCAGGGCGCTCGGCATCTGGTCGCAAATCGAAGCACAGGCGGCGCCGATTCGACATATCCATGTTTCATCGCGCGGTCGATGGGGTGTCACCCGGCTGCGGGCTGAAGACTACCAGCTCGATGCACTGGGTTATGTGATCGAAAACCAGGCGCTAGGCCGTTGTCTGCTCGAAGCGGTTGAAGACCTGGATAATATAAAACTCGAACAAAATGCTGAATTCGAATCCATCGACCAGGCTGCGGCGGTGACCATCGGTTATCGGAAAAATAAACGCAAGCAGCACCTGGAGGCCAGACTTGCCCTGATCGCTGACGGTGCGCATTCACAAGCGCGTGCTGCGCTCGGCATTGGACATGAAAGCTTCGATTACGGGCAGGCGGTCGTGATCTGCAACGTCGAGGTCAGCAAACCGAAAATTGATACCGCCTATGAGCGTTTTACGCCGCAGGGACCGCTGGCGATGCTGCCGTTGGGTGGCAAACGTTATGCCTGTGTCTGGACGCTTGCACCGGAGCAGGCAAACACGGCCTGTTCCCGGGATGACGCTGAATTCAGCGCGGACCTGCAGGACTGTTTCGGGTTTCGGCTGGGATTGATCGAGCGTGTCGGCGAGCGTTTCTCGATCCCGATTCAGCGTACCCGCGCCGCAGCGCTGCATGCCGGTCGTTGCCTGTTAATCGGCAACGCTGCCAATGCGCTGCACCCGGTCGCCGGGCAAAGTTTTAACCTGTCGTTACGAGATATCGCCTGTCTGCATGAGTTGCTTTGCGAGCGGCCCCTGGCAGAGCTCGACGATGAACTCAGTCAGCTGGTGAGCGACTATGAAACGCTGCGGGCCGAGGAGCAGGGTCGGGTCATTCGTTACGGCGATGGCCTGATCACGATGTTTTCGAACGAGTTGCCCCTGTTTGACGTGGTGCGCGCCGCGGGTCTCGGCCTGCTTGACCTGCTACCACCGCTGAAAAGCCAGGCCGCGTTAACCGGCATGGGCATGACCTTCGGTGGCAATCGCCTGCTGCGGGGGCACTTGTGAGCGCTGACAGTTACGATATCGTCATCGCCGGTGCCGGCATGGTCGGTGCCTGCGCGGCGCTCGCGTTAGCGGGTAAGGGATTTCGCGTCGCCATGGTGGAGGCGGCAGCGCCGCGTGAGAGCGATGTAGTAGATGACGATACTTTTGATTTACGCGTGTCGGCGATTAGTCCGCGTTCGCGCAACATCCTGGCGCAACTGGGCATCTGGCAGCAGCTCGACAGCAGGCGGGTATGCTACTACGAGCAAATGCATATCTGGCACCAGCATGGCGAGGCCAGCGTCGCTTTTGATGCGGTCGACCTGGCGCGCGACAACCTGGGTGCAATTGTCGAGAATCGGCTACTGCAGCAGACGCTCTATCGCAACTGCGAGCGCGAGCCCCGGATCGAATGGTTTATGCCGAACCGTATCGAAACCTTACTTGAGAATGAGACGCAAGGCGTCGAGCTGCGCCTGGACTCGGGGCGCTGTATCAATGCCAGACTGTTGCTGGCCGCCGACGGCCGCAACTCGCCGACGCGCAACCTGGCCGGGATCATTGCCCAGCTGGGACAATACCGGCAGACCGCCATCGTTGCCAATGTCGATACTGTACATCCACACCGCTTCACTGCCTGGCAGCGCTTTTTGAGTACTGGCCCGCTGGCGTTCCTGCCGCTTGCGAACGGCCAATGCTCGGTGGTCTGGTCCTGCGACGATGATTTGGCAGCGCAGCTTGTCGACGCGACTGACGAAGAATTTTGCACAGCACTGGGTGAGGCCTTCGAATTCAGACTCGGCCGGGTGACGGCCAGCAGCGCACGCATGAGTTTCCCGCTCGGCTGGCATCACTGTGAGCGTTGGCTGCAAGGCCGGGTGTTGTTGATTGGTGATGCTGCCCACAGTGTGCACCCGCTCGCCGGCCAGGGCGTAAACCTTGGTTTCAGCGATGTCGAGACACTGGCGCGGTTAATAAGTGAAGGTTCAGCCGAAATCCCACAACAACAGCTGCGCCGTTACGAGCGTCAGCGTAAAAGCGAAACCTGGGTCGCGGGCACCAGCTTCAGTGCGCTTAAATGGGTTTACGGACTGGATCAGAAATGGCTTGCCGGGGTGCGTAACCTGGGTATGCGCGTGGTCGATGAAACACCCTGGTTCAAGCGCGCCATCATGGAAAAAGCCATCCAGAACATCACCTGAGTGTGCAGACTGCCGCGCAAATAACGCTTTAAATAGATCCGCACAGGCTCTATCCTCTGCTGACCGCGCTTGACGTGGCGCCCAATCTGAGAGGTAATTCATCGATGGGAAATAAAACACCCCTTTACCAGTGCCACCTCGATGCAGGTGCCAAAATCGTTGATTTTGCCGGCTGGGACATGCCCATTAATTATGGCTCGCAAATCTCGGAGCATGAGGCGGTGCGCAACGATGCCGGGATGTTCGATGTCTCGCATATGACCGTTGTAGATGTCAGCGGAGGCGAGGCGAAGGCCTACCTCCAGCGCCTGCTTGCGAATGACGTCGCCAGGTTAACGCTCACCGGTAAAGCACTTTACAGTTGCATGCTCAACGAGCAGGGCGGCGTAATCGACGATTTGATTGTTTATTACCTACGGGACAATTTTTATCGCGTCGTGATTAATTCGGCCACGCGCGAAAAAGACCTGGCCTGGCTCGAGCAGCAGGCGCAATCCTTCGGCGATCTCATCATAAAGTTTCGCGCAGATGTCGCCATGTTGGCGGTGCAAGGACCCAGCGCGAGAGACAAGGCAACCCGACTGTTTGCCGAATATCAGCAGCCGCCGCTGCAACAATTAGCGCGCTTCCAGGGGGTTGAATTCGACGATTGTTTTGTCGCGCGCACCGGCTATACCGGGGAAGATGGTTTCGAAATCCTGATGTTGAGCGAACAGATTAGCGATTTCTGGAATCGCCTGCTCGAGGCCGGCATTGCGCCCTGTGGTCTCGGCGCGCGCGATACCCTGCGTCTCGAGGCGGGCATGAATTTATACGGTACCGACATGGATGAAACCACGAGCCCCCTGGTTTCGGGTTTAAGCTGGACGGTGTCGATGTCGGAGCAACGTGATTTTGTCGGCCGGCAGGCGCTTGAGGCGGAGCTCGCGGCGGGTGTTCAGCAAAGCTTCGTCGGTCTGTTATTATTGGACAAGGGCGTATTGCGGAATCATTTAAAAGTGCTGACTGCGCAAGGTGAAGGCGAGATTACCTCGGGTAGTTATTCGCCAACGCTGCAGCAATCCATCGCCATGGCGAGAGTTCCAGTCGGCGCAACCGGACAGGTGGAGGTCGAGGTTCGCAACCGGTTGCTGAAGGCGGAAATTGTTAAACTTCCCTTTGTGCGCGAGGGGAAATCCATGTTAACCAAAGGGGGGTAATAATAAATGAGTGAAGTGCCAGTTGAATTGAAGTTTTTGTCTTCACATGAGTGGGTGCTGGTGGAAGGTAACGTCGCGACCATTGGCGTGTCTGATCATGCCCAGGAGCTGTTGGGTGATCTCGTCTATGTAGAATTACCCGAGCAGGGCAGCTCCATTGCTGCGGGCGACTCGGTCGGCGTCATCGAATCGGTCAAGGCAGCCTCCGACATCTATGCGCCCATATCCGGAGAAGTCATCGAGGTTAACGATGTGCTCGATGGGGCACCGGAGAAGATCAATCACGATCCCTACGGCGACGGCTGGATGTACAAGGTTGCGATGGAAGATCCGGAAGAAGCCGAGTCTTTACTCGATGCCGAAGCCTACATGGATGTCATAGCTGACGAAGAATAAGGGTCGGGGTTTTTTACCACCAACGTCGATGCAAGGTCCTGTTTTTAGCGGCGGGCGTTGGGTTTGCGGTGATGCTTTTCCCTTCCTTCGCACGCCGCAACCACCCGGCAGAACACGGCCTCTGTGCCCGCACCTAATCGAATCGCTCAGGAAATATCATGGCTGAAAGTGGCAACAAGGGTTTAACACGGATCATCAAGGCAACCGGTTATTCATGGCAGGGAATGTGTGCCGCCTACCGTCACGAAGAGGCCTTTCGCCAGGAAATCTGGCTCTGTATCGTTATGATTCCACTTGGGTTATTTCTCGGTGATAACGGTATCGAGAAGGCTTTGCTGGTATCGAGCGTATTGCTGCTGCCGTTGGTTGAAATTCTGAATTCTGCACTCGAAGCAGTCGTCGATCGTTTCGGTGACGAGCGGCATGAACTCTCGGGCCGTGCCAAGGACATGGGTTCCGCCGCGGTGGTGCTGGCGTTCATTTTAATGGGTGTCGTCTGGTTCCTGGTTTTATTCGTCGAGTGACTGCAGCAACGCGTCGAGGTCATGCAGGGGTTGACGACAAACAAAGCCTTCACAAATCCATGCGCTAACCGCCTGGTCGCTGGTTTTTTGTGCGATCTCTGCGGGTAGATCTTGCCCATCACTCGGAATGAAGTAAGCGGATTGATCGGGTGTCAATCGCGGCAGTATCTCTGCACGCCACTGTGCCAGCAGTCCTGGTTCACCGCGCAGGATTACCTGGAAGGGCGGCCGGTTGAGCGCTTCAAGCAACGACACGAAACCGGCGGCATGGAAAGGCGTCTGGTTCACGTTGTCAGCCACCGATTGCAGGGCTCTTGCCGCGGCTTGGGTATAGGCCTGTTGCCCGATTAAAAGGCCGAGGCGGTGCAGGGCAAGCGCAGCGACTGCGTTACCGTTCGGCATCGCCTCGTCCTGCCATGACTTGGGGCGCTGGATCAGCTTTTCGTGATCGGC
>Ga0265303_10002083_pt1 | contig 12397 bp, 9 predicted proteins | sample Helome_2_FD_192494 | JGI IMG/M metagenome (GOLD analysis project Ga0265303, IMG submission 192494) | Marine sediment microbial communities from subtidal zone of North Sea - Hel_20160317 (Illumina Assembly) | ecosystem: Environmental > Aquatic > Marine > Subtidal zone > Sediment ...
TTTCGACCCGCTTGGAAACAGCGAGGAAGGTGCACATGCCGAGGAAGAACGCGAGTGCGAGGTTCTCGACAAAGGCTGCCTTAACAAAGAGGCTTACATAGGCTTCCATCAGTAGACCTCCGTCCGGTGAACTTCATGAATCTGGTATTCAGGTTTCTCGACTTGCTGCTTGCGCCAGGTGCGAATGCCCCAGATCAACAGGCCAATGATGAAGAATGCACTCGGCGGCAGCAGCATCAGGCCGTTGGCCTCGTACCAGCCTCCGTTCGAGGTCAACTCGAGAATCGGGTAGCCGAGCAGGGTGCCCGCGCCGAACAGCTCACGCAGCGTAGCGACCGCAATAAGAATCACGCTGTAGCCGAGGCCGTTGCCCAGGCCGTCGATGAAACTCATGACGACGCCGTTCTTCATCGCGAAAGCCTCTGCGCGCCCAAGAACGATGCAGTTCGTGATGATCAGGCCAACGAATACTGATAACTGCTTACTGGTCTCGAACGCATAGGCTTTCAGCAGCTGGTCAACCAGGATCACGAGCGACGCGATGATCGTCATGTGGACGATGATGCGGATGTTGTTCGGAATCCGGTGACGAAGTGCGCTAATCGCCGCACCAGCAAGCGCCGCGACGCTCGTCAGCGCAACACACATGAGCAGGGCAGGCAGCAACGACGTTGTCACTGCCAGCGCCGAGCAGATGCCAAGCATCTGCAATGTGACGGGGTTGTTGTCGACTAATGGGTCGATCAGGACTTTGCGTGCTTCACTCATTTAGCCAGCCTCTCGAAAATTCTTCAGGTAGGGGCCAAAACCGTGCGGTCCGGTCCAGTAGCGAACGAGGCCGGATATGCCATTGCCGGTCAAAGTCGCGCCGGACATGCCGTCGATCAGGTGCTCCGGATTGGCCGCGCCAGCCGGCACAGGGCCGCGAACCACACGGATCTCCGGGTCGTCGCCGCTGCCGTAGACCAGCTTGCCAACCCACAGCGCGCGCCATGGCTCCTTGTCCATCTGGTCGCCGAGACCCGGTGTCTCGGCATGCGAATAGAAACGCAGGCCTTTGATCGTATTGCCGTCGGGCGCCAGGGACAGGTAGCCGAGCATGGTTGACCACAAGCCCTTGCCGTATACAGGAAGGATGATCTGCTCGATATCGTCGCCGTCCTTGACGAGGTAGACAGGCACATATCTCGGGCGTTGCCCGATGCCCGCTTCGTCCAGTTCATTCGGAATCGCCAAAGTTGCTTCCAGGTCGCCGTCGTCAGCGTAGTCGCCAGTCTCGAGATCGACCGTGCGTGGCTCGATCGCCTCGAACAGCGTGTTGATATCGGCGCCGGGCTCCATCAAGCCCGCAACGTCGAGGATGATCTGCTGTCGGAACAGCTCTTCATTCTTTACCTGGATCGGCTTGAGGACGATCGCGGCGCTCGACACGATAATGGAGCAGACCAGGCTCAATCCGATCGCAACGATCAGCGTGTTGGAAATACTGTCCCGGTCAAATTGTTTCTTGTCAGACATTGCGTTTTAGCCTCCGATTGACGTTGGCCTGCACCACGAAGTGGTCGATCACAGGTGCGAACACATTGGCAAACAGGACGGCGAGCATGATGCCTTCCGGGAATGCCGGGTTCACAACGCGTATGAGCCAGGTCATAAATCCAATCAGGAACCCGAACACCCATTTGCCCGTGTCCGTCTGGGCTGCGCTGACGGGATCGGTCGCCATGAAGACGGCGCCGAATGCGAAGCCGCCAGTTACGACATGCCACTGCCACGGCATGGTCATCATGGGATTGCTGCTATCGGCGTTGCCGAGAACCAGGGTCGGGATTATGAGTCCCGCAAAGACGGCAACGATAATTCGCCACGACGCGATTTTCGTGTAAATCAGGATCACAGCACCAACCAGGCAGGCCGCAGCCGATACTTCGCCGATCGAACCCTGCATCTGGCCGACGAACGCCTGCGTCCAGGTCAGGCCCGTCGCGGCGATGCCCTGCATGCCCTCTAGGGCGCTGATGCCCAGTGCCGTCGCACCACTGAAGCCGTCGACGGCCGTCCAGACCGCGTCGCCGGATATCTGTGCCGGGTACGCAAAGTACAGGAAAGCACGTCCCAGCAGCGCCGGGTTCAGGAAGTTCTTGCCCGTGCCCCCAAAGACCTCTTTGCCGAGAATGACACCAAAGCTGATACCGACGGCGACTTGCCACAGCGGGATCGTCGCTGGGACGATCAGTGCGAACAGCCACCCGGTCACGAAGAAGCCTTCGTTCACCTCGTGGTTGCGTATGCCGGCAAACAGGACTTCCCAGCCCAAACCAACGACCATCGTAACGATGTAGATAGGCAGGAAATACAACAGGCCATGCACGAAGCAGTCGTAGACACTTGCCGGGTCGTAACCCGCACCGAGCAGAGGCAACAGCGCGCCGCGCCAGCCTTCAATGCCTGCGAGACCGAGGCTCTGCAGCGCCATGTTGGCCTGGTAACCCGTGTTCCACATGCCGACGATGGCGGCAGGCGCAGCCGCCATTACGACGATAATCATGACGCGCTTGAGATCGATCGCGTCGCGAATATGCGGGGACCCGCGGGTCAGGTCCGCAGGCGAGAACAGAAATGTATCTACTGCCTCCCAAAGCGCATGAAAACGTTCAAACCGGCCCCCTTTCGTAAACAGGGGATCGAGACGGTCGAGGAACGAGCGTAGTCTTTTCATCAGCCGTTCACCTCGATTTCGTGCAGAGTCTTGCGCAGGTGCGGTCCATATTCGTACTTGCCGTTGCAAACGAAGGAACACAGGGCGAGGTCTTCCTCGTCCAGTTCAAGGCACCCAAGGTCGCGGGCACCGTCGGTGTCGCGAACGAGGATGGCCTTTAGAAGTGGTGTTGGCAGGACGTCGAGCGGCATGACCTGTTCGAAGCTGCCAATCGAGACCATCGCGCGCGCACTGCCGTTTTGTGACGTCGTCATCTGATATTGCTTGCCGAACAGGCTGCCGACGAACGCACGGGCAGCCGAGAATTTGCCGAAGCCGGGTCGCATGAAGCTCAGAAATTCGCGTTCTGTGCCTTCCTGTAACACGGTCAGCTGATCATCGTAGCGGCCCAGGTACGCGGCCCAGCCGGCCGCACGGTGGCCATTGAGCACCGAACCGGACACGACGCGGACATCGCCTGGTTCAATCTCACCGCTGATCAACTCACTGGTGTTCGCGCCCAGGCGCGTGGTGATCAGGCGTGGGTTCTTGACCATCGGGCCACCAATGGCAACGACCATATCCACCGGCAGGCGCCCCGTCGTAAACAGGTTGCCCGCGGCAATCACGTCCTGGTAACCGATATGCCAGACGATCTTTTGTTCGCTCACGGGCTCCAGGAAATGGATATGTGTGCCTGCCAGCCCGGCCGGGTGTGGGCCGGAGAATTCGGCATGCCGGAACTTGTCGTCCCCGGGTACCGTTACTCCCGAGTTCAACGCGGTGCATACGTAAACCGGGCCATCCGTCAGCCTGGCCAGGACGGCGAGGCCGTTGGCAAACGCTTCCGGGTCCTGCTCGATGACCACCGCGGGGTCCGCGGCCAGCGGATTCGTGTCGATGGCCGTCACGAAAATCGCTCGGGCCTCGGCTTCGGGTGCCGGGATCTTGGTGAAAGGTCGTGTACGCAGCGCCGGCCAGAGTCCCGATTCCAGCAGGTTCTTCCGCACGACGTCGCCGTCCAGGTTTGCGAGGTCCGCTGCCGGGAAAGTCGGAAACTCGACAGCGTCATCGCCATCCAGGTTGACCACCACGGACTGCAGTACGCGGCGCTCGCCGCGATTGACAGCCGCGACAATGCCACTGCCTGGCGACGTGAAGTTGACGCCCGGGTTCGACTTATCCGTGAACAGCGGTTGGCCGAGTATTACGCGATCCCCAGGCTGCACCAGCATGCGGGGTTTCAAGTCGTGCGTGTCCGGGCCGAACAAGGCGACCGACGTAACGTCAGGGCCCTTCGATATGGTCTGGTCCGGGACTCCGGGCAGAGGGATATCCAGGCCTTTCTTGATTTTGATATGCATAGAGCTGGTCGCTAATTAGAACCAAATGGAGAACAGGGCACAGCCGGCCAGCCAGATGCAGCCGACTGTATGAATTCCGAGCGTCGCTTCGATCGATTTCGCCATGACCTCGCGATCTTCGACGCCGCCGCGAATACCGTTGCTGGCCTTCCAGGCAAGGATAAGCAAACCGACAGGAACCAGCGGCGCGAGCAATGGCAACTGACCTTGCAGGGCCAGCACGCCGACCGCGATGGCGGCAAGCAGCTGAATCGCGAAATAGAGGTTTGCCGTGCTGCTGAGGCCGAAACGCACGGGTAAGGTGTTCTTGCCACACGCCCCGTCGGCCTCTATATCAGGTACTTCGTTAATCAGCAGGATGGCCATTACCCAGGCACTGACCGGAATCGAGAACAGGATCAACGGCGTGCCTATCTCAGCACCCTGAAGCCAGGCGGCACCTGTAACCGGCAGTACGCCAAATGCGATCGCGACGGCCGTTTCCCCAAGCCCCAGGGTGGCGAGCTTGACGGGTCCCAGTGAGTAGAGGACGCCAAGTGCGATACCGATGACGCCAAAGGCAATGACGGTCGGGCCCCTCTCAACAAACAATGCCAGGCCAGCCAGCGCCGCGATCACGATCAGAGTGACGCCGAGCCGCGCCATCTGGGGCTGCGACAGGATGCCCGTCTGAATGAACCGCGATCCGCCTGTATATGGGTAGATACGCTGCTCGTTACGCGGGTCGGTACCGATCGTCTCATCGCCGACATCGTTGAGTACATTGCTTGCGGCCTGGACGCAGACGGTCGCGACCAGCGCGAGAATGAAGACGTAGATGTCGAAACCTGCGACCGCTGATGCGCCCCACGCGGAGCCAACGACGACCGGCAGAACAGAGGCCGGAAAGAATTGCGGTCGGGTGGCGTGGAACGAACGCTTGAGGCGTTGTTTGAGCGAATCGCCGGCAAACTCCTCCGGCACCGGGTTAAGCGGTCGTGCTGATTCTGAAGACATGCCTGATTCCCTGCGAGAACTGGCCGGGTGAGCGCACCCAGGCGTTATTGTTGTGAACCTTTTATACGCGAATTGGCCTCTATATACATACGCGGTTTCCGATAACGGCGAGGGGGAGATTTCGCTATTCGAGACGCTGTACAATAGCGCGCTTTTGCCGGACCTGTTATCCAGGAAAGCGGCAACTTAAATAATCACATTTTGGGAAAAATACAATGAAAATCAGCAGGTTGATAGGCCTTGGCCTGATCGCGTTGATGCTCAGCGCATGCGGCGGCAAAGACGAGGGGAGCGCCACTGAGGAAGCCACCGAAGCGGCAGTTGACGAGATTTCGGTGAGCGATGCGGAGCTCGAAGGCAATCCGTTCATGCAGGAATGGGATACCCCGTACGGTGTTCCGCCGTTTGCAGTGATCGAAAATGCGCACTACATGCCGGCCGTCAAGAAGGGCATTCTCGAGCAGCGTGCCGAGATTGAGGCGATCGCGAATAACCCGGAGGCGCCGACGTTTGAGAATACGATCGTCGCTATAGAGGCAGCCGGCGAGTTGCTCACCAAGGTATCGAGCACATTTGGCAATATCACCAGCACAGATACGGATGACGAACTGCGTGCTCTCGAGGCCCAGATCTACCCGATGCTGACGCAGGAAAACAATGCGATTCGTTTCAATCAAGCGCTGTTTGCCCGTGTCCAGGCTGTATACGAGCAAAGAGAGAGTCTGGATTTAGATGAACAGGACGCTCGTTTGTTGGAGTTGAGCCACCGCGGCTTCATTCGTTCCGGTGCTGCGTTGTCTCCCGACGTGAAACAGCAGATTGCGGACATCAATACTGAGATATCCAGTCTGACGACCGAGTACGGACAGAACTGGGTTCTCGAAACCAAGGCATTTACGCTCGAACTCACGAAAGACGAGGAAATCGCCGGTCTCAGCGATGATTTCAAGGGGGCTGTCTGGGATGAAGAGAATGAGGCCTGGGTTGTCGGCCTGAATCGTTCGTCCTACGAGACCTTCATGGTGCAGTCCGAGAATCGCGAGCTTCGCGAGAAGCTGTTCGACGCCTATCGTCTGCGTGCCACGGCAGAGGAGCGCGACAATGGCAAGCTGGCTATCCGGATCGCACAGCTGCGCGCGAAGCGCGCCGAGCTCCTCGGCTACGAGTCGCACGCGCACTACCAGCTCGAAACGCGCATGGCTAAAACGCCGCAGGCTGCGGAAGACTTCCTGTTGCGTGTTTGGCGTCCGGGCCTCGAGCAGGCAAAGCTGGAACGCACGGATATGCAGGCGATGATCGGTGATGAATTCACGTTCGCCGGCCACGATTGGTGGCACTACGCCGAGAAACTGCGCCTGGAACGTTACGCTCTCGATGACAACGCAACGAAGCCCTATCTGAAACTCGAGAACGTTCGTGCCGGCGCGTTCGAAATGGCGAAGCGCCTGTTCGGAGTTACATTCGTGGAAGTCGACGTCGAGGGTTGGAACCCGGTCGTAGAGTCGTTCGAATTGAAGGATACGGACGGCAATCACCTCGGACTGTTCATGACCGACATGTATGCGCGCGACTCGAAGCGTGGCGGTGCCTGGATGAACGACTATCGCAGCGCATCCAACATCGGTGGTGAGGAAGTCCGGCCGCTCATCACGAACAACCTGAATCTGCCGCAGCCGCCCACGGGTGAGCCGACGCTGATGCGTTTCTCGGACGTCGAGACCTTGTTCCACGAGTTTGGCCACGGACTGCATGGTCTGATGACGCAGATTCGTTACCCCACGTTTGCCGGCACGTCCGGCAGCCCGCGCGACTATGTGGAATTTCCGGCGCAGCTCCTCGAGCACTGGACGAGTCAACCCGAGATGCTCGAAATCTACGCGCGTCATTACGAGACCGATGAGGTTATGCCGATCGAGTTAGTCGAGCGTATTCGGCTCGCGAGTAATCACAATCAGGGTTTCCTGACAACTGAGTTCATCGCAGCGTCGCTGCTCGACCTCAGGTGGCACATGCTGAGCGTGGAAGAAGCGGCGCAGATAACTGATGCGCGTGCGTTCGAGAAGGAAGTCCTGGAGGGCTACGGGCTGATTCCCGAGATCGAGCCGCGCTATCGTTCTAACTACTTCTCTCATATTTTTGCCGGCGGTTATTCAGCAGGCTACTACGCGTACCTCTGGTCAGAGATTCTCGACGCGGACGGCTTTGAGGCGTTCAAGCAGGCCGAGGACATTTTCGATCCGGCAACGGCGGCTCGCCTCAAGAAGTGGGTCTACGAGGCCGGTGGCCTGCGTGATGCAGACGAGTTGTACCGGAACTTCCGCGGTCAGGACCCGAGCATCGAGCCTCTGCTCGAAGGTCGGGGTTTTGCCGTCGAAGAGGCGGGTGGTAACTAGATCGGGGTCAGTTACCTAACTCAACAAGTGCAGAAGAAACGCCGGCGCAAGCCGGCGTTTTTTTTAGGCTAGCAAGCGCGTTACCCCCCACCAGAGTCCGGTCAGGCCGATGAGCAGTGACAAGGGTCTGACGACATAGGTGCGGTAACGCAGCTGTCCGTACGGGTCGTTGAGAGCACGCCGCAGGATTACGCCGAGGACGGCGGCGACGAGAATGACCGAGAGCTGGCCGATTTCCACACCGATATTAAAGCCGATCAATGCGCTCCAGAATTGCCCGGGCGGCAGTCCCAGCTCACCAAAGAACCCTGCGAATCCGAGGCCGTGAATCAGGCCGAAGCCGAACACGACAACGGGCCGCCACCTGGTCATGTCCTTGAACACGAGATTCTCAATAGCCACAAACGCAATCGTGAATGCGATGAGCGGCTCAACGACGGAGGGCGAGGGCGTTATGAAGCCACTTGCAGCCAGTCCCAGCGTAACGGTGTGCGCCACGGTAAAGGCGGAGATTTGCCAGATCAGCGCCTTTGTTCGAACGGACGCCAGGAAGATCGCGAGCACGAACAGGATGTGGTCCGCGCCGTCGGGAAGAATGTGTCCGATGCCGATCTTCACGTACAGGCCGGCGGTCGAGAGGAAGTCACGTTCCTCACCCGACTCGTCGAGAATCGGCACGTAGTCGTCCTGGCTGAGTGGGCCTTCCGCACTGTTCATTTCGGCCAACGCGGCGCACAGCGCCGGGTCCATGCCATCCTCGCCAGGCACGCACAGTTCGTCCTCGGGGTGGCCGAATGCAAGGCTGGCTGCGAGCAGCAGCAGCGTCGCGAAGATGAGCTTGCGTGGCATGCCGGGAAGCGGTCCTAGTCGATCGTCAAAACAACTTTGCCCAACACGCGCCTCTCGGTGATAAGGCGAAATGCCCCGACGAATTCGTCCAGGGCAAAGGCCTTGGTGACACGGGGGCGTAACCCGCCGTTTGCCACCATCGTCTCAAGCTCCAGCATGTTCACCAGCATTTCATCGGTATGCCGCGCGGCCCACGGACCCCACCACACACCCACGATACTGGCTTCCTTGAGAAGCGTGAGATTGGCCGGGAATTTCGGAATGTCGCCACTTGCGAATCCGATGACGAGGTAGCGGCCGTGCCAGGCGGTCGCGCGCAAAGCCTGCTCGGCGAGTTCGCCGCCGACCGGGTCATACACCACGTCGACACCCTTGTCACCGGTTAGCTCCTTCACCGTATCCTTTAAGGGATTGTCGTAGTAGTTGATCGTCTCATCGGCACCAGCTTCCCTGGCGAACGCCAGTTTCTCGTCAGTGCTCGCGGCTGCGATGACATGCGCCCCCATGGCCTTCGCTATTTCGACAGCCGTATTGCCGACACCGCCGGCGGCGCCAAGGACCAGTACCGTTTCGCCGGGCTGCAGGTTCGCACCTTGCTTGAGTGCGTGGTAGCTCGTTCCGTAGGCGACCGAATACGCGGCACCCTGCTCGAAACTCATATTCTCGGGAAGCGGAATCGCGAGATTCTCCTCGACGACAGCCATCTCGGCGAACGCGCCGCCACGTAATGCCCCGATAATGCGGTCACCCACCGAAAACCTCGTCACGCCCTTGCCAATCGCGGTAACGATTCCGGCTGCCTCGTTGCCCGGGATGAATGGCGTCGGAGTCTGGACCTGGTATTTCCCGGCGATAATCAGGATGTCCGCGAAGTTGAGCCCGGCTGCCTTGACGTCAAACGCGACCTCGCCGTTGCCGGGAGTCGGGTCGTCCCACTTCTCGATCGTGAGGTACTCCGGAGAGCCGTAATCGGTGCAGGTCAGAGCGCGCATGCCCGAAGTCTACACGGACAGCCACATTGCCGTCCGCATGGTTTAGAATCCCGGCTCCGTAGCGCTCGACCGAGGTCACCATGCACCGTCACATCCTGTTAGCCGTATCCGTAATCCTGTGTTTCGCCGCGTGCTCGAAAGAAGCGAACGAAGTCGACACCTACGATCCGGCACGTGACTATTTCACGTTCGCCAATACAGATGCTTTCGTCACGGAACACCTGGCTCTGGACCTCGACGTGGATTTCGAGGCCGAAGAGTTGCGTGGCTTCGCGGTTCTGACAATGCGCCGCCTGGATCCCGAGGCGGACGAAATCGTGCTGGATACTCGCGACCTGACGATTGTCAGCGCGGCCGTTTTGATGGCTGGCGGGTCTGAGCCGGCCGAGCATCGTTTCGGCGAACCGCATGAAACACTGGGTACGCCATTAATTGTCACAGTACCTGCGGGCACGGGCGACCAGTTCGACCTCGTACTCGAGTACAAGACCAGCCCGCGATCGACAGCCCTGCAATGGCTGCCGCCCGAACTGACTGCTGGCGGCAAGTTCCCCATGGTGTTTTCACAGTCACAGGCCGTGCATGCGCGCAGCTGGGTACCGCTTCAGGACACACCGGCATTGCGTATCACGTATGCAGCAACAATACGCACGCCGGAGTCGTTGCTTGCCGTGATGAGCGCCAACAACGATCCGCTCACACCGCGTACGGGCGAGTACCACTTCGATATGCCGCAGCCGATCCCGTCATACCTGCTCGCCATCGCGGTTGGGAATTTCTACTTCGCGCCGCTCGGCGAAGACACAGGCATCTACGCGGAGCCAGAGCTGCTCGACGCCTCCGTGTACGAGTTCGCTGATACACAGGCAATGCTCGAACTCGCCGAGGAGAAATTCGGGCCTTACGACTGGGGCCGTTATGACCTGCTCGTCCTGCCCCCGAGTTTTCCCTACGGTGGCATGGAGAATCCTCGCCTTTCCTTTATTACGCCGAGCCTGCTGGCCGGCGATCGCAGCCTCGTTTCCGTCATCGCCCACGAGCTTGCGCATTCGTGGTCGGGCAACCTCGTCACGAATGCAACCTGGCGTGACGGCTGGCTAAACGAGGGCATGACGAGCTATCTGGAATCGCGATTGATGGAAGTTATCTACAACGAAAAACGTGTCGATGAAGAACGCGTGCTCATGTACCGCGAGCTTCTTCTGGACCTGGACGAAGTTCCCGAGCATATGCAGGCGCTCGCACCGCGTCTCGATGACACTACGTCCGAGGATTTTCAGGGTGGCATTCATTACAGCAAGGGTCAGATGTTCCTCGAGTACCTGGAGAGTGAATTCGGTCGCGAAGCCTTCGATACGTTTCTCGAGTCGTATTTCCAGGAGTTCGCGTTCGGTACAATCACTACCGAGGATTTCCTCGGTTTCCTCGAACTCAAGTTGCTGAGCCAGGAAGGCGCCCCGGTAACTCGAGAGCAGGCCGAACAATGGACGTACGGTCCGGGATTGCCTGACAGTGCGATTATTCCTGAGTCTGAGAACCTGACTATTGCTGCTGGCATGGCCCAGGCATGGTCCGACGGCGACGTCGAGCTCGCAGAGGTCGCCGTCGACGACTGGAGTCCACAAGCGACGATTCACTTCATCAACAGCCTGCCTGCCGAACTTTCATTTGAGAAGCTGGCTGAGCTCGATGCGGGCTGGAACCTCAGCGATACCCGCAATGCCGAGATCGGACGTACCTGGTTCATTCAGGTCGCCACGCGGCGTTACACCGATGCCTATGAGGAACTCGAGGCGCACCTGAATCGCTACGGCAGGGGCCGCCTTATCGCGCCTGTCTACCGCGCGTTGGCGATGAACGGCGAGGACCTGGAGCTGGCGCAGGAAATGTTTGAGCGTGCCCGCAGTGCCTACCACCCGATAACGGCAGGCTGGATAGCGAGCGGGCTCGAAAACATAGAATAGGGCAAGAACAACGCCCGCGGCGGCCTGGCCGCGGGCGAAATGGTTCAGGAGATCAGCTTCCTGCTGTCCCCATCACAGCAGGTCTTAGCGATTGCAGGATCGCGCTGATAGCGCCGCTCGGCATGCCAATGAGGATGGTAGTATCGCGAGATGAATAGAACCCTGGCCGCTGCAACTGCAGTATTCTTCTCGATGCCCGCCTGGGCCGACGCTCCCTATATCGATCCTGCCGATGATGAGAAGCACTTCGGCGATCACGCGATGGCGTTGTTCTGGACGCCCGAGCAGCAGGTCGCCGGCTACCGCAATATGGACAAGATCGCGCCGACGCGCGTGGTACCGGCGGGCAGCAATCCCTATCCTCTACCCACCCAAATGCGGGATCTAGGTAGTGTCGAGATTACTACCGATGAGCGGTCGATGACGGTTGATGCCTATGTGAAACAGGGCAATGTCGCCGGGCTAATCGTCGTCAAGAATGGCACGGTCGTCTATGAGCGATATGAGCTCGGCAATTCGGCCGAGTCGAAGTGGCTGTCGTACTCCGTCGCCAAGTCGGTGACATCGCTACTGATTGGCGCAGCGATTAAGGATGGTTACATCAAGAGTGTCGATGAGCCTGTTACCGACTACCTGCCGAGGTTGAAAAATTCGTCTTATGACGACTCAACCATTCGGCACGTCCTGCAGATGTCGTCGGGCGTGGAATGGACGGAGGTCTATGACGATCTACAATCGGATATAAACAGGGTCACCTGGCCGACACTCGAGCTCTACGAGTACCTGCGTCATAAACCGAGGGTCGCTGCGCCGGGCGAGAAGTACAACTACAACACGGCTGAGACAAATCTGCTCGGAACGCTGCTGCGATCTGCGATCGGCAACAACCTCTCGACCTACCTCAGTCAGAAGATCTGGAAGCCGTTTGGTATGGCACACGATGCCTACTGGGTGCTGAGTGAAGAAGGGGGAGGTGAGTTTGGTGGGGCCAGCCTGAATGCCACGCTCCGCGACTATGCCCGCATTGGTCTGTTTGCCATGTACGACGGGCGTCCGCGAAATGGTGAATCCGTTCTACCCGACGGCTGGATGGCTGAGTCCACGACACCGTCCGCGGATTTCGAAGAATATGGGTACCTAT
>Ga0265303_10002084_pt1 | contig 12394 bp, 11 predicted proteins | sample Helome_2_FD_192494 | JGI IMG/M metagenome (GOLD analysis project Ga0265303, IMG submission 192494) | Marine sediment microbial communities from subtidal zone of North Sea - Hel_20160317 (Illumina Assembly) | ecosystem: Environmental > Aquatic > Marine > Subtidal zone > Sediment ...
GGTGAGCCACGCCGGGAGGTCTCCGACGGTCGTCGCCTCAGACACATAGGTTTCCCAATCCTCAGCATCAAAGCCGGCGAAGTCGACGTTCACGTTGGCGTACTCGTCTACTCGGAGTCCGCCCGTCCCTGAAAGATCTTCCACGGTAACGTACACCCATTGATCTTTCGCACTGTCAGGCGTTGCGTTCAGGGCTATCGCAAACCCCTCAAACGTGTCGTCACCAGGAAGCACGTCCCAGTCAATCGGCAGAAGAATTCGGAATCCGAACTGGTCACGCTCGAACAAGAACAGACCCTCGGGTGCGGTGTTGGACGTATCGGGTTCCTCAATTTGGGCAAGATCTGCGTGCAGAAACGAGAACTCCATGGACATAACCAGGTCGATGGTCGCGCCATCCTCAGCGAACCCAGGCATCAAGTCTTCGTTTCCCGAAAGGCGAACTTCTGCTCCAATCAAAGCGTCCGTGTCAACATCAATCCAGACATCTATCTCGGTGGCAGTGGAACCTTCAAGGTCTGACATCCAAAGACCGAACCAATCTCTGAGATCGCTCGGATCTTCCACGTCCCACGCGTAATGACGGACGGTATAGCTTCCGCGGTCTTCCACGACCCACTCACGCTCAGAAAGCTCAGAATACAGTTGGTTTCTGGGCCGGTCCGTCAGGGGAAGGGCGGTTACCACCCCAATCCTGTCAAAAGCGTCCAGGTCAACCCACGGCTTGGATGACGACCGCTCCCATCCCTCGTCGTCGATGACGATGTACTCCGCGTCGGAGAATAGGAAGCCACCTGCCCAGCCTTCATCGACATAGTGGAGGCTCTCGTTGACGGATTCCCCTTCGGACGTCAACGTGACGTCAACGTCCGTCGCGCCTGGTTCAGAAACGACCGCTTCTATTGTCACAAGGAATTTGTACGTGTCGGGCTGCCCTGGAGCCCGTACTACTTGGGACAGCGTCGTAGGCACTGGCGGTATTGTGGTTGTCGTCGTAACAGCAGCAGTGGAGGTGGTGCTTGGTGGGGCAGTGACCGTCGTAGTGGTTTCCGTTGTGTCCGAACCGCCACAGGCCGTGACGGCCAGGGCGAGAGCCATCGCCACTCCGAGTGTTCGCATCAATGTTTCCTTCGACCTTGCCAAACAGCTACAAAGGTTAGCGTTCAGTAAGAAAGATAGGGAATTCTGCGCCTACTGGATCGCGGCTCTGTGATCTTTTACAGAATCTGGCTTAGGAACAGCTTGGTGCGGTCTTCCTGAGGATTGGTGAAAAAGTGCTCCGGCGGTCCCACCTCAACGATCTCACCATCCGCCATGAAGACCACGCGATCGGCGACCTCCCGAGCGAATCCCATCTCGTGCGTGACACAAATCATGGTCATGCCCTCGAGTGCCAGGTCCTTCATCGTGTCAAGAACCTCTTTGATCATCTCAGGGTCGAGCGCCGAGGTTGGTTCGTCGAACAACATAACCTTCGGTTTCATTGCAAGGGCCCTGGCGATAGCCACGCGCTGTTGCTGACCTCCCGAAAGCTGACCCGGATACTTGCGGGCCTGATCAGGAATCTTGACGCGTTCGAGAAGATCGGTTGCCAATGCTTCGGCCTCTGCCTTCGGGAGGTTGCGAACCTGGCGGGGCGCAAGGGTGATGTTGTCAAGCACGGAGATGTGAGGGAACAGATTGAAACTCTGGAACACCATGCCGGTCTCTCGACGGATCTCCTGAATGTGCCGAATGTCGTCCGATAGCTCAACGCCGTCAACCACAATCCGCCCACGATCGTGTCGTTCCAGGCGGTTGATGCATCGGATGAGCGTGGACTTGCCCGAACCGGACGGACCGATAACGACAACTACCTCTTGTTCTCCCACCCGCATATTGATATTGCGGAGCGCTTGGAAATCACCAAAGAACTTATCGACGCCGTCGAGCTCGATAATGATATCTCCGGACCCGAGGATCTCTGTTGCATCGGCATTGACATTTACGTCGGTCATCGGACACCAACTCCTAGTTTCGCTTCGATACGACGGCTCTCCTTGGACATGGTGTAGGCAAACGCCCAATACCCAAGAGCCACAAATGGGTAGGTCACACTGACTAATCCCTGACCGAGAAACTCGGTCTGGGCGTTAGCTACCGCGGACACTTGGAGGAACTCCAAAAGTCCAATAACGCTCAAGAGAGACGTGTCTTTGAACAGGGAAATGAACTGGCCAACCATGGCCGGAATCACGGCACGGAGAGCTTGCGGCAGCACGATAAGTCGTTGAATGGCCCCCACTGACATGCCGCTTGCCTGCGCAGCTTCCGTTTGTCCCAGAGGAACTGCCTGTAGCCCGCCTCGCACGATCTCCGCGATATACGCAGCCGAGAAAGCGGTAATCACAATCATTGCTCTCGTGAGCGGGCCAGGAATCGTGATGTCAATCGGAATGAACAGCGGCAGGAGGAACGTCGAAAACAGCAACAACGTGATGAGCGGCACACCTCGGACAAATTCGATGAAGACCACCGTGGCGCTCTTGATGATCCTCAGTTTGGACTGCCGACCGAGGGCCAAGAGGATTCCAAAGGGAAGCCCAATGGAGACACCAACCACTGTGACGAACAACGTGAGGTGAATGCCTCCCCAGTCATCCCAACCGAAACCTTCGAAGCCGATGGCGCGTACTGCAATCCAGGCCACCACGCCCACAACGACTGCCGAAATCCAACGAGTTACGGTGTGTTGGAGGGTCGGCGTTTCCGTCCTGCGGCCAATCTCGAATGACGTCCACCAGCCAAGTGCGGCTCCAATGGAACTGGCTCCCAATCCACTCGTTCCTGCCAAGGCGATAAACGACACCAACAACAAGAGTGCTCCGATGAACGGAACTCTGATACGCAACGCAGGTTTGGAACGCATGCCAGCTTCACGGGTTATGTAGATCGTGACAAAGATAAGGAGCAGACCAATGTAGGGGGGAAGAGTCCGGGCAAATGAAACGAAGAATAAAAGAATGACAATGATGGCCCAGAATCTCCGGAGCAGGTCGGTCCAGGAGTGGGGCGGATAGGGAAGTCCCTTTTCTTCGGCATCTTCAAGGGCGTTGCGCCACATCGCACCCGAAACCAAACCGCCCGCACCAGCCAGCAAGAACCCAGATACCCATGGACGCCACAATTCGTCGCGGGGAAACTGCCCAATCATGAACACACGCAGGTTGGTACGGACAATCTGGAAGTCAGCCGCCAACAACCACCGCAACGTCAAGACCACGGCCGCAACGAAGCTGGCGCCAACCAAAAAGGTGATCAGAGCGTTGTACCAGTTGTTGAAGAGGTTCTGGCGCATCCAGTCGCTCGGCGACAGGTACACAACGGGCGGCTTGTCTTCCTCCAACAATACGGTTTCGAGGCCGCCTAACTCTGTCACCATTTGGTCACCTCCCCACAATCTGCAGTCGTCCGTTAACGAAATTGCCAAACAACGACAAAAGCAGGGAGAACGCCAAGTACACGAGCATCAGAATCAGCAGGAGCTGCGGAGCAGGTTGAGATTGACCAAACAAGTTAAAGACAATCGATGTCGCCTCGGCGAACCCGATGGCGACAGCCAGGGAGGTGTTCTTAGAGTAATTGAGGAACTGGTTGATTAGAGGCGGGAATGCCACGCGGAATGCTTGCGGCAGGACCACATAGCGGTACCTCTGAAATCCCGACAGAGCCAAAGCCTGCGCGGCCTCTACCTGGCCCTTATGGACGGAGAGAATACTGCCGCGCACGATCTCCGATACGTGCGACGCGGTGTAGATGGCCAGGGCCAACATGATGGCCACGTAGGGCATCTGCATACGAAAGCCACCAACCCAGATACGCTCGACCACATCCGGTTTCGACATTTCAAAAGGGGCGCCGAGCGCGAAGAAGGAAATGATGGAGATCGCCAGGAACGAACTGAAGGCATAGCGCACCCGATGATGCGGGTGACCAGTGTTGTTGAACACCGACGTTCGCCAGATCAAGACCGCTATCGCCACAATGATTGCCACCACGATGATTACTCGATACGTGCTGAACTTGTCCAGACCGACAATGGACGGAAAGGCAAAACGGCCGTTGCTAAAAATGAACCATCCGTTCAGAGGCCTCCAAGCTCGTTCGGCCGTCTGGCCAGCGCTGGACGGGAACCTGAGAAATACCGCTCCCCACGCGAACACGATCACCAACAAGACGGGGATATTTCGGAAGAACTCAACGTAGACGGTAGCTAACTTGCGAAGTAGCCAGTTGGTCGAGAGGCGAGAGATGCCGATAATCGTGCCGAGGATTACGGAGAGAGGTATACCCAACAGGATGATCAAGAAAGTGTTCTTGACACCTTGAGCAATAGCATCTCGGATGGGAGCGTTGGGACTCAGCGCATTATCAGCGATCGAGACGCCACTTGGCTGAGACAGGAAATCAAAGTTGAGAACGAGACCAATCGCGTCAGTGCGGTCACGGAAATTGGTCCAAAGCCAATCTGCCAGGAGAACGATAAGGGCTAGTGCGACGATTTGGGCTGCCCAGTGCAAAACATTGATATCACGCCACGGTGGAGGGCGGTCAGAGGTATCCCGACCGGTGACGCGATCGATGACGGCACGAACAACTAGGAATACGACTGCGATGGCGACAAGCGCCGCAACCGCAATACCTACTCGCTGGAACATTCAGTCACCTCCCATGTGTTCGAAATACAGGTTGGGGGTGGCCGCGTGGCCACCCCCAGTCTGCAATATCTCTAGCGGAACGGTGGCGAGTAAATCAGACCGCCCTCGGACCACATAGCATTGGGTCCACGTGCCAAGCCCAGTGGTGCTAGGTGACGTTGATAGATGTCACCGTAGTTACCCACCTGGCCGACGATGTTCTGCGCAAAATCGGCAGGAAGCCCAAGACCAAGGTCTTTGACTTCTTCACCAGTCACGTTGCCATCTGTATCCTTCACTTCGATGGGAAGCCCCAGGAAGATCCGGATGTTGGTGTTGTCGGTATCCGCGAACGAATCCACGTTGCCCTGCGTGATGCCAAACTCTTCAGCCTGGAAGGTGGCGAGCGTCGCCCACTTGACAACCTGCGCCCACTCGGTGTCGCCGTCTGCAACGACGGGGCCGAGAGGCTCCTTGGAGATAACGTTTCCGAGGATACGGGTGTCAATATCGAGGGTGGCGGCAAATGACGCCAGCCCTGATGCATCCGTGGTCCAGACTTCACATTGCTCAGCAACGAATGCTGGCTGCAGCTCGTCGTTAGACGTGAACTCCACGGGCGTGAAGCTAATGCCACGATCTCCGAACACAGCGTTCAGGTTCAACAATGTCGATGTTGCCTGCAACACACAGATGGACGCATTTTGCATGTCGTCAATCGACTGGATTGGGCTATCTGCGCGGACCATAAAATCCTGGCCATCGTAGAACGTCGTTGGCATGAAGTTGGCCTGCTCACTGCCATCACGGCTGGCAGTCCACGTCGTGTTTCGGATCAATACGTCGATCTCGCCGGATTGAAGCGCTGGAAAGCGCTGGCCCGAATCAAGAGCCGTGTAGGCAACTGCTTCGGCATCGCCCAGCACGGCGGCAGCGATCACTTTGCAGAAGTCAACGTCGAACCCGACATTGTCGCCATCGGCGTCAATGAAGCCGAACCCAGGAAGGGTATCGTTCACGCCACAATTGAGCGTTCCACGATCGATCACGGTCTGGAGGCGGCCGCCACTCTGATTGAGAGTTACCTCATCAGTTGCATCGGTAGTCGCCACAGACTCTTCGGTGGTTTCAGCATCGGTGTTACAGGCAACCCCGACCAACGCGAAGACGGTTAGGACCGCCATCAGTCTTAGTAATTTAGTGTTCATTTTCATAGGTAGTTTTCCTCCTCATTCCATCCCGGGAACGGACGCAACGCATCAACCCCAGGTTGAATAGTGGGACCACCATAGCGGGCAAGATGCCAACGCGCGCTGTTGGGCCGGAACGGATCTGCCCGGCCAACCTGATCGGTTAGGGCCGGGAGAAGGGAATAGAGGTCAAGGAACCACGATAGAAGGCTCAGGACCAGGCGAGATTTGAACCCGAATCCGTATTCACCCTGCGCTGTTTTCGCTGCCGTGCGAACCTAGCCTTGGGCGTGGAAAATGACCCGCCTGTCGCGTTCCTGGTCGAGTTCGAGGAAAAGAACTCGTTGCCAACGACCGAGTAGCACTTCTCCGTCGACGACAGGGATCGTGACACTGGTGTTGCCAACGAATAACTGTCGAACGTGGCTGTGGCCGTTCACCAGCTCGTCCTCTTGCAGGTTCTCGGTGCGCACTGAACGGTCATCGTGCTCGTAATACTCGCCGGGTTCCACAGTCTTGGGAATCAGCAGATCGAGGCGACGCCGAAGATCGTTCAGGAACCCGGTCTCCGATTCGTTGATCGCCAGAGTGGTGGTGGTGTGCAACGTGTAGGCGGTCGCTTGACCATGTCGAACTCCGGAGCGTTCAACGACCTCGCGCAGGTAGTCGGTCAGATCGAGGACTTCTTCGCGCCCGGAGGTCACGAAATGCAATGCTTCCGTTCGAATATGAGAGGACTCGGCGAGCACTGAGAGCGTGCCGAGCGGTTTCACACTGCCTTGGCGTAATGAGGTGTCGTTGTCCACTTTTCCGTTCCTTACGATGCGGTCTACATACTAGGTCGAAATCCCCAAGAAGAAGTAACTCGATCCAGCCACGATTTGGGTTAAACCAATTCCGAGAGAGATTAGTTCCTCATCCACCCTGCAAGCGAGCTCGCTAACTCGCTGTACGTCTGAGAACGACTGATCACGTCGGGTTCATGGTCGTATCTTCGGAGCGCCCCCTCCGTGGCAGAACCCAAACATGCCACAGTCACATCCCCGAGATCACGTCCCTGCACCCATCCTTCCACAGCAACTGCAGAAAGGAACACGGCGGCGTCGAGCCGGTCGCCTGGGCCGGGAGGACGTGGCATGGAGCAGTAGATAGGAAAGGAATGCATATCCGAGCACATGTCTTTCAAAGCCACGACCACCCTCGGGTCTGTCGTCGCACCGTGCGCCATCACGACGCGCTTCTCCGAGATGTGCTCGGCCAGGAGGTCCACAAAGTCCAGCCCTTTTCCCTCGCCAACCATGGCGACCCGTCCTCCTCGCGATGCCACATCCGAGGCGACAGCGGGGCTCACTGCGACGAAAGGGGTGTCCGGCAATCTGCCGTCCCCCCACAGGAGGCGTAACGGCCGACTCGCCAGCAAAACGATTAGGTCTGCCTCTTCGCAGGCAGCCCGGGCCCGATACAGAACGTCGGGTTCGGCTACACGAATGCTCACACACGGGACTCGTACCGGTTGGAGGCCGACCGCGATCAGTTCCGATGCCATGCCGGCGTACCGGTCCTCGCTCGTGGTCACCGCAACCCGTTCCATACATTCTGAACTTACTCCGCCGCGCTGCTCCGCGACGGGTTACAGGTCAAAGACCTCGGCCAGAGTCGCAATACCCTTATCTATCTCGCCTACCGAGACCACTGAATAGAAAAGCCGCGCAGTGTTGGATCCACGCGGCGGACCCGAGCCGGGCACCCCATTTTCCGGATGGAAAGCCCGGGTTACCCCGGCTAGACGCGCAACGTGGAAAAGCTCGGCCGCTGGTAATCCTCCGACGTTGTCCATCAGGTCAGCACACAACGGTATCGCTTATGTGGCGAAGCCGTCGAGGAGCACCGTCACCATGGCCGCGGTGATGTCCGGGCTGGCAGCCTTCGGATCCTCCGAATCCATCACAGCACGCGCCGCCGACATGATGATGTCTTGCACGAATCGACCGACCAATCGGGGCGGCAAAGACCTCAATACTCCGGCTTCGACGCCCGCGCGATACACGGCTCCGAACTCAGCGGAAAGACCCGTATGCGCCACAGCCACACGCCGTTGTGCCTCATCGCTCATCTTGGGAACCTCGGTATGGAGCAGCAAACCCAGGACGGGGTCCTTCGAAACGAAATCGACCATGCCAACCGCCAACTCAACAAACCGCTCTTTCCGATCCTCAGACCGAGCCGAGTTCACCAAATCGTCGATGACGCCAGGAAGGGTCTCCTCGACCAGCGTTGCGACGAGGTCTTCTTTGTCCGTGAAGTATTCATAGAGGGTGGTGCGGCCAATGCCTACCTCGGCCGCGATCGAACCGAGGGACGTCATTTCGTACCCATCGCGGGCGAACAGGACCTGCGCGGCGTCCAACACCTGCTGGCGCACATGCGCCTTATGTTCGGTGAGGTTGTCGGCTCGACTCATGTTGGCACTCCTTGTTCGGAGAATGTTACCTGCTCCGAGGAACGGGAACCCGGCGACGCCCGGATCTGACCGCGAGCAGACTGTCCGGGGCTACTATGCGACCTTACGTACAAGGAGTACCGAAATGCCCGCCACAATTGTGCTCGGCGCCCAATGGGGCGACGAAGGCAAAGGACGCGTAACCGACTATTTCTCTGAGTCGGCAGATTACGTAGTCAGATTCCAAGGCGGCAACAACGCCGGGCACACCATCATCATTGGTGAAGAACACTTTGCCCTCTCCTTGATCCCATCCGGTGTGATGAATCCGGCCGCGGTTCCGGTTATTGCCAATGGTGTGCTCATCGATCCCGCCGCCCTCCTGAGCGAACTAGCCATGCTGGAGTCGCGCGGGGTGGACACGTCTCGTCTGCAGATCTCGTCCAACGCCCACCTCATAATGCCGTACCATCGCAAAATCGATGCGATGATCGAACGCTTTCTCGGGAGCAACCAGATCGGCACGACCAAGAAAGGCATCGGACCAGCCGCGACCGATAAATACGCTCGCAATGGTATCCGCGTCCAGGACCTCTTTGACCCCAAGATCTTTCGCGACAAGCTCGACATCGCGCTGGAAGACAAGAACCGCCTTCTGACTCGGGTGTACAACCAGCTGCCCATGGATGCAGAAGAGATCGCCACGGAATACCTGGGTTATGCGGAACAGCTGCTTCCCTTTGTGACGGACACGTCCCTCATGGTGTGGCAGGCGATCCGAGAAGAAAAGAACGTGTTGTTCGAGGGTGCCCAGGGCACACTGCTGGACGTCGACCACGGCACGTACCCTTTCGTAACCTCCTCAAACCCGACCGCGGGCGGGGTGCTCACCGGCGTTGGGATCGGACCAAAAGCTATCGATCGGGTGGTCGGCGTTTCCAAGGCCTACATCACCCGGGTTGGCACGGGACCCTTCCCCACAGAGTTGCATGACGCGACTGGAGACAAGTTCATCGATCTCGGGCACGAGTACGGCGTCGTCACCGGACGTCGACGCCGGGCTGGGTGGCTCGACCTCGTGGCTCTTCGGTACGCCGTGCGTCTCAACAGCCTCACCGAAATCTTCTTGACAAAGCTGGACATCCTCTCAGCCTTCGAGGAAATCAAAGTCTGTATTGGATACACATCGCTCGGCGAAACGTACGAAGAGTTTCCGCGGCAACAACGAGTGCTCTATAACTGCACACCTATCTATGAAAATTTGCCTGGATGGAACACGGACATCACGGGCGTTCGCGAGTTCGAAGACCTGCCGAAGGAAGCCCAGCAATACATCGAGTACATCGAAGAGCGCGTCTACACCCCGGTGCGCTGGGTGTCCGTCGGTCCTGAACGTCAGCAGCTTCTGGAACGAAGCTAGATGAACATCCTGCTGCTTGGCTCAGGTGGACGCGAGCACGCCATTGGGTGGAAGCTCGTCCAAAGTCCTCTGGTTGCCAGCGTCACATCACTACCTGGCAATCCCGGGTTGGCGGAGATTGGTCCCGTGATCGAAGGGATCGACGTGACTGATGCGGGCGCCATTGCCACGATGACCAAGCAATTGGGTTTCGATCTGGTTGTGATTGGACCGGAGGCACCGATGGCGGCCGGAGTTACCGACGCCCTCCAAGATGTGGGGGTCCGGGTGTTCGGCCCTTCGCAATACGCCGCCCAACTTGAATCTTCCAAAACCTTCGCAAAAGAGGTTATGGACCGCTCGGGAGTGCCGACTGGGACGTGGTGGCATTTCACCGATTCGGCGCCAGCGTTCGCACACCTCGCCTCGGACCCCGGTCCCTATGTTGTGAAGGCTGACGGGCTGGCGGCGGGCAAGGGCGTGCTGGTGACCGAAGACCGCGTCGCCGCCGAGGCATGGGTCACAGATTGCCTCGATGGCCGTTTTGGCGCGGCGGGAACCAGCGTGGTTATTGAGGAGTACCTGGCTGGGCCCGAAGTAAGCGTGTTCGCGGTGTGTGATGGCACCGACGCGGTCATGTTCGAACCGGCCCGCGACTACAAACGTTTGAAGAACGGAGACACAGGTCCCAACGCCGGCGGCATGGGATCGTACTCTCCCGTCGACGATCTTCCCTCTGATCTCGTCGAATTCACCAAGGCGCACGTGGTGGAGCCGGTCATGCGCACGATGGCGGCCGACGGTCACCCGTTTGTGGGGTTTCTTTATACGGGTTTGGTACTCACCGCCGATGGACCGAAGGTGCTCGAGTTCAACTGCCGCCTCGGCGACCCAGAAACCCAGGTAGTGCTGCCTCGCCTGGAAACCGATCTGGTGGAACTACTGGAAGCCGCCATCGACGGGCATGTCTCGAACATCGACCTAACATGGTCGTCCACTGCCGCGGTCAACGTCGTGCTCGCAGCCCAGGGTTATCCGGAGCAACCTCGCAAAGGAGATCGCATCAAAGGCAGTTCCACCTCCGACGCGCTCGTGTTTCACGCGGGCACCGCCGATCAGGATGGGAGCCTGGTCACCGCTGGGGGACGCGTCTTGAGCGTCGTGGGCGTAGGTTCTACGGTGGCCGAGGCGCGAGAGGAGGCGTACGCGGCCGCCGCGCAGATCACATGGAATGGCAAGCAATATCGCAACGACATCGCAGGAGCGAACACATGAGCAAGGTCGGCATTGTTATGGGATCGGGCAAGGACCGCCCGGTTATGGAAAAGGCCGCCAAAATCTTGGACCAGTTTGGTGTTGATCACACCATGGCCGTGATGTCCGCTCACAAAACCCCGAAGGTGGCGTTGGAGTTCGCCACGAATGCCATAGACAACGGCTACCAGGTCATCATTGCCGGCGCTGGCAAGGCCGCCCACCTGGCGGGCGTTATGGCAGGGATGACAACCCTGCCCGTGATCGGCGTACCACTGGCCGCGTCCCTCGACGGTATGGATGCGCTGTTGGCAACCGTTCAGATGCCTACGGGAGTTCCCGTGGCGACGGTTGCGATCGACGGGGCGACCAACGCCGCGCTGCTCGCCGTGTCCATCCTGGCTCTCGGAGACGCCGACTTGGCCGAAAAGCTGGTGGCGTATCGAACACAATTGGCTACTGACACCTTGGCAGGGTAAGCCTCACTGTTCGCGCGACCCACCCGAAACCGGTGAGCCACTGGACGGGTCGCCTACTCTATTTCCGAAGACGCGCCTCTCGATAAGCGCGCGGACTCAGGCCATGCTCTCGCTTGAATGCCGTACTGAGAGCGTAGGGGCTTCCGTAGCCCACTTGACTGGCCACCTGGCCAATCGTGACGCCGGAGGTATCGAGGAGATCAGCCGCCATCGCCAGACGCCAAGTGGTGAGAAAGCTTATGGGCGGTTCTCCGACAAGCTCGTGGAACTTGCGAGCGAAAGAAGCCCTCGATAATCCCACCTCTGATGCCAGGTTGGCAACGGTCCACGCCTTCTCAGGGTTGTTGTGCAGCATCCGGAGGGCCGTTCCGATTTCCGGATCGCTCTGGGCGACATACCAGGCCGGTGGTTTCGCCTCCGGTCGAGCGAACCAGCGGCGGACAACATCGATGAGCAGTAGATCGAGGAGACGATCCAAGATCACCTCCTGACCCATCCCGTCCTGCACGATCTCTTCGGCCATCAGCGATAGCAACGGCGAATCCCATTGATCAGCTGGCAAGACAAGAAACCGAGGCAAAGCATTGAGCAGCGGCTGGCTGACCGCGGTGGCGGTTTCATACGTTCCCGTCAGGAGCACCGTCGACCCCTCGCTGGCGTTCCCCCAGGTTCGAACGCCGAGGCGCATGGCTTCGGCAAGATCGGCACCATCAACTGTGGTGCAGCGCTGACCCGGATGAATCACCACCTGGGGAAGAGTATCTGGCGCATCGGCAATGATGTAATGCTGAGGACCGCGGATCAACGCAATGTCACCGGGCCGCAACGAAATGGCGTCGGAGGAGTCGCCGACCAATTCAGCCGAACCGCTCATCACGGCAACCAGTGTAAGGGGAGCCTCATCTTGAACACTGAGCGACCAGGGCGGGTCAAGGATGGATCGCAAAAGGAACGCG
>Ga0265303_10002085_pt1 | contig 12389 bp, 10 predicted proteins | sample Helome_2_FD_192494 | JGI IMG/M metagenome (GOLD analysis project Ga0265303, IMG submission 192494) | Marine sediment microbial communities from subtidal zone of North Sea - Hel_20160317 (Illumina Assembly) | ecosystem: Environmental > Aquatic > Marine > Subtidal zone > Sediment ...
TCACACTGCCTGCTTCGAGGCCCTTCGGAAAACGGATGGCGGCCGGCACGCGGATACCGCCTTCGAAGGTCTGGCCCTTTTCTCCGCGAAGCGGCGTATTGACGCCGCCAAACACGGACGAACCGCCGTTGTCGCTCATGAAGAGAACGATCGTGTTTTCCGCGATCCCTTCGTCGTCGAGTGCGCCGAGGATCGCACCGATGGCTTGATCGAGTTCATCGACCATGGCCGCGTAGACCCGCCTCGATTGCGTATTCGGTAGCGATTCGTATTGGTCGATCGTTGCCTGCGGTGCCTGCATCGGCGAATGCGGTGCTGTAAATGGTACGTAGAGAAGGAAGGGACGATCAGGGTCACGCTCTCGGATGAAGCGTTTCGCCTCGCGCGCCTCGAGATGGGTCAAATACTGGTCGGGCTCATAGACGGACTTTCCGTTCTCCTGGAGATCGTGTGCGCCTTCGCGCTGATGGGTATAGCCCGCGCTTCGAAACACGTCGGCGATCGTCAACTCGTTAGGCGAAAGGCCCGCGTTGTACCAGGGATGGATCTGGTCGTAGGCGATCCCGAGCTCGAGTGGGTCGCGTCCGGTGATCAGCGCTGCGCGCGTCGGCAAGCAGGATGATGACATTGAGCGAAGCTTCCTTCGCGGCGGAAGGACTCGAGACGGCAGCGATCAGGCCGGACGAGCATGGCCCAGTCGTTGCGCGAACGCCGGCAGTTCCCGGGCATCGAGGCGGCAAGCCGGGCGATCCCGGTCGTGAGACCCCATGCATCGGGCGACGTCGGGCGAGAGTGGTGCAGCGCACACAGTCGATTTCGGACCGCGTCGATGAAAGCTCTGGAGCGAGGGAGTTGGGAGGATCGATCGTGGCACGTACGCAACGCCGACGCCGAATCGGATGCCGGATGAAATGTGAGATCGTCGGCGCACAACGGCGCCGCATACGGGGACGCGCGGTGTCGCTTTCCGAAGGCGGCCTCGCCATCGTCGCCGACCTCGCCCTCGATCAGGGTGATCCGATCCGCCTCATCCTCGAGCCCGGTGGTGGACTCGCGCCCGTCAAGGTCTCGGCGATTGTCTGGAACGATGCCTCGGCCAGCCCTTCTGGCCGATCGGAGCGGATCCGAAAGCTTGGCTGCGTGATTTCGGAACCCTCTCGCGCATTTCTCGCGCTGCTCGACGCACTCGATACGAAGCGCCCGCCCGCGCGGCCCGTCCCGATCCCCGTGGCGCGGCCACAGCCACTCGATCCCGAAGAGCCCGAGCCAGATCTGCCGAGATCCAAGGAGCTCCAACCGCCGCAAAAGGTCGAGCCCGAGGAGAGCCTTCCGTATTTCCGGGTCCGTATGAAACAGATCGGCGGCCCGCGAACCCGAATCCTGACGTTGCGCGCTCGTTCCGCGACCCATGCCGAGCGTCTGGCCCTCGAAGAACTCGATCAGATCTGCAACGGGTCCGAGGGCTGGGGCGTGCTCCATCTCGCACGTGTGGTCGGGAATTAGGCGTCGACGATCTCATCGTGCCGTAGAGAACGAATCTCCGGTCTACGCCTCGTCCAGCAACTCGAGTGCGCGCTTCGGTGCGACCGCGCGGTAGCCGTCTTCCAGGAGGCCGGCGACGACGTCCCAATCGATCGAGCCATCCACGCAGACTCCCAGCCAACCACTCGGCCCGACATAGGGCGGAATGAAGAAGAGCTTCGGGTTGGCGTTCGTCAAGCCCTCCTGGGTGTCCTTGTCGGACTTGATCCAGAGGGCGACGCGCCCGTCAGCATGATGATTGTCATGAAAGCTTGCGAAGGTCTTCTTGCCGCCCCAGAACGTGGGTGACCCATGGGAGATTCGTTCATTCGTTTCGGGCCAGGCGGCGATGATCTTCCGGGCCGCCGCGAGCGGGTCTTCTGCCTTGGTTTTTCTCGAAGCCATAGGGAAAGTCTAGTCGGGCGCGCGCGCGTCGCAATCGCGCAGATCCTCGGCACGAAGACCGCAGTGGCGCATACGATCCATAGCCTTCCGGCGATCTCGAGAAGGCCGATCCAATGGGGTCCGATCGAAAGCGCCATGATGACCGCGTCCTCCGCCGGCGACGCGCAGTCGTTGCAGCGCAATCCGATGATCTCGAGCAGCGGCGGTCGGGTCGGCCAGGTGGACCATCCAGATCGGAACTTCCCGAGACAAGGGAGTCGCCAGAGGCGGACGAGACGGTTCGGGATCGGGTTTCGGATCTTTCGCCATGCAGTGACGTAGGGAATCAGAACGTCGCCCCGTGGGGCCATCGATTCGGCCTGTCCGCCGACCGAGGCCGATCTGTCCGCCGTGTTTCTATACTGCGCGCATGCCTACTATCGATGCTCTACTTGCGATCATGGCTCGACTCAGGGACCCGAAGGGTGGCTGTCCGTGGGACCTGGAACAGGACTTCGCCTCGATCTCGCCACACACCATCGAAGAGGCCTACGAAGTCGACGAGGCGATCGCGAGCGGCGATCTCGAATCGCTGCGCGATGAACTCGGCGATCTTCTCTTTCAGGTGGTTTTTCAGGCGAGACTCGCCGAGGAGCAAGGAGCCTTCGATTTCGCGGGCGTCGTCGACGCGATCATCGACAAGCTGATTCGCCGCCATCCTCACGTCTTCGCAGATGCGGAAACACCCTCGAGTGTCGAAGGGCAGCGCGCAAACTGGGAAGAGATCAAGGCGGCCGAGCGGGCGGATGCAGATCGAGCACGCGAAGGCCCCGACGACCCCTTCATCGGGATTCCGAGAAACCTCCCCGCGCTCGCGCGATCGGCGAAAGTCGCGGGACGCATCGAGCGCTTGAACGCCACGGCCGCCAGTGCGAACCCGAAAGACGCCATTCTGGAAGTGCTCGACGAGCTGGCCGGCCAGGAGCGGGCGATTCGCGACGAGCTCGCCTTACGCGCCGGCGATGACGAGGGTTCGAGGGAGCTTCGTCGCGAACTCATCGGAAAGGGACTGAGCGCCTGGGTACGCCTGGCCCGTGCGCTCGAGATCGATCCCGAACAGGCGCTCCGCCTGGGCGACGATGCAGCCATCGCGTCGATTCGCGCGAATGGGCATCGAACAACACGTACGCAGGTCCGATGAGTCAGGCCATCGAAGGCGCATGCGCTCCGCGAGGACCGTTCGCGGCGCCTTCTAGTTCACGATCTCGATGAGTTCGACCTCGAAGATCAGGACTGACCCAGGCGGAATTCGACCCTGCCGCTGATTGCCGTAGGCGATGTCGGCCGGGCACACGAGTCTCGACTTCCCGCCTTCCTGCATCATCGCGACGCCTTCGGTCCAGCACGGAATCACACGATTGAGCGGAAACTCCGCGGGTTTGCCGCGATCGACGGAACTGTCGAAGACGGTCCCATCGCGCAGCGTCCCGTGATAGTGGACCTTGACCTTGTTGCTCGCCGACGGAGAGGCGCCGCTGCCCGGCTTGAGTTCGGTGACGATCAGCCCCGACTCGGTCTTCTTGGCCCCAGGCTTTCGAGCTTCCTCGGCGAGGAAAGCCTCGGACGCCTCTTTCTCGATCGCGATCCCGGCTTCCTGGCGTGCCTGCATGAGCTTGCGGATCCGCGGTCGATTCTCTGCCGAATTGGCATTCGAGACCTTGCCCTCGACGCCGTCTCGCATTCCCTGAAATAGGATCTCGAACTCCCGGTCCGAGATCGGCTTCAGATTCGTGATCTGATTCGAGAGTCCGGCGCCGATCGCGTAGAAGGCTTTCTCATCGTCTGTCTCTGCGCCGCCCTGAGCAGAAGCAGATCCCGAACCGAGGATCAGCGCAAGCGCAATCGCGGCTGTGGGCAAGAACGTGATGGGGGACGTGGCGCGTCCGTGATAGGTCTGACGATTGCAGATGCAGAGAGTCATGTCTTCCTCGTATGCGGTGTCGGCGATCCTGCTCTTCCGAGAGAAACGCCAACGCGGATCGATCGGGATCGGTCGGCTCGCCCTCGAGCCGCCGGGAGCATACCGTAGAGGATGGGTTCGCCACCGGGTCGCCACGTTGGCCGCCCTTGGCCAGAATCGGAGGAGACGATGTCGAGCCATGAAACGATCGAACCGGTCTTTGGCAAGGCGTTGGCACGAACGGGACAGGCGCTGATCGTCGGCCTCGCTGCTCTCGAGGGGGCCTTCAGACGTCTGCACCCGCCCGATTTCGGACAGATCCGACCACAGCTCGCTCCCGTCCACGAGGCACTCGATGGCGCGTTGAGCGGCTTGCGTGCTCTCGACGCCCCGGAAGCGCTTGACGCCTTTCGAGCCGAGTTGGTTGCGTCTGCGGAACAGGCGCGGGACGCCCTTGCGGGGCTCGTCGATCCGCCGGCAGCGGCGCAAGCCGCGCCGCGGGCGCTGCTGTCGATGCATCAGCATGCGCGCGCCCAGGCACTCCTCTATCCACTCAGGCACGCGCTTCCTCCGGTGTCGGCCTTCTTCGCCGAGCCCTTTCGTCATGACGAGCTCGACTCGCTGGAATCCGAGGAAGGCGTCGACGCGAAGGTCGGCCTCTTTCGGGGCGGCGAAGAAGACGCTCGTGGTGGATTCGATCTCTATGTGCCGGAGAGTTGGGACGGCGTTGAAGCGCTCCCCCTCATCGTCGCGCTGCATGGTGGATCGGGGAAGGGAGCGGACTTCCTCTGGACCTGGTTGCGCGAGGCAAGGAGTCGACGTTGTTTGTTGCTGGCCCCGACTTCGCGTGGTTCGACGTGGTCTCTGAACGCTCCCGAAATCGACGGTCGAACGCTCCGCGAGATGGTCGAATGGATGTCGACTGACTGGGCGGTCGATCGCGAACGGATCCTGCTGACCGGGCTCTCCGACGGCGCAACGATGACTTTGTTAGTCGGCCTCGCCGAAGACGTTCCGTTCACGCATCTGGCGCCGATTTCAGGCGTGTTGCATCCGCTCAACTTCGCGATCGGGAATCTCGATCGGGCGCGGGGAAAGAAGATTCTGCTCGTCCACGGCGCACTCGATTGGATGTTTCCCGTCAGCCTGGCCCAGGAGGCGGCCCGCGTCCTCGAGGACGCGGGCGCTGAGCTCGTGTATCGCGAGGTCGCGGATCTCTCGCATACCTATCCGCGAGAAGAAAATGCGCGGATCATCGAGTGGCTCGACCCCGCGCTCGGCGCTTAGGCCCCTTCGCGAACAGCGGCGCGAGCGAGCGCCCCGTATGCGAACTCTTGACCTTGACGATCTCGGCGGGGGTTCCGGCGGCGATGACGAGACCACCGTCCGGCCCGCCTTCGGGTCCGAGGTCGATGATCCAGTCTGCCGTCTTGATGACGTCGAGGTTGTGTTCGATCACGACGATGCTGTTTCCGGCGTCCACGAGCTCGTTCAAGACGCCGAGGAGTTTCCGGACGTCTTCGAAGTGCAAGCCGGTCGTGGGCTCGTCGAGGATATAGAGCGTTCTGCCCGTCGCGCGCTTCGACAGTTCTCGCGCGAGCTTGATGCGCTGCGCTTCGCCGCCCGAGAGCGTCGGCGATGGCTGGCCGAGATGGAGGTAGTCGAGGCCGACACGCTGCAAGAGCAGGAGGGGTCCCGCGACCTTCGGATGTGCCCGGAAGATCTCGATCGCCTCGGCGACAGTCAAATCGAGGACATCCGCAATCGAGTGCCCCTTGTACTCGACGCGCAGGGTTGCTTCGTTGAAGCGTCGCCCCCGACATTCTTCGCAGCGGACGAAGACGTCGGCGAGAAAATGCATCTCGATCTTGCGCACCCCGTCGCCTTCACAGGCTTCACAGCGACCCCCCTTCACGTTGAAAGAGAAGCGGCCCGGTTTATAGCCATGAACGCGACTCTCGGGCAGTTCGGCGAAGAAGCGCCGGATCTCGTCGAAGACCTTGATATAGGTCGCGGGGTTGCTGCGGGGAGTCCGACCGATCGGGCGCTGGTCGATATCGATGACCTTGTCGAGCTGTCCAAGTCCGGAGAGGCGGCGATGGCGCCCGACCCGGGCACTGCTGCCCACGAGTTCCCGCGCGGCGCCGGGGTAGAGGATGTCGTTGACGAGTGTCGATTTTCCGGCACCGGATACGCCCGTCACGGCCGTCAGGATCCCGAGCGGAATCTCGACATCGACATCCCGAAGGTTGTTCTCCTTGGCTCCCTGGATCTTGAGGCTGCCCTTCGCGATGCGTCGCTCGGCTGGAATCTCGATCTCTCGCCGCCCCGATAGATAGGCGCCGGTGAGCGAAGCTCGACAGCGTTCGAGGCTCTTGGGCGTGCCGGCGTGCACGACGCTTCCGCCAGCGATACCGGCACCCGGCCCGAAGTCGATGACGTGGTCGGCCGCGCGGATCGTTTCTTCGTCATGCTCGACGACGACGACGGTATTGCCGATATCGCGCATCCGGATCAGCGTCTGCAGGAGTCGCTGATTGTCGCGTTGGTGAAGACCGATCGACGGCTCGTCGAGGATGTAGATGACGCCGGTCAGATCGGAACCGACCTGGCTCGCGAGCCGAATCCGCTGGGACTCTCCGCCCGAGAGCGAGGGGCCCGCGCGATCGAGCGAGAGGTAGCCGAGGCCAACGGCTGCGAGAAAATCGAGGCGCGCCCGAATCTCCTTCAAGACTTCGGCAGCGATCTCGAGATCAGCTCCAGCCAGCTTGATCGTCTCGAAGAACTCGCGCGCTTCGTCGACCGTCATCGCCGAGATCGCGACCAGATTCTTGCCTGCCACACGAACCGCAGCGCTCTCCGATCGGAGCCGCGCGCCTTCGCAGCTCGTGCAGGCCGTATTGGCCATGTATTTCGAATACCAGCGCTTCATGCTTTCGGACTTCGTGTCCTTGAAGCGCCGCATCAGTCGCGGGATCAGCCCTTCCCATGTGGTGTCGAACTGGCCACCGCCACCGCTCTTGCCGGTCCACTTGACGCGGAAGCGCCGGTCCCCGCTGCCGTAGAGAATTTCCTTGCGTTGCTTTTCGTTGAGCCGCCGCCAGGGTTTGTCGAGGTCGATGCCGAGTTGCGAAAGGATCTGCTTGCGAAATCCGCTGCCAAACCCCTCTTTCTCGGAGACGTTCTCGCCCCACGGCTTCAGGGCGCCGGCGTCGATCGAGAGCGAGTCGTTCGGAACGACGAGATCCGGATCGATCTCGAACCGGTTCCCGAGACCATTGCAGGCGTCGCACATGCCTTGCGGGCTGTTGAAGGAAAAGGCCTGAGGCGTGAGTTCCGGGAACGAGATCTGGCATCGCGTGCAGGCGGCATGTTCCGAAAAGGTCTGGTCGCCCGTGCCCGGCACGTTTGCGATGAGCTGACCGGAACCGATGCGAAGGGCCGTCTCGACCGACTCCGTCAGCCGACTCTTGATATTCGACTTGATGACGAGGCGATCGATCACCGCTTCCACGTCGTGCTTCTTGCGTTTGTCGAGAGACTCGAGTCCCTCGGTTTCGAGAATCTCCCCGTCCACGCGAATCCGCGTCCACCCGGCACGTCGCGCCTCCTCGAGCAGCTCGCGATGCTCTCCTTTCCGGTTCACGAGCAGCGGCGCCAACAGGATCAGCTTCGATCCGTTGTCGAGCCGGGAGAGGTTCCGCGCGATCTGTTCGGCGGTCTGGCTCTCGACTCGATCGCCGCAGACGTGACAATGCTGGCGGCCGGTGCGTGCCCAGAGGACACGCAAATAGTCGGAGATTTCGGTGATCGTTCCGACGGTCGACCGCGGGTTGTTGCCCGTCGTCTTCTGTTCGATGGAGATCGTTGGTGACAGGCCCCTGATCGTGTCGTAGCGCGGCTTCTCCATCTGGCCGAGGAATTGTCGGGCGTAGGCCGAGAGACTCTCGACATAACGTCGTTGACCTTCGGCATAGAGCGTGTCGAAGGCGAGCGAGGACTTCCCGGATCCCGAGACGCCCGTCATCACGACGAGCTTCTTCTTCGGGATCTGGACATCGATCGATTTGAGATTGTGTTCTCGGGCGCCGCGGATCTCGATATGATCGAGTTCTCCGACCTGGGCTCTCCGTGCGCTCGCGCGGCTGCGTCCGGGCTTTTTTCGCGTCGTGGGTCTCGGGCGAGAAGTCTTCTTCGGGCTGGTCGTCTTGCTTCGTTTCGTCGGGGGCATGGCCGACCTAGGGTAGACGAAGATTCGACGTCTGGCCGACCGTGAGGTCCGATATGCTTGGCCGCGTCGAGCGGGGCGCTCGTTCCGTCGTATCACCGATCGAATGGGCGACGTAGAAGGAGATGAGTTGGTGGAAGAATTGCTCGGAGGTCTCCAGGGCAGCGAACTTCTGGTCGAACTGGGCGGGCTTTCGATCGTGATGCTCTCGGCGATCGCCGTCTATTTCGTCGCGAAATGGGCCTTCTTGAGAGCGATTCGTCGGCTCGCGTCAGCCACGGAGACCCACTGGGACGACGAACTCGTTCGCGCTGGAGTGTTTTCGAAGATTGCCTACATCGCGCCCGCCTTCGTGGTCTACTACGGAATCGGCTTCTTTACGGATTTCAGCGAAACCTTCGTCGATCACGTCCGGCGCGGCGCTGTCGCCCTCATGATCGTGATCGGCGCGCTGGCGTTGACGAGTTTCCTGGCGGCTGGCGAACGCATCTACGATTCCCATGAAGAATATCGGCAACAGCCGATCAAGAGCTACCTCCAGGTCGTTTCGATCCTGATCTATCTGATCGCGGGCTTGCTCGTTCTGTCGGCCTTGATGAATCGATCGCCTTGGATCTTCGTTTCCGGGATCGGCGCGATGACCGCGGTGCTGCTCCTCGTCTTTCGGGACACGATTCTGTCGTTCGTGGCGAGTCTTCAGATCGCCAGCAACGACATGATCCGAGTCGGTGACTGGATCGAGATGCCCGACCTCGGTGCCGATGGTGACGTCATCGAGGTGGCGCTGCATACGGTCAAGGTGCAGAACTGGGACAAGACCATCACGACGATCCCGACGCATCGCTTGATCTCGGAATCCTTCAAGAACTGGCGCGGCATGTCTGCTTCGGGCGGTCGCCGGATCAAGCGGTCGGTCAGCCTGGATCTCCAGAGCGTCCGATTCCTCGATGACGAGGAGATCGAGCGCTTCGAGAAATGGTCACTTCTTCGTGACTACATCAGCCGCAAGCGAGATGAACTCACGGAGGCGAATGCCGGGCCCGGGATCGACGCTTCGGTCTCCGCCGACGTGCGCCGGCTCACGAATCTGGGGACCCTTCGCGCGTGGATCTGGGCCACTCTCCGCAATCACCCCAAGATTCATCAGGCGGGGTATACGCTACTCGTTCGGCAGCTCCCTTCCGGTCCGAAAGGGGTTCCGATCGAGGTCTACTGCTTCGCGAACAATACGAACTGGGTCGCCTACGAAGACATCCAGGCCGACCTCTTCGATCGAATCCTGGCCATGGTGCCGGAATTCGGATTGCGCGTGTTTCAAGAACCTTCGGGGGCAGACTTCCAGCGGATGGGGCTTCCGATGAGCGACGAGGGGAATATTCGATGACGATGGAATCCGTCGCCGGCAAAGTGGCGTTCATCTCGGGTGCGAGTCGAGGGATCGGAGCCGGTCTGGCGCGGCGTTACGCGAGTCTGGGAATGAAGCTCGTCCTCTGCTCGCGATCGGCGCCGATTCTGCCGGAGAGCGAAGATGTCGTCTCCCGCGCGATCGACGTGCGGGACGAAACGCGAATCGAAAATCTCGTGCGGGAAATCGAGGATCGCTTCGGGGCGATCGATCTCTGGGTGAACAACGCTGGCGTGCTCGAGCCGGTGAAACCGATCCGCGATGTTTCGACCAAGGAATTTCGCGAGCATCTCGAAGTCAACCTGATGGGCGTCTTCATTGGCGTTCGTGCGTACATCGCCCATCGCAGGCGTGTCGCCGAAAAAGCGGATCGCGGCGGCATCCTGATCAACGTTTCGTCGGGAGCAGCCTGGAACGCCTATCAGGGATGGGGTGCCTATTGTGCGGGCAAGGCTGCGGTCGAGCGTTTGACGGAGGTCGTTGCTGAAGAGGAGAACGAGACGGGCCTTCGCGTCTACTCGATTGCGCCAGGCGTCGTCGATACGCCCATGCAGGATCTCGTCCGCGCGTCGAGCGCCGAGAACTTTCCGGAGGTCGAGCGCTTTCGGGAGATGAAGCGAGACGACGGTCTGAACAGCGTCGGATTCGTCGCCGACGAGTTCCTGGCGATCGCCTTCGATCCCGCTCGGCGACCGGACACCGTCACTTTGCGTCTCGAGAACGAGAAGTAGCGCCTAACGTGGGATCCCTCGGCGTGGCGCGTCGGTATTCATTGTTGGCGCGGGCTCGGTGGGGGATGCAGGCTTCGGTGGTGGTCGCGAAGCGGTATTCAGGAGCTGCCATGCGAGAAAGGCCGCTGCGCAGGCTGCGAAGAAGATGGCGGCGATCCCCGCGCGATGGATCATGGTTCGCTCGCGGCGTTTGTTCTCGATGGCCTCGATGCCGATATCCGAGAGCTCGACCGGCGCCGTTGCCTCGGGATCTCCTTGCGTCTGGCTGGTGGGCGTCGCGAGAATCTGAACCGTGATGTTGTCCGGGCCACCCCGCTCGTTCGCCAGATCGATCAGGGCTTCGACGGCTTCTTGCGGGGACCTGGATTGGACGACCGCAGCGATTTCGTCATCGCTGAGCACTCCGGAAAGACCGTCCGAACAGAGCAGGAATCGGTCTCCAGGCGCGATCTCGACCGAAGCGACTTCGACCTCGACCCGCCCGAGCACACCGACCGACCGGAGGATCTCGTTCCTTCTCGGATGCGACGCCGCCTCGTCGGCCGAAAGGAGCCCGCGGCGCTGCATTTCCGCAACGACGCTGTGGTCGGTCGTCAGCGGCTCGAGATGACCTCGACGGTACCGATAGGCACGACTGTCTCCGACGTGAGCGACCGTGGCGCGATGGTTGTCTTCCAGAACGAAGGCGACGACCGTCGTCCCCATCCCTTCGAGTTCCGCGTCGGCCGACGCCAGCTCGAAGATGCGCGCGTTGGCCGATTCGATGCCGTCGCGGAGCATCTCGTCGATGTCCGCCGATCCATTGGATTCGAACTCTTCGAGGATCGCCGCAATCGCCATGCGACTGGCCGTAGCGCCACCCTGGTGGCCCCCCATGCCGTCGGCGACCACGAGGAGCTGCGCGCCATCGGCTCGTCTCGCCGTGTCACAGCTGTCCTCGTTGGCCGAGCGGACCTGCCCGACGTCCGTCTTCGAGGCGAACTCGATCGACGCCACCTGCTCTTCGATGGCCTGCGGGGTCATCGGATCATGGCTCTGACTCGGCGCTGCTCTTGCGTCCGTGTCCGCGCGCGCGTCGCGCGCGCTGTCCGGATTGCCGTCGGCATCGCTATCGATGGAGTTCGATTCAACCATGCAGACCGACGCGGACGGAAGCGACCGCTCCCTTGATTCTCGACCCTGCTCCGGGTCTGGGATAGGGCTCAGTGTACCGAGCCCTCACCGGAAGGCGATGGACGCGGTAGAGGCAGTCGGACCCTTGACGAGCAGCAGCCCGTTGCACAAGGCGCGTGTGCAATGGGGTGCAGAGGCCCGTCGGCGCAAGCGTTGTGCGCTGCTTACCGGTCTCAGCTGAAGTCGCGGTCGAGGACCGTTTTCCGACCTTCGCTGCGAGCGCTTTCGATCGCTTGATCACACATGCTGCGAAGGCGATCCGACAGAACCTGCAGCACACCGGCCGAGGTCTTCATATCACCGCTGTCCTTGATATAGGATTTGACTTTGGAGGCGACGACCAGCACTTCGTTCGAGTCCGACATCTTTTCAGGCATCCTTCCATGTCACGCGCTTCCGGGCGGCGTGCGTGTCGCTTGCATACGAGATCCAGAGAGCCCGTGATTGAACTCCCAGATCCCATTGATGCGCTCTAGGCGGTCACCCGCTGGGATGTAACGGTCCGCTGCGGGAGAATGCCCAAGATCGGTACGATCGCAACGCCCCCGGGCGGAGCAGTCAGCGTAATAGGAGCCAACATCCTGAATTCAAACAACTATTTAATCGAGAAGGGAAGGTTCTGGAGTGGTGTCGGCGATGCCTCGAGCCCTCTAGCGGCTTCTGTATGGGTCCGAGAGGGGCGAATCGAGGCAGTCGGTCCTACAGCCGACGAACGATTCGATGGCGAGGTCCGTCGCGATGCGAGCGGTCAGTTCCTGATCCCCGGACTGATCGACTCCCACGTTCATCTCGAACTCGACCCCTCACTGCGGTCGCCGGCGGAACAGCTCGCGCTCGCACCCGAGGAGGTCGTCGGTTCGATGGCGCGGCGGGCCCGGGACATGCTCTTCGCCGGGATCACGACGACGCGCGACTGCGGGGGCGGCGCTCACCGCGAGCACGATTTGCGCGCTCAGATCGACGCAAGGACCACGGTCGGGCCACGGC
>Ga0265303_10002086_pt1 | contig 12387 bp, 12 predicted proteins | sample Helome_2_FD_192494 | JGI IMG/M metagenome (GOLD analysis project Ga0265303, IMG submission 192494) | Marine sediment microbial communities from subtidal zone of North Sea - Hel_20160317 (Illumina Assembly) | ecosystem: Environmental > Aquatic > Marine > Subtidal zone > Sediment ...
TCTGAATCACGGCTCGTCCGTCAGCCCTGAGAATAATCTGACCAGTACTCAGAACGACCTGAATCTGAAATTCAGCTACACGTTTCGGTATTGACTGGGGGAGCTATCGTTCGCGATTGTCAGCAGGGCTGTCCCCAGAAGGGGCGCTCCGGCAACGTTGCGATACCCTTGTCATAAATCAGGCCACCTGCCCGGTCGCTGCGTATCAGGAGCGGGCCATCAATATCGACGAAGTCACAGAGCTGTGCGATCACGTGATGTGGTGCCATCGCCAGCGAGGTACCACCCATGCATCCCACCATGAGATCCAGCCCCAGTGCGTGCGCCGCGTGCGCGAGTTCGAGGCCGTGGGTCAGTCCGCCGGTCTTGTCGAGTTTGATGTTGATCATCTGGTAACGGCCGGCTGCTGCCTCGAGTTCGCCCAGGTGCAGGCAGGACTCATCGCCACAGATGGGCAGCGGCGGATCGTAGCCCTCGAGTTCGGCATCGCCGCCGCGCGGCAGAGGCTGCTCCAGCATCGCTACGCCAAGAGCCTTCAACCGGGGCGCATACTCCTGCAACTCGTCGAACGTCCACCCCTGGTTGACGTCAACAACCATGCGGGCGTCCGGGCGCGCCTCTCGAATTGCGGCAATGCGTTCAACGGGCCGGTCATTACTGAGCTTTACTTTGAACAGCGAGAGGTCTGCGGCAGCGGTGGCCTTCTGTGCCATTTGTCCGGGTTCGTCCTCGAGCCCGATCGTGAATACAGTCTCGACGGGATTTGGTTCGACGCCTGCAATCGACCAGGCACTACGACCTGTCAATTGCGCCTCCAGGTCCCAAAGCGCTGCGTCGGCCGCCATGCGCGCGCCCCCCGGCGGTAACAACTCAAGCAATTGTTCTCGACTGGCACCGTTGGCGAGTTGGGGTGCAATCTCCTCGAGTTGCGCAGTCATCGACTCCAGCGTCTCGTCGAGATAGTAGACGCCGAGACCTTCTCCACGACCTATGGCGCCGTCTTGCTCAATTTCACAGACGACGCACGGGAAGTCATGCCATACGTTGTTGGAAATGCGGAACGGGATCAGCGCGAGCCAGGACTCTGTATGGATCGATACCGAGCGTTTCATGTCGCGTGTTTAAGCATGAACTGTGCGACGGATGTCATGCCCGTGGCAACGGGGTCCACGCAGGGAATTCCAAGATGATCCTGCAGTTTCCCCAGATAGGCGTCCCGTTCGAAATCGTTCATTGCAGAGGTGTTCACGCTGACACCGGCGCAAAAGCAACCCGGGCGCGTTCTGCGAGCGAAGCGTAGTGCATCGTCGATGACTTCATCGAGCGCAGGGATCGGGTAGTCGCCGAATACTTCCAGCGTTTCGGAGCGTGTGGCGTCGTGGCACAAGACGATGGCATCGGGCTGCGAGCCATGTAGCAGCCCCAGGGTTACGCCTGAGTAGCTGGGATTGAGAAGGGAGCCCTGTCCCTCGATCACGTCCCAGTGGTCGTCGTCATTGTCGGGCGACAGGACTTCCGCTGCCCCCGATATGAAATCGGCAACAACCGCATCGATAGGGATGCCTTCTCCGGCGATCATGATGCCCGTCTGTCCCGTGGCCCTGAACGTGGCCTTGATGCCAAGGCGGTCGAGCTCGCGATGCAGTGCAAGCGCACTGTACTTCTTGCCTACGGCGCAATCGGTGCCAACCGTAAGCACACGCATGCCGCTACGTGATTTTCCCTGGCCGACGGGAATGTCAGACGGGGGCACGCGAACATCGGTCAGGTGGGAGCCGCCCTTGTAAGCCGCTGCAACGAGGTCTGACATAGAGCGCAGCTTGCTGTGCATTCCCGATGCGATGTCGATGCCGGCCCGGGCCAGTTCGATCAGCTGTGGCAACCAGTTGTCGGGGATCTGACCGCCGACCGGTGCCACGCCGATGATTGCTGTTCTCACGCCCGCATCGACAGCGTCAGCGACGCTCATTTCATCCAGGCCAAGATCAACCGGGCAGCCTGGAAGGCGCATTTGCCCGGCGCAGATTTCGGGTCTCCAGTGCGCGATGCCGAACCCGGTCTTGGCGTGGTCGTTGTCGCCTACGTCACCGAGGTACAGGAGGTAGGGAGGTTCGAGACTAACCGTCGTGAGTGCCATACCCCTGATTATGGCAGGAAAATCGTTGCCGGGTGCTCGAGCATCTCCTTAATGCGCTGGACCATGGCGGCCGCGTCGTAGCCATCGACGAAGCGATGGTCGAACGATGTCGACAGATTCATCATGAGTCGCACAGCTACCTGGCCGTCGACCACCATCGGGCGATCGACTGCGCGGTTGACGCCAATAATGCCGACCTCCGGCGAATTGATGACGGGCGTTGACACGATACCGCCGAGCTTGCCGAGGCTGGTGATCGTGATCGTCGAGCCCGTCAACTCGCTCTTTCTCGCCTTGTTGGTCCGCGCAGCTTCCGATAGCCGGCGAATTTCCGCGGCGAGTTCTTCGAGCGAGCGCATCTCTGCGTGCTTCACAACCGGGACCTTCAAACCGTCAGGTGTTTGCGTTGCGACGCCAAGGTGAACGGCCTCGTGCTGTAACAGCAGGTTGCGATCCTTGTCGTGGGTGACGTTGCACTGCGGGAATTCCCGGAGTGCCCTGATGAGGGCTAATCCGAGGAACGGTAGCAAGGTCAGGCGGTCGGCCTTGTCCTTCTTGGCGTTGAGGTGCTTGCGCAACGATTCGAGCTCGGTGATGTCGATTTCCTCGACAAAGGCAAAATGCGGGATCTCCCGCTTCGCTGCCTGCATGCGCTCGGCGATGATACGGCGCACACCAATAATCTTGATCTCTTTGACCGCATCCGATGGGGTTTGCGGCGCCGTATCAGCCGTGCCGGTGGCACGCGCTTTCAGGAAGCGATCAAAGTCCTTGCGCACGATGCGGCCACCCGGACCGGTACCCTGTACCAGCGCGAGGTCGACGCCGGCTTCTTTCGCGCGCATGCGAATAGCCGGAGAGGTTATGACCCGTGCGGGAACGGCTTCGGCGGGAGTTTCCTCGGCAGGTGCGGTTTCAGCAGGGGCGGCCTCTGCAGGAGTGGCTGCGGCCGCGGCCGGCTCTTCGGTTGTTGCCCCCGTGACCCGACCTTCATCTGCTGTGCCTTCGGTATTGATCGTCACCAGCGCAGCCCCAACGGCAACAATGTCGCCCGGTTCGCCGGCGAGTTTTACGACGGTGCCGCTAACCGGGCTGGAGAGTTCAACCGCGGCCTTGTCGGTCATCATCGTGCCAACAACATCTTCTTCGTTGACCGTGTCGCCTACCTTGATGAACCATTCGCCGATCTCTGACTCGACGGTTCCTTCACCCAGGTCCGGCAGCTTGAAAATATACTCGCTCATTCTGCCTCCATGACGCGTCGTATGCCGGCCGATACGCGTTTCAGGCCGGGAAAGTACTGCCACTCAAACGCATGCGGGTAGGGCGTGTCCCAACCGGCAACGCGCCGGATAGGCGTTTCGAGATGATAGAAGCACTCTTTCTGAATGGTCGCCGCCAACTCCGCACCGTATCCGCCGAAGCGCGTCGCTTCGTGCGCGATCAGGCAGCGGCCGGTTTTCTTCACCGAGTCGGCGAGCGTTGGCACATCGAGCGGTGCCATCGTGCGCACATCGATGACCTCAGCGTCGACGCCGGTTTCCTTCGCGGCTGCAATCGCTACGTGGACCATCGTGCCGTAGGTGATGATCGTGAGTTCCTCACCGGGTCGCGCGACCTCGGCGCTACCGAGTGGCACCGTGTAGTAGCCCTCGGGCACCTCGCCCTTCGGGTGCGATGTCCAGGACACGCCCGGTTTTTCCGGGTCGCCGTCGAACGGGCCGTTGTAGATGCGTTTTGGTTCAAAGAAGACGACGGGATCGTCCGATTCGATCGCAGCAATGAGCAGGCCTTTGGCGTCATACGGATTTGATGGCATGACTGTCTTGATGCCACTAATGTGCGTGAAAATACCCTCTGGTGACTGCGAGTGTGTCTGGCCGCCGCGGATGCCGCCGCCACAGGGCGTACGAATCGTGACCGGCGAGAAAAACTCACCGCAGGTCCTATAGCGTAGTCGCGCGAGCTCAGACACGATCTGGTCGAAACCCGGGTAGATGTAATCGGCGAACTGGATTTCGGCGACCGGGCGCAAACCGTTGACGCCCATGCCGATCGCGGCGGCAACAATACCGCCTTCGGCGATCGGTGTGTCGATAACGCGATGTTCGCCGTATTTGCGTTGCAGGCCGTCTGTACAACGGAATACACCACCGAAATATCCAACGTCTTCACCCAGGACCACAACGGTGGAGTCGCGGTCCATCATCACGTCGTGAGCGGAGCGAATGGCTTCGATCATATTCATGTGTGCCATGGCTTACTCCTCCCCCAGGATTTCACGGAGGCGACGGCGTTGCGACTCCAGGTGCTGAGGCATTTCGGCGTAGACATCTTCGAACATCGTTTCCGGATCGAGCCACGGCCCCTCGGTCATCGTTCCGTGTTTCTGCGCTTCCTTCCACGCGACCATGACCTCGTCCTTGAGTTCTTTTTCGAGGCGGCCGTGTTTATCGTCCGACCAGTGACCTTCCTTGATCAGGTGCTGCTTGAGGCGCTCGACCGGATCGCCGAGCGGGAAGGAGTCCCACTCGTCCTTGGGTCGGTACTTCGTTGGGTCGTCGCTTGTCGAATGCGCGCCGCCGCGATAGGTCACGTGTTCGATGAGCGTCGGTCCATGACCGCGCCGGGCATGGTCAGCGGCCCACAACGTGGCCGCATAAATGGCGAGGAAGTCATTGCCGTCGACCCGGATGCCGGGGATGCCCAGGCCAAGCCCGCGCGCTGCGAACGGACGACGCTGGCCGCCAGCCGTACCCTGGAAACTCGATATTGCCCACTGGTTATTTACGACGTTAAGAATGACGGGTGCCTGGTAAACGGCGGCGAAAGTCAGAGCGTGGTGAAAGTCGGCCTCAGCCGTGCTGCCATCGCCGAGCCAGGTTGCGGCGATATGGTCTTCACCCTTGATCGCCGAGGCCATCGCCCAGCCAACTGCGTGTGGAACCTGGGTAGCAAGGTTGCCGGAGATCGAGAATACGTTGCCTTCCTTGCTGTGATACATGATCGGCAATTGCCGGCCCTGGCACATGTCGCGTGTGTTCGAAAGGCACTGGCACATCATGTCAACGAGCTTCATGCCGCGGTACATGTACAGGCCCTGGTTGCGATACGACGGGAAGCACATGTCCCCGGCACGCAATGCCATGCCTTGTGCAATGGAGATGGCTTCTTCACCGCGTGCCTGCATGTAAAAAGAGATGCGGCCCTGTCGCTGAATCTGCCACATGCGATCGTCGAAAACGCGGTTGAGCAACATCCAGCGCAATGCGACCTGCAGCTGCGATGGGTCCAGCCCCGGGTCCCACGGACCGACTGCTTGGTGGTCGTCGTCAAGGACGCGGACCAGCCCACTGCTGAGGAACTCGATGTCGCGTGTCCTGGAGCCGATGGCCGGCTTGTCGATCGCGCCGGCTGGCGACAGGTCAAGGTAACTAAAGTCTGGCTCATCGCCGGGCCTAGCTGTAGGTCGCGGTATATTTAATCGCGATTTCTCAATCATGTTGAAAACCCTGTGCTGTTATTTGCGGGCCGCTGCAACGATGCCGCGTGCTAGTTCGTCGGCGAGCTCATGTGTTGGCCGCCCTGTGTCACTAGCCTTGTCGAAAATGTCCTGGAGGCGGTCCTTGATGCGACCAACATCCGCGCGGACATCGTCCTCGGAGCCGTTGTCATAGTATTCGGCGGCTACGCTGATTATACCGCCTGCGTTTATAACGTAGTCGGGGGCGTACAGGATGTCACGTTCGGCGAGGGAAATTCCATCCGCCGGGGTGGACAGCTGATTGTTTGCCGCTCCGGCAACGATTTTCGCTTTGATCCTGGGGATGGTCGTGGATGTCAGAATGTTGCCCAATGCGCAGGGCGCAAGCACGTCGACATCGGCAAACAGGAGTTCGGTAGGCGGAACGACAGTCGCGGGCATTTCGTCAGTCGTCATCTTGAGATTGTCATTATTGACGTCGGAGATGAATAACTCGGCGCCGGCTTCGTGCAGCATGCGGCACAGGTGCAGACCGACGTGGCCGACGCCCTGTACTGCGACCTTGATGCCTTGCAGTGAGTCTGCGCCGAGGCGCGCTTTGACGGCAGCTTCAATACCCTGGTGACAACCGAGGGCGGTCCATGGAGACGGGTCGCCGCCGGCATCGGCACCAACCTGCGGCAGCCCGGACACAAACTGGGTTTCTTCGCGTACGTAGCGCATGTCATCGACTGAGCAGCCAACGTCTTCGGCTGTAACGTATTTGCCGCCGACCAAGTCAACACAACGACCGAAGGCACGGAATAATTCGGGTGATTTCGGGGCGTCTTCGTTGGCGAGGATGACAGCTTTACCACCACCAAACTGGAGGCCGGCAACAGCGTTCTTGTAGGTCATGCCACGGGACAGGCGCAGCACATCAGTAAGCGCGTCGGAATCGTGGTTATAGACCCAGCGGCGGGTCCCGCCTGCAGCGGGACCGAGCGCGGTCGAGTGCACAGCGACTATGGCCTGGAGGCCTGTCTTCTCATCGTGGAAGTGGTGCAGAGATTCGTGGTTGTCGAATTCGGCGTGGTCGAAAACGCTCATTATTATCCCCTGATGTCCCGCCGCATACTTTGACTAATATACAGCGACTAAACCCGATAAAACATGCAAAACCTTTTACGTAAGTCCAAAAGAGAGCATAATCTATGTGTATGAGTCATATATAGAGCATATTTTATGCAATCAATTTCTCTCGACCACGTTGACCGCAAAATACTGGGGTTGCTGCAAACCGAGTCCGGCATTAACGCGTCGGCGATTGGCGAACGTATCGGCCTGTCGCAGTCGGCTTGCTGGCGCCGTATCCAGCGGCTGCGCGAGGAAGGCGTCATCAAGGATCGGCCGGTGGTGCTCGATCGCGAAAAGGTCGGCTTGACGACGATGGTCTTCGCGCACGTGAAACTTACCTCACACGGCCGCAGTAACCTGTCCGCATTTGCCGAAGCAGTGAAGAGCTTTCCCGAAGTGATGGACTGCTACGTCCTGCTGGGCAACGTGGATTTCCTGCTGCGCATCGTGGCGGCAGACATAAAGGCCTACGAACAGTTCTTCTTTGAAAAGCTGTCACAGCTACCGGGCATCCAGGAAGTAACGTCGAGCATTGTCCTTTCGGACACTAAACACACAACAGCACTACCGATCTAACCCCCTCAAAACCCAGGGACAAAACCTAGGGACAAACCTAGGGACAGTGACCCTCCAAATGGGGACAGTGACCTATTTAGAGATTTCGGTGAGAAAGATTGCTGCTCTTGCTGCGAGTTTGGGATCAAGATGGCGTGACTTCTAATCCATGGGAGGGCGGCGATGCCAAGGACGGCGCGGCTTGTTGTACCAACATATCCACACCATGTAACTCAGCGTGGAATCCGCGGTTACAAGACTTTCTTCAGCACTCTCGATTATCTGACCTATCTGGAATTGCTCAAGGAATCCAAGCGTAAGGCAGATATCAGTATTTGGGCTTACTGCCTGATGCCCAATCACGTTCACCTCATCGTCGTTCCCAAGGTGCACGACGGTCTGGCGAAGCTACTCCGCCAGACGCATAGCCGATACGCGTTGAAAGTGAATAGTGCCCGCGGCTGGAAAGGGCACCTGTGGCAGGAGCGCTTCTACTCCACGGTCATGGACGAGGAGCATGCGCTGGCGGCGCTCCGGTATGTCGAGCTGAATCCTGTACGTGCCGGGCTATGTGCCAGGGCAGAAGATTGGCGCTGGTCAAGTGTCCACGCGAATCTTGGCAAACGTGATGATGAGCTGGTCGATATTAAAGCGACTCTCAACCTGGTGTCTGAATGGCGGACATTCTTGGGAGAAGAATCTCCCTCGGCGATGCAGGATTCCCTCAGAAAAAGCACTAGAACGGGACGCCCGGCTGGTGACGACGGGTTCATCGATCAGCTGGAACGCGAGACCGGCAAGTCACTACACCGCCGCCGACGAGGCCGGCAGCCATCCACCAATTAGGGTCACTGTCCCCATTTGGAGGGGCACTGTCCCTATTTGGTGGTGAGCCAGCGTTCTATGTGTGCGCGCAGTGCCGGTAACGGGATAGTGCCGTTTTCGAGGATGCGGTCGTGGAACTCGCGGATGTCGAAGTCATCGCCGAGCGTTTCTTCAGCCTGTCTGCGCAGAGCGAAGATCTCAAGTCCACCGGAGTCATAGGCCGTTAACTGGCCGGGCAGGATAGCGATGCGATCCACCATCTGGTCGCCCATCGACTCCGGGAATCGGCCCGATTCCATCATGAACTCAATGGCTTCCTCACGCGTCCAGCCAAACAGGTGAATACCGGGATCCACGACCATGCCTCGGGCCGGCCACGCACGTCGTGTAATCGGCCCTGTCGTTGTCTGATAAAGCCCCATTTCCTCCGACAGGGCTTCCGAATAACGCGCCCAACCTTCGCCCGGTCCGGAGAACCAGATTATTTCGGTGACCGGGTGCAGGCCCTCGATCCCTTTGCTAAATGCCACCTGCAGATGATGCCCTGGCCAGGCCTCGTGGAAAGCGACGGTTTCAGCGCCGCCTCGCGATTGCTCTTCCGGCTCGTGCAGCGGAATGCGATATTCGCCCGGCCGCTCGTCGGTTCCCGGGCGGTAATGCGCTGACCGGCCCGTGCCCTCTTCGTGCTCCGCAAACGGCACAACCACGACCGGCTGGGATGGCATCGTGCCTACCCAGTTCGGCATTTCGGCCTCGGCGCGTTGCACCATTTCGCGTGAGAACTCGAGGAGCTCTTCCTTCCCCGTGAATCGGTCCGCCGGATCCGATTTCGCACGGTCCAGGATTTCCTTGAAATCGGAGAGTTCGTACGCCGATTTTCCAAGTTCGATGACAGATGCCTTGTTTGCCTCGACGGTCTGTTTGCCGAGTTCGTAGACGTCTTCGGCACTTCTGTTCAGCGTCGTATAGGAACGCAGCGAAGCGTCGTAACAAGCACGGCCATCCGGATTCGCCGTCACCGACAATTCCTCGCGGGCACTGTCCATGTAGGGCCCGGCAAGAAACTCGCTATAGCGTCTCAGGGCAGGCGCGATCTGTTCTGTGACGATCGTGTGCGTGGCAGCCGTAAACGCCTTGTCATCATCGCGCGCAGCGGGCGAATAGAAAGGGGACTGCTCTGCGTCGAGAGCAAGCACCCCGTTAATCTGGTCGATGACTCGCTGCACGACGGTTTTTGGTGCCGAGTATCCCTGCCCGATGCCTTGTTCAAGGTTATCGAGTTCCACGTCGATGAAAGACGCGAACTTCGACCAGCGAGCGAGCGATTGCTCGCGCAGCTCCGGTGTACCCGCCGGCTGCAGTTGAGCGATCTGCGCGTAGCCTGAATGCCAGCCGCCCATCTGGTTGACGTTCCAGAGCTCTGTCCGGCAAATACGCACGCCGACTTTCGTCTCTAGCTCTTCGAGGAGGTAGGCGTAGGTTATCCAGGCGGAATCCCCGATCAGTTCGTCGGCATCGATGCTCTGTAAACGAACCAGCATCGCATCGATCGCCGCATCATTCGCCGCGGTGGATTCGAGGCTGTTGTCGGTGAGGCCATCGTGACGTTCGAGTTCGACACCCGCGAAGTAGGCCATCTCAGGCGTCACTGTCATGACATGCGCGTAGTAGTCGTCAGCCACCTGGTTGACGATGTCTACGGGGCTCGGTGCGGTACTTGGTGCCGGAGTTTCGGCTTCCTGTGAGCATGCACCGGCCAGCAGCAACGCTGCGAGCACCGTCGCCATAAGTTTCATCTTCATAGAATTACCATTTTCCGTCGAGGTCACCGACGCGATCGAAGGGATCACCAATTAATACGCCAAGTTCACGCTGCTCACCGGGTTCCAGGTAAATGTTCGGGCGGCCGTGAGCCCAGCGCCAGTTGCAAACGATGGCCACATCACCAACGTTCCAGTTGATCGGAATACCGAAGCGGTCGTAGACATCAACGAACAGCTCTTTCTCTTCTCGGGTCATTTCGCTCAGGTCGCCGAAAGTGAGTTTCAGTGGTCGCTGGTCGTAAGGCAGGTGCTGTACTTTCGGCCAGGTGTCGAACCACATACCGTCATCGGCAACGCTGCTGTACAGGAGGTTACGGTCGAGTGGCGGATAGTATTCGTAGGCCGAGACGTAGTAACGGGTCTTGAGGAGACGGTTCGGGCCCCATTCCGTTTCAAGACCCCGGTCGCGGGCGTACTGTTCTGCCATCGCCGGGTCGTCAGTCATCATCGACTTTTGCCAGTGGTTGTAGACGCCGATTTCCTCGGTACCCGCGAACGCCTCACGGTCGGTCAGGTCGCGGTGATAGCAGAGTCCAAGCTCTTTCAGCTTCTGGCCAAACTCTGTTTCGAGTATGGCGTCAGTGGCGCGAATATTATCGGAGACGAACGTCTGTCCTTTGCCCGCGACCGTTTGATGTGCAAGGAAGCCAAGCATCCTGGTGCTCGTGCCCACATAAGCCATCTCATGGTGATAGTGCAGCCACGCCTGCAAGGGTGCGCCCACCTCGTAAACATTGGGTTCGAGATCGCCGCGCGGGTTTGCGCCGGCCTCGTAACGCATCTCCTTATCCATCACGAGCTTCGCGGCCCGCCGCATGTTGCCCAGGTCGGTCAGGCCCGTGTTCGTCAGGTAGACCAGCCCGACGTTATCGAACAGTTCATTCATGCGGTCGCCGAGCTCGCTACCTCGAGTCAGCATTGCGTCATTCATGGTGTAAGTCGAACAGTCAATCGTGAACGACTCAGCCGGAACAGGCGTCTCCCCCGTCCACCAACGTGGCTCGATTAGGTCTGGCAAAGGTTGCATATTCGCGTTCATACAAAATCGGCCTTGACGTGCTTTTGCGCTGTCTTGCGCAGTTCATCCGGGATCGTAACGCCACAGCGTTTTTGCAAGTCGAACAATACTACGACACCCTCGAGAGACGCCGCCACATCGCCACTGCCCAAATTAATCATTTCATATGAAATCGTCAACGACTTGCCACCGACCTTAAGCAGCTCGGCCCGCACCTCGAGAAGGTCCCCCGCGTCAACTTCGGCCTGGTAGTTGATCGTGTGATGAACATCAACCCAGCCAAGATGGCCGTCGGGGCTTTGCGCGCTGCTCCAGCCGAAAACGTGATGCAGGAAGTGATACGACGAATCGTCGAACATTGCCATGTAAAAGCGCGTTGTCATGTGGCCCATGATGTCGCATTGCCACGGGTGTGCCACGCTCTTGTGAACAGAGATCATGGTGTTCTGAGTCCCAATGTCTGCCGTGCTTCAGCCGGCGACTGTACCGACGCACCCATAGCTTCGATAATCGTCCGCGCCCGGCCGACCAGCTGCGCATTCGACGCGAGTACGCCCTTCTCAAGATACAGGTTGTCTTCGAGGCCGACGCGTACGTTGCCACCAAGAAGCATTGCCTGTGCGACGATCGGCATTTCCATTGCCCCGATTGCGAAGCCCGTCCAGTTGCTGCCAGCAGGAAGTTCGTTGACCATCGCCTGGAAGACACCCGGCGTCGCGGGTGCACCCCAGGGAATGCCGAGGCAGACCTGAAACAGTGGTGGCTCGTCAACCAGGCCCTGTTCGATCATGTGTTTCGCAAACCAGATCTGCCCGGCATCAAACACTTCCAGTTCCGGCTTCACGCCGATTTCCTGCAAGCGTTTCGCACCCGTTTCGAGCATGGTTTGCGTCGAGACATAGACGTAGTTTTGGCCCATGTAATTGAACGATCCGCAGTCGAGTGAGCAGATTTCAGGGAGTAGCGCTTCCACGTGTTCCATGCGTTCCATCTGGCCAACGCAATCGGTGTTCTCGGCGAATTTCAGGGGGTCGTCATCGGGACCGAGGAAAAGGTCTCCGCCCATGCCGGTCGTCAGGTTCAATATCACGTCGGTGTCGCTGGCTCGAATGCGGTCGACAACCTCGCGGTAGAGTTCGACATCACGGCGTGGCTTGCCCGTGTCGGGATCGCGCACATGAATGTGTGCAATCGCGGCGCCGGCTTTGGCTGCTTCAATGGCTGCCGTCGCAATCTCTTGCGGCGACTTGGGAAGGTCCGGGTGCTTGCCGGCTGTGTCACCTGAGCCTGTAACAGCACAGGTGATAATCGGGTTGCGGTTCAAAACTTATTCCTCTGCGAACGTTGCGACGAGAATATCGGACCCGGAACGCCCGCAGGCTCGCTTCATGCCTTCCGAGTTATAGGGCATTGCAATGCTGCCGTCGCG
>Ga0265303_10002087_pt1 | contig 12386 bp, 18 predicted proteins | sample Helome_2_FD_192494 | JGI IMG/M metagenome (GOLD analysis project Ga0265303, IMG submission 192494) | Marine sediment microbial communities from subtidal zone of North Sea - Hel_20160317 (Illumina Assembly) | ecosystem: Environmental > Aquatic > Marine > Subtidal zone > Sediment ...
CTGGTGCGTCGCACCAGCGCTCCAGCTTATGTTGCATAGCGACGGTGAAAAGTTTTTCGAGCCATACGCATCTCTTAAGGATGGTCGGCTGCTTTTGGCCGTTCTGAGACGGCCGCCAGGAAGCCAGGTGAGCGACTGCTTCACATCTCATAGCGGCCGGTCGGAAAATCTGAGGTAAAATGACGGCTGATGACCCAATGAAGCCATCCGCCAGCGCAATGTATTTGCTGCATCATACGAGCGAAATAATTCTATGAACTGGGAGTCTGTGGGCGTTTTGGTCTTCGTTGCGGTGCTCTTGATCTATGCCCTTAAGCACCTTCCGAAGGCGATCAAAGACCTGAAAAAAGAACTCGGTGATTGAATTGCCGACCGGCCGCTATTGGACGGAACCAGAAGTGCGCCCAGATTGAGGTGGCTGGAAGCCCCTAAAGACGTCCCCAAAATCTGTGACGACAAGCACATCAGACAGCTCGAATTGATCCCATACTCGATCAGATAGTGCGCCTCAAGAGGTTTTCGTCTTTTCCGCGTTTTGCGATTGGAAAGATGTGAGGGACGACGCAGTAGGGAGAGTGGGAGCATGTACAAAGTACTGTTAATGCTGGTCTTCGCCGCTAGTCTGTCTGGCTGCATCAAATTACAGATGCCAGACGACATGGTTAGCGACACGATCGAGGCCATCAAGGGTTCGGATGACGAAAATTCGTCGGATGAGGGACAGGCGACGTTTACCCACTCGGTTGTCGGCGCAGCGGACGCAACTGAGTCGGACCTCAAGAAGAAGTGCCTCACTGAACTCGAGTCACGAACAACGGAACTGTTGGATCTCGATAGCCCAACTTTTACGGTAATTTCAGAAAGCATAACGGTTACTGGCGACAATGCTATCGCCAGCTGCACAGTCTCGATGTCGTAGCGCGCCAACTCACCGAACTCGTAATGATTATGAAAAACCCGCTTTGGCGGGTTTCTTGTTGGGATGCCAATAGGCTGCTTGTGGCCGTTCTGAGACGGTCACCTGGTTCGCGCTATACTTTCCGCTGATGACCCGAAGCGGACGGCCGCGAATACAGTCGGAAATGAACTATAACTCCAGTTGGGGCTCAGGATGGCAGCAGATCAGTTGAATAAATGGCTTACGCTAACAGCAAATTTTGCAGTAGTGGCCGGAATATTCTTCCTTGCGATCGAGCTGCGACAAAACAATGAGCTATTACTTTCGGAGTCTCGTCAAGCTGCAATGTCCAATGACCAGACCGCTCTGCTGGCGGGTCTCGACAACGTGGACATTTTTGTAAAATGGATGAGTGAAGACCAGCTTTCACTGGAAGACCAGTACCGTCTGAGCATAATTTTCATCGTCGATCTGAGGAATAGAGAATTTGAATACGCTCAGTATCTAAACGGTGTGCTTGATGAAGAGTCGTGGCTGTCCTATCGGAATGTCTTACTGTTCAATTTCACGACTCCGCGTGGCCGGAAATGGTGGGACAAAGTCGGACGAAATATTCCGGGTACCGAGTTCGCCGCGATGGTCAATGAACTCATCGAAAGTGCCCCAGTGAATAATACAATGGATCATCTTGGTACTTGGGATAACGAATGAGCGCTTCTGGCCACAAGGCGACGGTCGCCCAGTTCGAGCTATAATTTCTGCTACTGACCCAAGGCGGCAAATCCCGATATGACGAGACAATCCGGGATGTTACTCTCGACTCCCTGAATCGATACAAAGTTAAGCACCCCATGACGTTGGAAGATCTTGGCAATTTGAGCGAGTTCATCGGCGCCTTAGCTGTCGTTATCAGCCTGGTCTACGTGGCAATACAGATTCGTCAAAACACGGCGCAGATGCGAGAGAGCAGCCGAGTATCAAGATTGTTGCTCCAAGAAAACTTCGTGTCGGGCCAGGAGTCGTTCTTCCGGACTCTCCTAGAGAACGAAAATGTGCATCGCGTATGGCGCTTGGGGTCGACGGCAACCGATGAGATATCCTCTGTGGAAGATCGAGAGCGTTTCGGCTTCATACTGTACGGTCAAATGTACAGATATCATGTTATGTATCAGGCCAGAGCCGTCGAACCGATGGAGAGTGAGCGATCTCTCGTGCAAATTGATCGGTTTTCTAAAATACCTGCGTTTCGATCATGGTGGACTCGTCATCGATCGAGCTTTGCCTTCGATTCCGATTTCGTTGATCTCGTAGACGATCGAATCAAGAGAGCCCAGGCCGAAGAGGATCGTGAGAACGACATAAAGGAAGAATGCTAATGGTCATACGTCAACTAAAGATCGTCTTCGTCACACTTATTTCTCTGCTGTGTCTATTCTACGCGGGCCAAAATGTTGCCAATCTCGATGCGTGCTACCAGGCGTTCGCGTATGTCCTCGGGGCGGCGGATCACCAGGTCTATCCAAAATCATTTTTCCCGGCTATTCAGAGCCCAGCCGTTATTTGGCTCGTACTTGGCGTCGTTATCACCCTTGAATTCGCGGCAGGATTGCTTGCGGCGAAAGGGGCCTGGGACCTGTGGGGCGCGAAACGAGCGCCCGCCACAGACTTTAATGACGCCAAAACCTTTGCACTTGTTGGTTGCGGTATGGGTATTGTGGTTTGGCTGGGGTTATTTGGCGTATTTGGCGGTGCCCTGTTTCAGATGTGGCAAACGGAAATCGGGAAAGGTTCACTAGGCGACGCGTTCCAGTTTTTCGCGGCGTGTGCCTTCGTTTTTCTGATCGTAAGCAGTGCCGACGAATAGACGATTGACCATTGGTGACGGGGACCGCTAGTGGCCGACTCCAGCCGGTGGCCGAGAGGTTTAACGAATGTGTTGCATCGACCGGTTGAAATCGCAACCCAAAGGAGACGCTCACCGATCAAGTGATTCTAAGACTCTGAATTGCTGCTTGGTAGGTTGATTGATGGGAGCTTTAGACACCGAAAGGCGATCGGTTTTTGTTACCGTCGTGGCGTGGATATTCGTCGTCCTGAGTGGCTTTACAGCATTTGTGTCCATTGGCCAAAACATCATGGTCTGGACACATCCAGGGTTCAGTGAATTAACCGCAACATCTGGTTCGAGTGCCGGGTTCGAGGGATTCCTTGACAGGCATTTTCGCCTTTTCGTCTTGGGCTTTTTGTGCGTGACGATAGTAATGCTGGTTTCGTCTGTCGGACTCCTGAAACGTAAGAACTGGGCGCGAATATCCGTTGTTACGATGCTAGCATTTTGGATTCTCTGGAATGTCGCGTCCCTCGCTATGGTCTATTTTTTCGGCATGGAGGAAATGCAAAGGGCCGCCCAGCTCCACAAAGCGCATCTGTTTATGCAGCTATTCATCTTAGTTTTTCTAGTTGCAATTTCTGCACTCCTTATCTGGGTCATCCACAAGCTACTGTCACCTGAGATTGCCGACGAGTTCACGGGCTAACGTTTACGCAATGTCTGCTTCTGGCCGTTAGCAGAGGTTCGCCACTTCCCGAAACAAGACACTCAAGCGGCCGGTATCAGGAAAAGCAGACCGTCATGGGCGGCGACCGGCTGGGGGTCGGCTGTCGATCATGATTTCGTCGAGTTTCCTTTGTGCGCGCCTTAGATCGACAAGGTCACGTTGCTCAAGCATTTCACAGTCGTCGCGAACCATCTCTGCGATATCGACGGGATAGTGCCGACAATCTTCGGGGCGAACGTCATAGATATCGCAGCTGAATTTCTTGCCGTCCGTTGATTTCCGCAGCCAGGGACAACGAACGAAATACTCATTGGTTGCTGGGTCAATCCAGATCTTCTTGTTCTGGACGTAGCGCGCTATGTCCGGTCGGTATGTCTCCCACCAATCGATCTCTTCAGCCGAAGCAGACAAACCATCATTGCCCCACTTCTCGCAACACTTGCCGCATGAGTTGCAGTTCTTCATTTGCCTAGAATACAGGACACGAATGGAAACAATGACATCTGTATATGACGGGACATGGGCGTCTGACCATCGCGCACGTACTCATTGACCGTAATGAGTGGCCTTGATCCGGTACACTTCCGACCAGTTTTCACCGCCATCAAACGAAAATTCGAGTTTCCAATTCCAGCCATCATCATCTACCGGGTAAAACGTAATCTTGCGCGGCGGATTCGGCGACGGTGATTTGTAATACATGACAATCTCGCCGGACGCGTTTTGTTTGGCGATTATGTGTGCGAACCCCGGAGTTCCTTTGATGGCCCAGGCGATGTCCCAGGACTCGGTTTCGTTGTTGTAGGTACGCAGATTGGTGCCAACCGTGCCACCGAAGGGCATCCAGAAATCCTGAATTGCAGCGCCGTCGCCCAGACAGGTGAATATCCAGCGTGCGCCTTGACCAGGTTCCCATTCCCCTGTCTCCTGGCTCAACCTTGAGTCTTCGATTCTCCAGTCGCCAAGATATTGCCCAAACTGCGCTAACGAACCCTCTTTGCAACCGGACTCGCTATCGAAAGGCAAGACCGATAGGTCCGCACTGGCGATGGCAGATAGAAAGACGGCAACGAGACCAAGCTGTAAATTAACCATAGTGTCCCCCTTTTTGCGGAATGCCCGACACGACACTTCTTGCGCTATTTGAACACCTCAACCAACAACAGTTCGAAAAACCCTGTCGCTCCGCGGTGCCTTGTGCACCTTGTCTGACTTTGCAAGGTCCGCTATTGGCCGCAAGACGACGGTCGCCCAGTTCGCGCTATAATTTCCGATACTGACCCGTAGCGGAAGTAGCCCAGAAACGGAACAAAGAGTCGTCGATCCTGCCCAGCGCCAAATTTGCGATCAAGGTGTGAGTCTTGAAGATCAAGAAATGGAATTAGAGCGCCCGAAGATCGTCACGTTGGCGCTCGTCATTCTCGCAGTTAGCCTCGCGTATCGAATTTACGGTGAGCTTGCGATACTGAGTTTTCTTTATCCCGATCCCGCGGATTACGGCCTCTCCTTTTTCGGTTGGGGGCTGCTCCTGATGAGTTTCTATATTGCTCAGGTGTTGATCCTCTGGAATGTTGCTCGCGGCAGAAACTGGGCGAGAATAATCACGATTCTGTTAGTGTCGCTAAGACTTGGGATCGCCGTCCTCATCCTGGTTAGTCCGTTTGCGCCGATTGCCGGATCGTTGCTCGTTGCGCTAACCCAGGTTGTTGCGGAAGTTTTTGCTTTGGTGCTCCTGGTCTTTGCAAAAAGGTTCTTTAGACCTTCCGGGAGCGTGGCGTAGATCGGCACCGGGGTCATACCAGGAAGCCGCCAGTCGCCTCGGCTGAGGTAGAATGACGCCTTCTGATCAAAAGCAGCCGGTGATCCAATTGAAAGGACGTACAAACATGGCAACGCCTCCAACCTTTTCCCACGTTGTTTTCATGACGCGTCGCTTCGAAGAAATGAAGGCTTGGTATATCAACGTGTTTGGCGCGGAGGTTGTGCATGGGGATCCCGCCCTTGCTTTCCTGACCTATGACGATGAAAGCCATCGATTCGCCATCGCGAATCTCGATGTGCTGAAGCCTGACGCTCCCGCGGATTCAGGTCCCGGCGAGATAGGGCTCAATCACATCGCCTACACCTACGCCTCGGCAGCAGACCTGCTCGAAACCTACGCCAGGCTCAAGGAGCAGGGACTCACCCCCTACTGGCCAGTACATCACGGCTTCACGCTTTCCTTTTATTACCAGGATCCGGACGGCAACCGAATCGAGCTTCAGGTTGAAACCTGCAATTCCAAAGACGCCTTCGACTATATGCGTAGTGAAGCGTTTGCAAGTAATCCTGTCGGGGTAGAGGTGGACCCAGAGGCTCTCCTGGCCCGTTATCGCGCGGGCGCTGGCGGCGCCGATTTGACAGCACGTCCCGAAGGGAAGCCATCGCCCATTCCCGATGCCCATGGCATGGTCTGAACTCTGCGATCCGAATATGGCCGCTTCTGGCCGTTTGCCGCCGGCCAGTCTACCCATATCAAGCGCCTTCGAGCGTCGGGTATCAGTGAAAGCGGCCTGTCAGCCAGGATTTGCGCCTGGCCTGATCCTGAATCGCCTGACATTCTATCCACTGCTCGAAATCTGTAGCTGATCAGAGGACAAGTGTTGCTATCCAGCCAATTGCGATAAGGAGGCAGGTAGCGTAGCCAAGGCCCAGGATGACCATTTTGGAGTCGAGTTCCGGTTCTTGTTCTTTAATCCATTAGGAAAAAGTCAGTCGAGCATCATCACTATCGCCCTCCGAATGAGTAGCTTTATGGTCACCGGAATTTCCCGGCGCACTAGCAAACGGAGCGAGCAAGATGACTATCAAAGCAGAAGAACAGACTCTCTTTTTCGCAGCTGCAGTTGCAATTTTCGCGTTATCTGGTTGCGCGACTATGGTCAATGACCCGAACATCCCTTTGGAAGTTAGTTTCTCCGATGGGTCTTCCGGGCAATGCACCTTTAAGAACAAGCGTGGAACATGGTCGTCGGCGATTCCAACGACAGACGTGATGATTCGTCGTTCAGACGACGCGTTAGTTTATGACTGCGCAACCGCAGATGGGAGAAAGGCGACAGGATCGATTGAAAGCGAAGTTGAAGGCGGAAAGATGGCGGCTAGCGTCGTTTTCTGGGACCTGGGCATCACAGATGCGATTACTGATAAACACAGGAACTATCAGCGTACTGTGATTGTTCGCGTCCCCGAACCAGCGGTCGAATAGCACACCTGCGCCGTTGGGTCCCAGGCTTTTTCAAGGCTAACATTGACCAATAGAGCCTCAAGTCGGAAGCGGTTGACTACTTTGTGGAATAATCGCGTCTGGCATTCGCTCAACAAGAGTCTTTTTCGTTCTAATGATCAAAGTCCGAACACCACTGGTAATAGGTACGGTACTCGCAGTAGCAGTTCTAGGTATCGTCCGCCTGGTGCTTTTTCCAGAATCCTGGGCATCTTCATTTGCCGCGCTCGCGTTTCTCCCGTTAGCGATTGGTGTACTCGTGATTCGGTCTCGTTCGGCCTCCGATCCAGAGAGCGCAAGCAGGATCTCGGGTAAGTTAAGGGCAGGCCTGGTCGGTGCTGGCGTGCTTCTCGCGACTTCTCTGCTGCTGTCGATTACTGACAAACTCGGACTTACAGGACAGGGTGGTGGCGGCGGCCGCTCCTTAATAGTCATGTTGCCGGCGATCGTGGCGGTTGCAGCAGACATCTTGAGTGCCCGGCTTGAGCAAAAGGCCGAAAAGGATCCTGACCGAGCAAAGACGAGAGATTGATTCCAGCACAGCTTTTGAAGAGTCCGAAGTCGATGCCGAAAATCCTGGTGGCCATTGTGTTTTTCGTTTTTATTGGTGGCTGTGCGCCGGCCCCCTCGCCTGCCGCCGGTTCTAACTCTCAAGACAGAATGCGTTTCGTTCCTGGCGCAATGTATCGGACAGGCAGTGACCTGGACGAACTAGACAAGATAATGCAGGCGACTGGATTACGGACTGTGGAACCGCTAATGCCAGAGGTTCCCAGCCACAATGTCAGCGTATCGGATTTCTATATGGATACGTTTGACGTTACGAATGAGGAGTTCTCTGAATTTGTCCGGGCAGTGCCCGAGTGGAGTCCGGAGCATGCGGATGTATCGCTGCACAATGGGCGCTACCTTGAACATTGGATTGACGGAAGTCCTCCTGGACACTTGCTCAACCATCCCGTGACCTTCGTGACCTGGCAGGCTTCGGTCGCATACTGCGAGTGGCGAGGAAAACGCTTGCCGACCGAGATCGAATTCGAATGGGCGGCACAGGATGGTGTCGCCGCTATTGAATATCCATGGGGAAACTCACCACCTGGCAACGAACTCACCAATTGGGGAGGAAGCGGCATCGGCACTACGGTTCCCGTAGGAAGCTACCCTCCAAACGCACGTGGTCTCTACGACATGTCAGGGAATATCTGGCACTTCACATCTGATCCCTGGCTTGGATCTTATGCAGAAATGTTGACCGGCTCGACGGAGCTGCAAGACTCCGCGAGGGACCCGAAAATTCGCAGAGTGGTCAAGGGCGGGAGCTGGGGCGCAAATGCTGCAAATCTCAGGGTGCGGTATCGAGATAGCCATCGCCCGTTCGATGCCCGTGAAATGGTCGGGTTTAGATGTGCCAGATCCGTCGGCACAAGCAAATTCAGGTAGCATGACGGCTACTGGCCCGATATAGATAGCCAAAAACGGTTACTACCCCCGCAGGAGATCACCATGATTGGATATGTTGTTCTTGGTACCAATGACCTGGCTCGCGCCGCATCGTTTTACGACGAACTGCTCGCGGAAATGGGTGTCACGCGCATGATGGAACTTGGCGAGCGAGGCTATGCATGGGCCGCAGCAATGGACAAACCGATGCTCTGCATAATGAAGCCCTACGATGGTCAGCCGGCGACGGTGGGTAATGGCGTTATGGCCGGAATTGCGGCCGATTCGCACGACCAGGTCGATCGGATCTATAAGAAGGCGATTGAACTCGGCGGCTCGGACGAAGGCCCTCCTGGCTTGCGCGCCGAAGGTGGCGACGGCTTCTACGCGGCCTACTTCCGTGACCTGGATGGCAACAAACTCGATGTGTTCAGCTATGGCTGAGCTATTGCGCATCCCGGCTTGCCGGGATGCTGACCTTGCGGAACGTGCTGTGGCTAATTGAATAGAAACAGGGGGTGCGATGAAGACTCTAAAATGCGACTTGTGTGATCACGAAGCACAGGGCGAAACCTTTGAAGATTGGATGAGGGCGCTCATGCCTCACTACATGGAAGCCCATGCTGACGTCATGAAGGATCCAAAGAAAGGTGCAGAAGAGAGGGAAAGGTGGATGGCAGACAATAGTGCGAGGTTCGATGCTGCGTAGGTGTAAGGAGTCATTGCTCGCAGACTACGTGTTATTCCGAATTGCACGAGCGACGCGTGTAGTACGAAACTAAACGGCATGCTCGAAGAGTTCGGACCGTCTATTTACTCCGCGGATGGACCTGCGGTCTCGTTCTACGGATTTCCATATCCCACGCGTATGGCCGTCGTTCGACTCTCCGATAGTAGCGTCTGGGTGTGGTCGCCGATCGCGTTGTCCGATGAATTAGTCAGCGCGATAACTGCTATTGGACCAGTTCGGCATATTGTCTCTCCGAACAAGATTCATCATCTGTTCCTTGCCGAGTGGGCCGAACGCTGGCCTAAGGCACGCTTGTACGCGCCACCCGGCCTTGCTGATCGACGACGAGACCTGAGTTTCGATGAAGAACTGGGTGATGAACCTAGCCCTGCATGGGCGGCCGATATTGACCAGGTGATTTTTCGCGGCTCGTTGGCCATGGAGGAGGTTGTATTCTTCCACCGTGCCTCGCGAACAGCGATCATTTGCGACCTTATCCAGCGGCATCCTGAAGCGACCATGAAAGGCTGGAAAGGCATGCTGATGCGTCTCGACAGCCTGGTTGGCAAAGATGGCAGTACGCCGCGAGAATGGCGAGCCAGCTTTATCAGGCGGAGCAAAGCACGAAAGGCGCGTGAGAAGGTACTTGGCTGGCAACCCGACCGGCTGCTGATTGCCCACGGCGAGTGCGCACAAGACGGAGCAACCTCGGTAATCGACCAAGCGTTAGGGTGGATCTAGAGTCGTTGCAATGAGCGAGTATCCATACTTGTAGTAGTCGCCGACTGCGGCACGATCAGGAGGCCCAGGCTTTTCTTGTCGCATCTTGGGGAGGATCAATAGAATGCCCGTCGAACTCAAAGTACTTGGATACGCTGCCTTGCTGCAGTTCGTGCAGTTTATCGTCATGGCGATAACCGTGAGCCTGCAACTCGGCATCGCCTACACGGGCGGCAACCGCGATGAGCAAAAACAGGCGACCGGCGTGCCTGGCAGGCTGAAGCGCGCGCTCGAAAACCACTTCGAAGGACTGATCCTGTTTGCAATCGCTGTCCTGGTCGTCGTTCTCGGCGAGGCCAGTAACCAGCTGACTGAGAATTGTGCCTGGGCGTATCTCTGGGCACGCATTCTGTACGTGCCCGCCTATGCTTCCGGGGTCTTCCTTGTCCGGTCGCTGATCTGGAGCGTTGGATTTATTGCAACGGCGGTCATGCTGATATCGGCCCTTGCCTGATCAACCGGGGTGGCTCGCGTTTGGCGCAAACATTCTATTGAGGACGCTAAGCCGGTGACGGGCGCGTCAGGATGAAAATGGCCGCCGCGCTTAAGACAACTACCTGACAAGCCACTATCCACAAGGGCGCTTCGAGCAGCCACGTTACTAACGGTGTCGCGACTATGACAATGGTCGCCATCCGTTTGGCTTTTCGGTCAATACTGCCGTCGCGATGCCAGTTGTTAATCACGGGCCCAAATGTCCGGTGTTCCCGCAACCAGCTATTCAGCCGGTTTGAGGACCGGGCGAACGCGAAGGCGGCGACCAACAAGAACGGCGTTGTCGGCAACAGCGGCACTACCACGCCAATGGCACCTATCGCGACTGCGGCCAGCCCTGCCAACAACCAAATGAACCGGGTATTAATGTTCACTCGCGCAGTTCATCACACGACGGCCAGCAGCGGCAAGTCCTGACGCAAACCTGCCTTTTGCAACCCAAAGCAGACGTTCACACTCTGCCCGAATATGCGACTATTGGCGTCGAATTGGTATGGCGACTTGCGACCTATAGAGGACGCTGAGGTTTTCGAGCAAGCAAGCCCAGTCGGGAAATCATCAACAGGGGGTACTTGGCAATGGCTGTTGCTACACCACAATGGACTTCACGATTTGCTTTCTTGATGGCCGCAATTGGTTCTGCGGTCGGTCTTGGCAACCTCTGGCGCTTCCCGTTTCATACGGGGCAGAATGGCGGGGCAGCTTTCGTCATCGTCTATCTTGTGTGTGTCGTCCTGGTGGCCTACCCCATACTGATGGGCGAACTTTCCATCGGGCGCCACAAGGGACTATCCGCTGTCGGATCAACTCGCCAGCTCGCTCTGGATGCCGGCAAGTCGGGGAACTGGTCTATTGTTGGCTGGGTGGGAGTGCTGGCGGGATTCGTCATACTCACGACCTACAGCATCATCGCCGGTCAGGTCATCGCCTATTCCGTGATGACCTTTATGGGCGAATTCGCCGGGCGTGCCGCGAGTGATGCCGCCCAGGCCACTTCGCTGTATGCAGGTACTACTCACGCGTTGTCGTGGCATACGCTGTTCATGGTGGTCACCGTGTTGGTCGTTTCGGCCGGTCTTCATGGTGGCATCGAGCGGGTCGTCACTATCCTGATGCCAATGTTCTTTGTCATGCTTGTGGGATTATCAATTTATGCATTGGTAACCGGCGCTGCGGGCGATGCCCTTGCCTACCTTTTCGCCCCCGACTTCTCACAGGTCACACCGACAATTGTTCTCGCCGCCCTGGGCCAGGCGTTTTTCTCCGTTGGCGTCGGTTCCGCAATGATGATCACCTACGGTTCGTTCCTGTCGGAGAATGAGAATATCGGCAATAGCGCGGCGATCATTGCCGGTTCGGATACTCTCGTCGCCATCGTCGCCGGCTTGATGATCTTTCCGATCATCTTTGCCTATGGCCTCGATCCCGCCGCGGGGACGGGTCTTATTTTCGATGCTCTGCCGGCGGTCTTCTCGGGTATGCCGGGAGGCGTGTTTGTCGGTGGATTGTTCTTCTTGCTCGCTTTTATCGCGGCACTCACTTCATCGATATCTATTCTTATTACCGTGTCGGCGGTCGGAGTAGAGCAGTTTGGCCTCAGAAGGGAGCTCTCCGCGGCGATCGCAGGAACTATCGTCTGGGCGATTGGCGCCACAGTCATAATGATCTCCGGGCTCGGTAGCTGGGTTGACTTCTTCAGCGGGAGTGTCCTGCTGCCGATGGGCGGGCTGCTTGTCGCGATTTTCGTGGGTTGGGTGGCGCCGCGCAAGATCATGCGCAACGAACTACGTAACACCAACAGCAGGCTGTTCCGTTCCTGGCATTTTTTGTGTCGCTACCTGGTGCCTGTCGCTGTTGCATTGATCTTGCTGCTCGGCATCGATGCAAAATTCAATTTCGGATTGAACGCGATTGTTGCCGGGCTGGCGGGCGGTTAGCCTGGATTACGGGGAGTGCGGGGCTTCGCTCGCAGGACCGCGGCCCACGGTCGAAGGGGTCTAGGTATTGTAGGGCACAATTCTGTTGTCACAGTAAGGCTTGAGCAAATATCATATTTCGTATGAGCGCCAAAACAGGCTACATCGAAAACCTGTTTCGTTGGAAATCCGGCCGGCAGAACACCGGCTACGAAAAGATGTTGCTTGTGGTGAATCCTCTCCTGATCCCGTTCGACCTCTATCTTCTGAGGTTCAAACCTGGAACAGAAATACCGACTCATAC
>Ga0265303_10002088_pt1 | contig 12386 bp, 4 predicted proteins | sample Helome_2_FD_192494 | JGI IMG/M metagenome (GOLD analysis project Ga0265303, IMG submission 192494) | Marine sediment microbial communities from subtidal zone of North Sea - Hel_20160317 (Illumina Assembly) | ecosystem: Environmental > Aquatic > Marine > Subtidal zone > Sediment ...
CAACGATATATTGTGGGTAAAGGTACCGCCGCCAGTCTTGATTTTGCAGGCGCTGCCGCGCAAGCTGCACGAGTTTTTACACCCTATGATTCTGCATATGCCAGGAGATGCCTGCAGGGGGCTAAAAAGGCTTATAATTGGTCCCTGGATAATCCACAGGTGGCATTTATTAATCCGGAAGATATTAGTACCGGTCAATATGGCGATACCAATTTTGATGATGAATTCTTCTGGGCAAGAGCACAATTATATGTAACTACTTCTGATACCACTTACCTCAAACAATTGAATAAAGAGCAAATCGATTTTAACTATAGCCCTGGTGACGGTTGGACAAAATTTATGAGGTTTATGGGGATATTTACGCTTTTAGAGAACAAATCACTGGTTCCTGATGAATTGTATGATGCATTGCGCGAAGGGATTTTGAAATCTGCTGATTCTCTGACTGGAAAAACCAAAACAAATGATTATTTTCAGTGTGTTGATGATTTTCAATGGGGATCAAATAGTGACGTACTGAATACAGCAATGATTATTGCACAGGCTTACAGGCTGGAAAATAAACCGGAATATTTAACAGCCGTTAGGCAAGCCGCTGATTATGTATTGGGAAATAACGCTGTAGGCTATAGCTTTGTGACTGGTTTTGGAGATAATCCCCCTATGTTTATACATCACAGGCAAAGTGCCGCTGACGGGATTATAGATCCTATACCGGGATTGCTCTCCGGAGGGCCAAATGCTGACAAACAAGATGTGTCTGACGGGGTTATTTATCCAGAAAATGTACCCCCAATGAAAAGCTGGACAGATCATGAGGACAGCTATGCAAGCAATGAAATATGTTTAAACTGGAATGCCCCTTTAACTTATATCCTGGGCTTTCTGGAACAAGAATCAAAATAACCAGATTATGAGAAAACTAAAAACTGCTATCGCTTTATTAGGAGTGTGTATCCTTTCAGGAAGCACGGAAATGACTTTTGCAAATTCTAAAACAGAAAATGATTCAAGTGCTGTTCAAAAGAAAAAGCCCAGAAATGTAATTTTTATACTAACTGATGACCACAGGTATGATTATATGGGGTTCACAGGTAAAGTTCCCTGGTTGCAAACACCAAATATGGATAAGCTGGCATCAGAAGGGGCTTACCTGCCCAATACTTTCGTAACTACCTCCCTTTGCTCCCCTAGCAGAGCATCTATATTAACTGGTCAGTTCTCACATAGCCATACCATTGTGGATAACCAGGCTCCTGATCCGGGGAATCTTACTTATTTTCCTGAGTATCTCCAAAAAGCCGGGTATCAGACAGGCTTTTTTGGTAAATGGCATATGGGTGATCATGGTGATGAACCACAACCTGGATTTACGCATTGGGAAAGTTTTCCGGGGCAGGGAGTTTACTATAATCCCACCTTAAACATTAATGGAGAAAGAGTAGCCTATAAGGATTCTACCTATATCACTGATCTCTTAACAGAACATGCCGTAGATTGGATGGAAAAAAGAGATAAGAGCAAACCATTCTTTCTATACCTCTCACATAAGGCCGTTCACGCAGGTTTTCAACCGGCAAAGAGACATAAAGGCATCTACAAAGGCAAAAAGATAAAATTACCTGCAACCTATGAACAAACTAAAACGGGGGCCTACAGGGATTTAAAATGGCCGCAATGGGTAGCTGACCAGCGTATTAGCTGGCATGGGGTAGACTATATGTACCATTCCAACCGGGACTTATATGAAATGGTTGTGGATTACTGCGAAACGCTCCTCGGTGTTGATGAAAGTGTGGGTACCGTTATGGAGTATTTAAAAAAAGAAGGAATTGATGAGTCAACCCTGGTAATTTATATGGGGGATAACGGTTTTAGCTGGGGTGAGCATGGCCTGATAGATAAAAGGCATTTTTATGAAGAGTCTGTTAAGGTGCCTTTGTTAGTGCGTTGTCCTGAGCTATTTGAAGGGGGTAAGACTCCTCAGCAAATGGTACAGAATATAGATATTGGACCTACTGTCCTGGCCGAAGCGGGCGTTAAACAGCCCGAAAATATGCCGGGGGTTTCATTTATCCCAATTTTAACCGGTAATTCAGATGTTGCATCACGAAAAGAAATATTTTATGAATATTACTGGGAGTACGATTTTCCAATGACTCCAACGGTTTTTGGCATGCGTTCAGATCAATACAAATACATAAAGTATCACGGAATATGGGATAGAAATGAATTATACGATTTACAGAATGATCCTGAAGAGATGTACAATTTGATAGCAGACCCGGATAAACAGGAAATTGCTAAATCCATGTCCTCTGCCATATACGATTGGTTGGAATCAACAAACGGGATGAATATCCCTTTAAAACGAACTGTTAAATACCGCTTTGGCGATTTCAAACATAAAAACGAACATTAAAAACTTAGCGTCCGGGTTTCTTTTCCGGCATTGTCGAAGAATTGCACCCGACTAACATTTGGGTTGACTTCTACATGACGGCTCGATTGTGATTGAAAGGTGGAACCCCAGTAGTATTCCTGGGTCTGACTGCTATTATCATTAAAATATAATACGCATTTAACTTCGTCCCCATTGAGCGGGATAAGCTGAGTTGCCTGGTTTGTTGATGTTTCATAGACTCTTAAGAAATCATTGTTTTGTGAAGCCACCAATACCGACTTTTCATTAGCAATGCTCAATCTTACAAGGCTTTTTGCATCGCCCGGGACGAGGAAATGACTCTCCTCCAGGGATACAGCTTCAAAACTTCCATCCCCTTTATTCTTTAGCATCATACCTACAAAAGCATCAGCAGGGCCCTGCTGAACTTCCATTCCAAAATCATTTCCAACCAACGTAATATCCATGAAATTATCATTATTAAAATCGCTGATCAGAATCCCGTATACAGGTGCAAGTTGCGCTCCAATAGGCAGGGGATGAATTTCAAACCTGCCTTCACCAAGATTTTCAATCCACGAAGTCTGCATATAGTTGAAAGTAAGTTTCATTGCATCATCTAACAATCCATCGGGGAAGACTTCCGGCAATGTGGCTTCACCAAATTCTCCAAAGGAGTTGAATCTTTTTCGAATTCCCACATACTGCTTTACAACATCCTGCCATGGATGATAAAGGTATTCTTTCTTAGTACCCACACTATCTCTTAAATAATAGGATATAAGTGGATCTATCATTCCATTATCATCTAAATCCTTCGCGTACAAGCGTACAGGTGTCTCTTTATCTGCTTTAAAATAAATATTCTTACCAAAATTACCTGCTACATAGTCTGTATCTCCATCATTATCCAAATCCGCCGCGGCCAGGCTGTTCCACCAGCCCAAATTATCCTGAATTCCACTGGAACCCGTTATCTCATGCAGGGTTCCATTTTTGTTTTCAAAGAAACGAATAGGCATCCATTCCCCAGCCAAAATAAGATCGGGCCAGTAATCCCCGTTGAAATCGGTCCATAAGGCATCGCTTATAAGTCCCGGATATTTTAATTCAGGAGATACCTGATCAGTTACATCAACAAAACGAACATTACCTTCCGAACTTTCATTCCTAAGGATATAGCAACGGTCTGCTTTTGGGTAAGCCATTGGAAGTACTCTGCTTCCAATAAAAAGATCCAGGTCTCCATCCCTGTCATAATCTGCAGCCCTTACTGCAGATGAATTGCTTCTCATATCAGGGATGCCTTCAACAGATTCAGAAAACTTTCCGGTTCCATCATTTATTAACAGAATATCTTTGTATAATAAATTCCCCGGTGGATACTGAGCGCATCCACGAGCTATATATAAATCTAAATCCTTATCTCCGTCAACATCAAAGAGCAGGGTACCGGCATCTTCTTCTTCCAATTCTATACTTTGTTTGTAATTAACTTCCTTTTGAATAAAGCTTCCATCTTTTTGCTGTATAAACCAGGTCTCGGTGAATTTTCTGCTGGCAGAAAGAAACATGTCATCCAGACCATCATTATTTATATCACCTACGGCAAGAGCTGGACCGTATTGAGAGAACTTATGCGGCAGTGTACGCTGAAAATTAAAATCAATGAAGTCATGATCCTGACTTTTATATGCCAGATTGTACTTTTCTGCTGCTTCTTTAAACAAAGGGATAAATAAAGAATCACTTTTTAAAGTGGGTTCCAGCAATCCAGGATTATACTCGATATTTAGAACCTTGTCTGATTCTTGTTTCTCAAGTTTTTGAACACCACCACCCGGCCAAATAATTCTTATAGAATCTACAGAGGAGTTATTGCCAAGTCCAAAGTGCAATACGCTTTCAGGTTTGGAGAGATAACCGCGACCTGAAATCAAGGACTTCTTCTGGCGCATTCCATCCGAATAAATCTCCACTACGCTACCAAATGCATCAGGATTTTTATCAGATCCTTTTAATTTCACCCTTAAATAATGGCTTTCAGGCTTTATTTGTGAAAGCCTGTTTTCCATTAGCAGCACCGGATCATTGATATTATTGATGATCAAATCCAAATCCCCGTCATTGTCCAGATCTCCATAAGCCGCTCCATTGGAGTAAGTGCCAAAATTAAGGCCCCAGGAATTAGTAACATCCTCAAAAATTAAGTCTCCTGTATTTCGGAACATAAAATTTGGAATTTTTATCTCAGGTATAGCAGCTATCAACTTTTCTTTGCTGACCAATCTGCTGGCCGTAATACGGAAATCCCCAAAATCTCTGTCGGTTACATCTTTAGGAAATCCATTAGTAATAAACAGATCCTGCCAGCCGTCATTGTCGTAATCAGCAAATAGTGGTGCCCAACTCCAATCTGTTTCCTGTATCCCGGCAAACATGCCTGTGTCTCCAAATATGGGAAGTCCTGTTTCCGGATTAACACCTAGATTAAGTTGTAAAGTGTTTCTGGTATATTGAGATTCGTAATTGTACTTTTTAGTAAATATTTCTTTCTGATAACTGCTGGGTCCCTGAAATAACTTCTTTCGTTTATTGTAATAAGGCTGCATTTCGGAAGTAAAAATATCCATTTGCCCGTTATTATTCACGTCAGCAATATCGCTACCCATGGAAGAAAGGCTAAAATGCTTGAAGATATCTCCGGCCCGGTTGCTAAACGTACCATCCTGATTATTAATATAAATGAGATCATTACTCAGAAAATCATTCGCCACATAGATGTCCATCCATCCATCATCGTTAAAATCGTGAATTAGAGTACTATGACTATATCCATGAAATCGAATTCCGGCTTCTTCTGACACATCTTTAAATACAGGGTGATCCATATTATCATCCCAGACATTTTGATACAGTTTGTCTCGACTGAGAGATGTTCCATCGTCCTCCAGGGGACTAAATTGACTTGGGTTTATTCCTTCAATCCTGTTTACTCCAATAAAAAGATCCAGGTCACCATCATTATCATAATCAAAAAACTGGGCATGAGACGAGTAAGTAGTATCTGCAATTCCGTATTCCGCGGCCATCTCTCTGAAGAGGGGAGAACCTTCTTTATTATTACCCTGATTGACGTACAGAAGATTTCTTCTTCTTTCAGGATTCTTATAGAATGTGTTGCAAATATAGATATCCTGTTTCCCATCAAGATTCATATCCACGATAGATACACCAGATGACCATAGAAGAGCATCTGGTTTGTTTATTCCGGCGTTACTAGATATGTCATTAAATTTTAATTCTCCTTTATTGAGGAATAATTTGTTATCTACCTGATTGCCAGTTAAGAAAATATCGTCCAGTCCATCACCATCCAGGTCTCCCAGTGCAACGCCAGAACCATTGTAAACAAATTCATTATCAAGGATATTAATAGAATCATTTTCGGTCAATGCATTGGTAAAGGCCAGTCCTGAATTTTGAGGAGGTACACTTTGGAAAAGAGTTGTATATTTTTCTGTGTTATCGCAGCTGGTAATTAGCATTGAGAGCAAGCCAATTGCCGCTATGATAATTTTTATTTTCATTGGATCTGTATTTTAAATCAACATACAAAAATGCAAGAACCTTGTCACATGAACAAATAAAAAGGCCGCTATTCAGCGGCCTTTTAAAAAATATGGTAATAATAGTATTAGTACCCTGGATTCTGTTCTAAAACATCAGAGCCTTGAATATCTATTTGAGCTTGTGGAATAGGATAATACTCATTTTTACCCGCAGTAAAACTTGCGCCACCAAATTTGGTAACCAGATACTGACCCTCATATGCCAAATAGGCATTTAATGTTTCAGCGGCAATGCCCCATCGTACAAGGTCAAAGAAACGGTGACCTTCTCCTGAAAGTTCAAGTTTTCTTTCAAAACGCACTGCGGTTCTTGCAGCGTCCTGAGAAGCAAAATCGGCAGCAGTATATTCAGAGATATTGTAGTTTGCGGCATTATCGCCGGAACCATCTGATTTTTTAACCCAATGCTCCGCAAGGGCAGCCCTTCTTCGAACGCGGTTTACATATTCTAAAGCCGTAGCTAAAGATCCTGCCTCAACTTCAGCCTCAGCGGCCATAAGAAGTACGTCGGCAAAACGTATAATCGTATAATTCATGGTGGCATAACCACGTGTCCAGGAACTACCATCTGTAAATGTATTTTCCTGAGATTTGTAATAGATATATTTCTTAGGAGAGTAAGGCCCTGCATAGTTAAAACTTCTGATCCATGCCTGTCCCGGAAAATCTATCCAATCTAAGTATGGTACACCGATTCTTCCGATTGAATGATCAATTCTTGGATCTAACGGACCAGCATCCGGAACAAAAGTAGATTCGTCGTTACCGCCTATAGCAACCCAGAAAAAGTTATTATCAACTTCGTTTGCAGGATCATTATAAGACTCATCTAACAACGGCAATCCATTTGCTTGTGTTCTAAAGGAATTAGCCAATGAAATACTGGGTTGAAAAAATCCACAGCAGTTACCAGGACCATCAGGACCTGTGTTGTAAGGATAGTTTAAGTCATCAAAGGCATTGGCATTTTGAACACTTCCCGTGTTATTCGCAGATTCTACATCCATAACACTTTCTGCATGGTTGTCATTTTCCGCATTGTATATTTGGGAATAGTCATCTAATAATGCATACGTCAATCCATTGGAGGTAACGCCATTTGCTATTACATCATCAAACCATGTTTTAGCTTCAGCAAATTTGCCTTGATATAATTTAGCTTTACCCATATAAGCTGCAGCCGCCCATTTATTTACACGACCGGCATCAGTTACCGCAGGTAAATTATCATATGCATACTGGAAATCTGCTTCTATCTGTCCCCAAACAGCTGGTGTATTCGGAACTAGGATTATTTCCTCAGCTGGAACAGTTTCATCAAAAACTGGAACGCTATTGAAATGCTTTTTAAGATCAAAATAAAAATGACCTCGCAACATACGCGCTTCACCGCTAATTCTTGCCGCATCGGACGCCGTTAGGGCATCGGGATTGGCCGTAATTGTAGCAAGGACTCTGTTAGCCCTGGCTACTCCTTCAAAGCGACCACGCCATAGGTTATTCAAATCTCCACTTGTGGGATCAGTTTCATAGCGCTGAATAGGGTTAATCGTTGAATAATCCCCTGCATCCGTTCCTTTGTTGGCTTCGCCACCCAAAATAGAACCGGTAACCCAATGGTTAGGACCTTCAAACCTGTTTCCAAATACTCCATTCAAAGCAGCATAAGTCCCAATAAGAAGGGCTTCAATACCATCTGCTGTTCCCAGCTGGGCATCACCCAATGAGCCGGCGGGCGGTACTTCCAAAAATTCATCGCTACATGAGACACCCAATACCAGGGCACACATGACGAAAACTCCGAATTGTTTAATTTTTTTAATTGTCATCATAACTTTTTTTTTCAAATATAATTAAAAATTTATCATAATTATTCATAATCAAGGTCTTAGAGTCCAATATTAACATTTATCAAATAAGATGGTGTAACAGGATAGTTACCTACATCAATACCAAATCTGGTATCAGCATCACCACCCACAACAGGATCCAATCCACTATAACCGGTTATGGTCCAGATATTATTGGCAGAAATCCCAACTTCAAATTTGCGAAGTGTATTGGAATTTTTAATGATGTCACTAAAGGAATAGATAAACGCAAGTCTCTGAAGTCTGGCATAACTACCATCTTCTACATACCAGGAATTGGAAGCTCCATTAGTACTAAGGTTAGATGCACTTTCCCAGATAGGAGCGGCTGCGCTGTTCCCTAATTCCGGAGTCCATGAATTAAAGGCTGCAATACCTTTTGCAGAACCTTCGAACGACCCGAAGAAATCTCTAAACCATTTAGACTGGTTAAATATATCTACTCCTGTCACCCAGGCCCAGAACATTTCCATCCTTAGATCTTTATACACTAAATTGATTGTTGCACCACCACTATAATCTGAAACCGGATCTCCAAGATAGGTCCTGTCATCCGGGGTTATTGCACCATCTCCGTCTACGTCTCTGTATTTAAACCTACCTACACCTGCACCATCTTGTGAAGGAGAACTAGCCACATCGGCTGTGCTTTCAAAGTACCCTATAACATCATACCCAAAAAAGGAGGATAAGGGCTTGCCAATCTGATTACGGGTTGGTGAGATACCTCTATAAGTACCACCATCCAAAAAGTCGATCCCTGGTGCAAATTCTTGTACTTCGTTTTTCAGAAATGTGTTATTAATGGCAAAGTCAAAAGTAAAATCTTCCGTAAAGTTACCCTTCCAAACCACTCGTAAATCAATTCCACGGTTTAACATTTTCCCTACATTTCTAGACGGTGCGCTTGCGAAATTACCCGTAACACCTGCCAATGGTACAACAAATAGCAGATCTTCTGTATCTCTTTTCCACCAGTCGAATTCAATGTCCACATGGTTGTCAAATATAGTAGCATCAAAACCAATGTTGGTAGTTGCACTTGTTTCCCATTTAGCGTCCGGATTCCCAATACGGCTGGTGGCAAAACCTTCATCAGCACCACTACTTTGACCTTGTATAGGATAAAAGGTGTTATCCAAAGCAGAAGCTGCTAAAGAATACTGGTTAGCCGGAGCCACATTATTGGAGTTACCCATTTCACCCCATCCTGCCCTGATTTTTAGATCCTGGAAGAAATTTTGGTTGTCCATAAATGATTCTCCAATAATCCTCCAGGCGCCTGAGAATGCAGGAAAGGTACCATAACGATTATTTTCACCAAAGACAGAAGATCCGTCTCGCCTAACGACTGCTGAAACATAATAGCGCTCGTCATAATTATAATTTACCTGGCCAAATAAAGAACTGAAATTAACACCAGTTCTGATAAAACTTTGTACTACCGGACTCTGTACCGCAGAAAGCGTTACAAAATCCAAATCTGTTGAGAAGGGGTTAATACCAGAACCTTGAATTCTTCTTCCGCGAGAACCAGCTCTTGGAGTATTTGTACCTTCAATGGCCTCTATACCTGCAAAAAGTTTTAGTTTATGTTTTTCCGCGAATAACTTTTCATAGGTTATTGTATTTGTAAATGTCCAGGAGAAACCATATTCAGATCCTTCGCTAAAACTATAACTAGCCTGTGGTTCCGAATCTCCTAAATACCTGTAGTTGTAATCTCTATTGGTGAAGTTATAATATTGACCACCTATACTACTCTTAAAAACAAAGCCCTCAAAAGGTTTAATTAATGCATAAATATTACCAAAAGCACTTACCGCAAAAGCCTGATCATCACCTCTGTCTTGTTTCAATCTACGAACAGGGTTCCGCGGGTTGTTAAAACCTGCTGCCCTGGTACTGGCGTAACTTCCAAAATCATCAAATACAGGAATAATGGTTGGCATACGATAGGCGGAAAGAACCTCTGATTCATCATCAGAAATACCCAGACCACCATTGCCACCAGTCTGTCCAACAATAGAGTTATAAGTAAACTGGAGATTTTCACCAATACTTAACCAGGGTGCCAGATCAAACTCTGAGTTAAAACGAGCCGTATACCGGTTTTGCTCGTTAGACAAAAGAATACCGGTTATATTCTGCAAACTCAATCCTATATAGAAACGACCATTCTCGTTTCCGCCATCAAATCCCAGGCCTATCCTGGTCTGCGGTGCAACTCTGGTAATTTCTCTATACCAGTTTGTTCCTTCACCTACAAGGTTTGGCCTTATTAAAAATACATTTTCAGGGTCTGCTTCATAGTTAGCCTGGATCTGTGCCAAATTTATATCACTGGCTGAAACACCATTTTGCCCATCTGCATGCAGATAATCCGGGAAGGTTGGAATTGCATTTGTGCCATATTGCGGATGTGTATACTGTGGCGCAGTACCATTAGCTGTGGCATTGTTTCTATAAGCTATATGCGTATAATCCGCCATATCCTGAGGATTTAACATTTCTGGAGAGCCAGATACATTAGGATCAGTAAGACCACTATTAATATCAATTGAAATCCTAGTTTTTCGATCTCCTCTTGAACCTTGTTTTGTGGTGTAAACAATTACCCCGTTTGCTGCTCTTGCTCCATATATAGACGCAGCAGCAGCATCTTTAAGTACAGTAGTAGTAGCAATATCGTCAGGGCTTAAGAAACCTACATCCTGAACAGGTACCCCATCTACAACATAAAGAGGTTGGTTACCATCAAAACCACCATAACCACGAACCCTTACCTGGCTGGCAGTACCTGGCTGACCATTAGTAATTACAGTTACACCGGCAACCCTACCTGCTAATTGTTGTTCTACGTTACCAGAAGGAATTGCAGCCAACTCTTCAGCACTAACAATAGATACAGCAGCAGTGGTTTCCCTTTTAGTTTCAACCGTATAACCTGTTACAATAACTTCGTCCAACGCAAGTCCTTCTTCAAGAACTACATTTATTAAAGTGGAATTCGCTACGGTCACCTCAAAAGAGTTGTAACCTGTGTAAGAAAACACAAGGACATCCCCGGCACTGGCCTGGATGGCATAATTACCATCAAAATCAGCAGCGACACCAGTAGTAGTTCCTTTGATTAAAACATTTGCTCCTGGAAGAGGTATCCCATCGGCGTCTGTAATAGTTCCCCTGACATCATTTTGAAACGCTTCAATCGTTGTTACTGTTTCAAGACTTGTTGTCGGTGCTGCGAGAGCAAACGAACAAACAAGACCCATAAGTAATGATAAAACCTTGATACTGGACTTGCAGATATTACCGGCACAAGATTTTAACGAGTGATAATCACATTTTAGAATCATAATCGTTTAATGTTTAGTTAGCTTTAAATAATTGATTTTCACGGTCTTAATTAGCATTTAATGCGAAATCGTTTTCGGCAAATGTTAAAATAAACCATAAATTTTTGATAATATTAATAAAATTATATGAATAATATAAAGAACATTGACAATATTTTGTCAATTAACAATCAAATAATGAAATATTAAGTATTTGTTATATATATAAAATTAACATTTTGTTGTTTTTTCAAACTCTAATTATAGATTGTCATCACATTTTTAATAAAACAACACCTTTTGGAGTTAACCAAAAGGTATTGCTTACTACGCTACTGATGCAACCTTAATGACAAGGGCATCTAAACTGCAATCGTTCCCCATTGATTTGCCAGTCAGATATGGGAAACGCTGCGCTAATTCAAAATAACTAAGCGCAGGTTGGGGAAACTATTTTTAATACTGTGTTTCATTCATTTCAATCAGGTTTAATATGTTTTTCACAGATTCATTGGTTGAAAACCTGTCTTTAGGTGTATTTTTGCAATAGTCGACTAAAATATTTACTGTTGAAGTCGCTACATGGGTTCTTGTATCTGAGGAAGCGTAATATATATAAATAGTACCGTCACTATCTGCAATCCAGCCATTAGAAAAAAGCACATTACTTACATCTCCAATAATCTCTTTATCATTTGGAGCCATAAAATAGCCTCCCGGTTTATAAATGACTTTAGATATATCCCTTAGATCTGTCATAAAAAGATATAATACATATCGTAAACCAGCAGCCGTACTACGGACTCCATGTGCCAGGTGAAGCCAGCCTTCTTTGGTTTTAATTGGTGAAGGTCCCAATCCGTTTTTTAGTTCATAAATAGTATGATAGGCTTTTTGGTTTATAATAGTCTCATTAATTATCTCCGGATGATTCATGTCATCTATAAATCCAAGTCCAATGCCTCCTCCGGAACCTGTTTCAATAAATCCGTCCTGAGGTCTGGTATATATAGCATATTTACCTCGAACAAATTCTGGGTGTAAAGTCACGTTTCTTTGTTGATTGGAGCCTGAAATTAAGTCGGGCAGACGCTCCCAGTTTTTAAGATCTTCAGATCTTATAATGCCTGCATTAGCA
>Ga0265303_10002089_pt1 | contig 12383 bp, 8 predicted proteins | sample Helome_2_FD_192494 | JGI IMG/M metagenome (GOLD analysis project Ga0265303, IMG submission 192494) | Marine sediment microbial communities from subtidal zone of North Sea - Hel_20160317 (Illumina Assembly) | ecosystem: Environmental > Aquatic > Marine > Subtidal zone > Sediment ...
ATGGCAAGCGTGGACTCGATCGCCTGAGTCATTGATTCGCGGTTTTCAATACCGGTCTTGATGGCCGTGGCCGCCCGCCACGCGAGGAACAGCAGCGCGATGGGCACCAGCGGTGCGAGCAACGGCAATTGGCGCTGCACCGACAACACGACAATAAAGGCCACAGCGGCCACCTGGACCGCGAGATACAGGCGCGACGTTCCGACAAGGTCCATACGGACCGGCAAGGTGTTCTTGCCCGATGCGCCGTCTGCCTCGATATCCGGCACTTCGTTGATGAGCAGGATTGCACCCACCCAGGCACTGACGGGCAGGGAAAACAGAATGAGGGACGACTCGATGGCCGCGCCCTGCAGCCACGCAGCGCCCGTTACGGGCAACACGCCGAATGCCACGGCAACGGCAGTCTCGCCGAGGCCGAGACTGCTGAGTTTCACTGGTCCGAGCGAGTACAGAACGCCGAGCAGGATGCCGATCAGTCCAAAGACGACGACGACGGGCCCTTTCGCGACGAGCAAGCCGACGCCTGCCAGCGATGCAATCAACAGCAAGGTAATACCCAGCTGCGCCATTCGTGACTGCGAAAGAATACCGGTCTGGATAAAGCGCGAACCGCCCGTGTACGGGTAGATACGCTCTTCGTTGCGCCGGTCAGTTCCGATGGTTTCGTCGCCAACGTCGTTGAGCACATTACTTGCAGCGTGCACGCAGACGGTCGCGACAAGGGCGAGCACGAAGACGTACAGGTCAAACTGCGCGGTCACGTAGGCGCCCCAGGCTGTGCCGGCAACCACCGGCAGCACCGAGGCCGGAAAGAACTTGGGCCGGGTCGCGTGGAACGCTCGCTTCAGCGAGCGGCCGAGAGAATCGCCGGCAAAATCCTCCGCGGCCGGACTGATCGGGCGTGCTGACTCTTGAGGCATTCGGTTTTCCCGCGTGATGGCGTCGGCCGGACGGCGGCCCGACGCTTATTCTTGTGTGCCTTTTATACCGTAATTAGGCCCGCTTTACATACGCGCTTTCCGATGGTCGTCGACGGCTAGGTTTCGGTCATCGAGACGCTGTACAATGCCGTGCTTTGTGCCGGTCCTGGCCCTGTCTCGGGGTCGCCGGTGAAAAACACGAAAAAGGACGAAAAGCTATGAAACTCAATAGTTTGCTATGTCTCGGCCTTGCAGCATTCGCGCTCGCGGCCTGTGGTGGCGCCGACGAAGGCGACGATGCCGAGGCGCAGCCGGCCAGTGACGAGATCGCCGTGACTGATGCCGAACTCGCCGGAAACCCGTTCATGGAGGAATGGGACACGCCCTACGGTGTACCGCCCTTTGCCAGCATCGAGAACGGGCACTACATGCCGGCGATCAAGAAAGGCATCCTTGCGCTACGTGCCGACATCGATGCGATCGTGAGCAACCCCGATGCGCCAACGTTCGAGAACACGATTCTGGCGGTCGAATTGGCCGGTGAGGACCTGACTCGTGTCAGAAGGACGTTCAGCAACATTACAGGGACCGAACTCGACGATGAGCTGCGCGCTTTGCAGACCGAAATCTACCCGATGCTGACGCGTGAAAATGACGCGATAAACCTGAATGCAGAGTTGTGGGCGCGTATCCGCACGGTTTACGAGCAAAAGGACAGCCTGGGTCTCAATGAACAGGACGCGCGCTTGCTCGAATTGCAGCACCGGGATTTCGTGCGCTCGGGCGCGGCACTGAGCTCCGAGGTCAAGCAACAGGTCGCCGACATCAACTCCGAATTGTCCGGACTGACGACCAATTTTGCCCAGAACGTGCTGGCGGCCACCAAGGCGTTTAAGCTGGAGATTACGGACGAAGCCCAGACAGCGGGTCTCAGCGATGATTTCAAGGCGTCTGTCTGGAACGAGGAGAAGGGCGCCTGGATCATCGGCCTGAATCGCTCGGCCTACGAAACCTTCATGACACAGTCCGAGGTTCGCGAACTGCGCGAACAGCTGTTCAACGCCTACCGCTTGCGTTCCTCCGAAGGCGAGTACGACAATGGCCCGTACGCGATCAAGATCGCTACCTTGAGGGCAAGACGCGCCGAACTGATGGGTTACAAGTCGCACGCCCATTACCAGCTAGAAACGCGCATGGCGAAAACGCCACAGGCGGCCGAGGACTTCTTGGCGCGCGTCTGGCGCCCGGGCCTCGAGCGCGCCAAGGAAGAGCGTGCCGACATGCAGGCCGTGATCGGGGACGAGTTCACTTTGGCGGGCCACGACTGGTGGCACTACGCGGAAAAGGTGCGCAAGGCGCGCTATGACCTGGACGAAAACGAGACCAAGCCGTACTTCGAACTCGAGTCGGTCCGGAATGGTGCTTTCGAGATGGCGCATCGCCTGTTCGGCCTGACCTTCGAGCCCGTCGACGTCGAAGGCTGGAACGCGGTCGTCACCTCGTACGACGTCAAGGACGCGGATGGAAATCACCTGGGCCTGTTCATGACCGACATGTACGCGCGCGATTCCAAGCGTGGCGGTGCGTGGATGAGTAGTTACAGGATAGCGTCCAATATCGGCGGTAATTCAGTTCGTCCGATCATTACGAACAACCTGAACCTGTCGACGCCGCCCGAGGGTGACGCGACACTCATGCGCTTCTCGGAGGTCGAGACGCTGTTTCACGAGTTCGGCCATGGCCTGCACGGGCTAATGACGCAAATCAACTACGCCACATTCGCCGGTACGAGTGGCAGTCCGCGCGATTACACCGAGTTCCCGGCGCAGATCCTCGAGCACTGGACGGACGAACCCGAAATGCTGGCCATTTACGCGCGCCATTACGCGTCCGGAGACGTGATTCCCGAGGAGCTCGTCGAGCGCATGCGGGTGGCCGCCAACTTCAACGAGGGCTTCAAAACGACCGAATACATCGCGGCGTCGCTGCTGGATCTGCGCTGGCACATGCTGTCTTCCGAGGAAGCTGCCGCCATCACCGATGCTCGTGCCTTTGAGAGAGAGGTGCTCGACGGCTACGGCCTGATCGATGAGATCGAGCCGCGGTACCGCTCGCAGTACTTCCAACACATATTCGCCAGCGGCTACTCGGCCGGTTACTACGCGTACCTGTGGTCCGAGATTCTCGACGCCGATGGGTTTGCGGCATTCAAGCAGGCCGAGAACATCTGGGACCCGGAGATTGCTGGACGCCTCAAGAAGTGGGTCTACGAGTCGGGCGGCCTCAGGGAAGCTGACGAACTGTACCGCGATTTCCGTGGTCAGGATCCGAGCATCGAGCCGCTGCTCGAAGGCCGCGGCTTCGCGGTCGGGGACTCCGGCGAGGAAACCTGATCCGGCCTACAACAATCGCGTGACGGCCCACCAGAGGCCGGTCACGCCGATCAACAGGGACCCGGGGCGTACCGCGTACATTCTGTAGCGCGTTGCGCCTTCCGGGTCTTTTAGTATCCGCCGCAGGCCGAGCCCGACGACGGCAGCGGTGCTGATGACCACCAGCTGCCCGATCTCGACGCCCACGTTGAAGCCGATCAGCGCGCTCCAGAACTGGCCCGGTGGCAGCCCGAGTTCGCCGAAGAAACCGGCGAACCCCATGCCGTGGACGAGGCCGAACAGGAACACGACGGCGGGCCGCCATCGCGTCATGTCTTTGAAGAACAGGTTTTCAATGGCGACGAAGGCGATCGTGAATGCGATCAGGGGCTCGACGACGGCCGACGAGGGACTGATGACGCCGCTCGCAGCCAGTGCCAGTGTCGCGGTATGCGCCACGGTGAACGCCGATACCTGGATGACGAGGGCGCGCAACCTTGTCGATGCGAGAAAGATCGCGAGTACAAACAGGATGTGGTCGGCGCCATCGGGCAGGATGTGGCCAACGCCGATCGTGATGTACAGGCCGAACGTGGACCAGAAGCCGCGTTCCTCTCCTGACTTATCGAGCAGTGGCTTCAACTCGACCTGGTTGACGTCGCTCTCGGCCATATTCAGTTCGGCAAGCGCCGCGCAAAGCGCCGGATCGAGGCCGTCCTCTCCGGGCGTGCAGAATTCGTCCTCGGGGTGCGCGAACACGATGCTCGAGACGAGCATCAGCGACAACGAGAGTCTTGTGCTGGCTGAGGGTGGGCGCATCGGTGAATTCTGACAGGAAACGAATGGCAAGATCGAGATACTATCCCGCCATGAAAAAAATGAACCTGGTTTTGATGGCTGCGGCGGTGTTGCTGGCGGCCTGCTCGAGCGACACTCAGGAAGTCGATACTTACGACCCTGCGCACGATTATTTTTCTTTCGCGAACAGCGACGACTTCGTCACCGAGCATCTGGCCCTCGATCTCGACGTTGATTTCGATAGCAGCGAGCTGCGCGGCAGCGCCACGCTCGTTATGCGCCGACTCAACGAGGAAGCGCACGAGATCATTCTCGATACTCGCGATCTCGGGATTGAAAGTGTCGAGCTGATATCGGCCGAAGGCACAGCCAGCGCCCTCGAGTTTCGGTTCGGCGACGACGACGAGGTTCGGGGGACACCGCTGATCATCAACCTTCCCGGTGATCTGCCCGTCGATGAGAACGTCGATCTCAGGCTCGAGTACTCCACCAGCCCCGAGTCGACGGCATTGCAATGGCTGCCACCCGAGCTTACGGCCGGCGGCGAACACCCGTTGATGTTCTCGCAGTCGCAGGCGATTCACGCACGCAGCTGGGTGCCGTTGCAGGATACCCCCGCCGTGCGAATTACCTACGAAGCGAGCATTCGCACGCCGAGCGAACTGCTGGCCGTCATGAGCGCCAACAACGATCCGCTCACGCCTCGCGGCGGTGCCTATCACTTCGAAATGCCGCAGCCGATTCCGTCTTACCTGCTCGCGATCGCGGTTGGCAATATCTTCTTCGCGCCACTCGGTGAAGACACCGGCATCTACGCCGAGCCCGAGTTGCTCGATGATTCGGTGTATGAGTTTGCGGACACTCAGGCAATGCTCGAACTGGCCGAGCAGATGTACGGGCCATATGCGTGGGGCCGTTACGACCTGCTCGTGCTGCCGCCGAGTTTTCCTTTTGGTGGCATGGAAAATCCCCGGCTCTCGTTCATTACACCCAGCCTGCTGGCGGGCGATCGAAGCCTCGTGTCCGTGATCGCGCACGAACTGGCGCATTCCTGGTCCGGCAATCTCGTCACGAATGCGACGTGGCGGGACGGGTGGCTCAACGAGGGCATGACGAGTTATCTCGATTCGCGCCTCATGGAAATCATTTATGACAAGGAACGTGCCGACGAGGAACGCGTCCTGTCCTACCGTGAGTTGCTGCTCGACCTCGAACGCGTACCGCCGGAAATGCAGGCGCTGGCGCCGCGCCTGGATACCGGTGACCCGGATGATTTCCAGGGATCGATCCACTACAGCAAGGGACAACTGTTCCTGCAGTACCTGGAGGAGGCTTTCGGTCGCGATGCATTTGACGAGTTTCTCGCCGCCTATTTCGACGAGTTCGCGTTCCAGACGATTACCAGCGAGAAGTTTCTCGAATACCTCGATGCAAACCTGTTGCAGATGATGAATCGCGGAATCGGTCGGGAACAGGTCGAAGCCTGGCTGTTTGAGCCAGGCTTGCCCGAGGACGCGCCGGTGCCGGAGTCCGCCACGCTGACGGCGGCGCGGGAAGCGGCAATCGCATGGTCACGCGGCGACTACGCGACCGCCGAAATCCCGTCCGCAGACTGGAGCCCACATGCGACCGTGCATTTCATCAATAGCCTGGCCGATGAACTGTCACCCGACAGGCTCGACGAGCTCGATGCGGCCCTCGGGTTCAGCGATACGCGTAATGCCGAGATAGGGCGCGCCTGGTTTATCCAGGTTGCCGAACGTCGCCATACGGCCGCTTACGATCAACTCGGGAAATACCTGAATCGCTACGGTCGCGGGCGACTGATTATTCCCGTGTACCGGGCGCTGGTCGAAAACGGCGAGGATGCCGAGTTGGCGCGCGCGATGTTCGAGAAGGCACGCAGCGCCTATCACCCACTGGTCGATGCGGGGATAGCGAAAGCACTGGAGGAGGGCTGAGCGCACTCCTCGTCTCTTCCAAAGACTCCATCACCAAATCGTCGCCGTTGGGAATGGTAGTATCGACGCACTGCCTTCAAGGCCGCCTGCGAACGAGGTACCACCATGAGAATGCTGTCTGTGATGTTGCTTTTCATTCTGCCACTCGCGGCTCACGCCGATGTCGTGGTGCCGGCTGAAAAGGTCGAGAATTCGGTCAACATTCGACTCGAAAAGGACGCGACTTCAGATATCGTCGGCAAGTTGAAGAAGGGTGAGTCGCTACCGCACGTGAGTTCCGACTCCGATTGGCACGAAGTGCAGCTGGAGGGCGATGCAACGGGCTACATCAGCGCCGACTGGTCAGTCGTGCAGGCAGACGAGTCGGAGCCTGTCGAAGAGCTTCCGGCCGAAGAAGTCGCCGAAGAAGTCGTTGAGGAGTCTGTCGAAGAGGTCGCTGAAGAAACAGGCGAGGGAACTGTCGAGGAAGCCGTGACCGAGGCTGTCGCCGAAGCAGAGGAAGAAGCGGTCGTTGAGGCAGTCACGGACGTCGACGAAGAAATTGTCGCTGAGACGATGGAACCCGGACCTGAAGAGGCCGCCACCGATGATGTCGCGGAGACGGAAGTCGAGGCCACGACAGAGACCGTTGCCGAGACTGTCGTTGTAACAGGGCCAACGGGTCCAGCAGGTCCCCCCGGACCTCCCGGTGCAGCCACGATCAAGGGAAGCGACAATTTCGTCGTGAAGTTCCGTGGCCCGACCGAGGGCGGCAACTCGCAGATCTACGACAACGGCAACCAGGTCGGCATAGGAACCACTGAGCCCAAGCAGCGTCTCGAGGTCAACGGCAGCATCCAGATCCACGAGCAGAACAGCAGCGTGGCGGGACTCATGATCACGCAGTCGTCGGGCGAAACTGGCTACATCATGCACAACAGGGCGAGCACGCTGACGATAGGCGCCGGGTCGCAGGATCGCATTACGATCGATCGCAATGGCAATGTCGGCATTGGCGTTTCGAGACTGGGTCACCCGCTGGAAATGGCCAGCGGTGCACACGTAACGGCGGGTGGAGTATGGACGAATCGCTCTTCCCGTGCAGACAAGGAGAACATCTCGGAGCTGACGCCTGATGTAGCCGTGGCCGCATTGCAGCAACTGGATCCCGTTGTCTTCAATTACCGCAACGAGCCGGACGAGCAGTACGCCGGGTTCATCGCCGAGGATGTTCCGGATGTCGTCGCAAGCAGTGACCGCCAGAGCCTCAGCACAATGGATGTCGTTGCCGTCTTGACGCGCGTTGTCCAGCAGCAACAGCGCAGGATAGAGGAGCTGGAAGCGCGGCTGGATGCGACGAACTGATGTCTGAAGCAACCGGCTGAAACGCTCGCGTTGCCATTTTTGACCACAATCTGATCACTGCAATGACAGCATTCGCTGGTTTCATCTCCTTACGCTACAGGGAGACCAGCCATGAGAATGCCATCCTTTGCCAGCGGCCGATCCGCATCAATCAAGGTTGCGACTATTGCCGTACTTATCCTTGTGCTGCTCGTTCCGGTCGGCATGATCAGGAGTGTCATCTTTGACCGCAGCAACAACGAGTCCGTGGCCGTAAGAGACATCAGTCGCTCCTGGGGCGGCGAGCAGCTGATCACCGGGCCTGTGCTGCGCTTGCCTTACAGGGGCAGCAACATGACGGTTTACGGGTCGACATACGCACAACCGAAGGATGCGTATGTGTTGAGCGAGCAGCTGAAGATCGTCGCCGACGTAAAAAGCGATGTCCGCTATCGGGGCATACAAAAGGTGCCCGTCTACACGGCATCGATATCGATTCGCGGGTACATTGACCCCGCCATTATCGAAAAACTCGAGATTGATGTCGCCGCTGTTGATTGGCAGGCGGCTGAGTTGTTGCTCGGCATCAGCGAGTCGACGGCGCTGGCGAAGGTCCCGCTGCTCGCGATTGGCGAACACGATTTCAAACTGGAGTCCGGGCTCAGGCAGGTCGCGGGCCTGCCACATCAGCTTGGCGCCTCGATTGGCGAGCAACTGGACGGCGAGAGTTCGCCCATCGAGTTCGAAATCACTCTGCTCGTCAACGGCACCGGCGCGCTGAGATTCCTGCCGCTCGCCGGTTCTGCCGAGGCGACGATGACGTCGAACTGGCCGTCGCCGAGTTTTACAGGGCGTCGCTTGCCGGGTTCACGGGAGATACGCGACGACGGTTTCAACGCAAGCTGGCAGGCGTCGAGCCTGGGGCGAGCGCTACCCTCGGCCTGGATCGATACGCACTCCGCCCTCGGTGATGTCACCGGTGGCGCCTTCGGGGTCCGGTTGATACAAACGGTTGGCTTGTACCAGCTCATGCACAGGGCCATTCGTTACGCCGTGCTATTTATCGGTTTGACCTTCGTGATCTACTTTCTCATGGAGATCGTCGGCAACCTGCGGCTGCATCCGTTGCAGTACCTGCTCGTCGGCCTCGCCAATACGCTGTTCTACATGTTGCTGCTGGCATTGTCCGAGCACATCGGCTTCGAGCTGGCCTATGCGCTCAGTGCCGTGGCTTCCGCCGCCCTGATCTCGGGTTACAGCGCGGCGATCCTCGAGCGGCGAACACGCGCGGCGCTGATGGCCTTGGTACTGGCGGGCCTTTACCTGTTTCTCTACCTGACCCTCAAGGCCGAGACTTTCGCCCTGCTTGCCGGGTCGATCGGACTGTGGGTCGTACTCGCGGCAGTGATGTTCCTGACGCGGCGTATCAACTGGTACGCAAACGACGAAGACGCCGCGGGGAAATCCAGCGAGCCCGTGCCTTGAGGGTAAATACGTATCGTATGTGAGCCCGCGCGCGCGTTAGCCTGCTGTAATGAACGAGGCCCAGATTCTCCTCGTGACCGCGGCGTCAATCGCGTTTCTGCACACGATACTCGGCCCGGATCACTACGTCGTGTTTACGGCGATGGGCAAGGCGCACGGCTGGAGCCTGGCGAAGACGCTACGTGTGACATTCCTGTGCGGAGTCGGTCACGTGTTGAGTTCGGTCGTCATCGGAGGCGTTGGTATTTTCCTGGGCGCGCAGCTCGTCTCTGTTACGGCATTTGAAGTCATGCGAGGCAGCCTCGCAGGATGGGCGTTGCTTGCGTTTGGCCTGATGTATTTTGCCTGGGGCCTTCGGAAAGCCGGACGCGGTTATAGCCACTCACATGTTCACGTGCACGAAGGCCTGATCCACGATCACGAACACGATCATCATAGTGATCACTCGCACGTACACAAAGAGGCCGGCAAAACCATTACGCCTTGGGCGATATTCATCATCTTCGTGCTCGGACCCTGCGAAGCGCTGATACCCTTGTTCATGTATCCGGCTGCCCGGCAAAGCACCGGGCTCGTGATTGCGGTGGCCGTCGTATTCGGCCTGGTCACGCTGATTACTATGCTGGCTGCCGTATTCCTGACAAGCATCAGCATCCGCAAGATGCCGTCGCTGGGTCGATGGGAGCATGCGGTAGCCGGTGCTTCGGTAGCGGCATGTGGGGCAGCAATCAGTTTCATCGGCCTGTAAGACGGTTGGAACCCGATGCAGCTCCGGGTCTCGGGACCCGTCCGACCTGTTCTCAAATAGCCTGCATCCTCACGAATATTGCCTTATCAATTTCTGCGAAGGTCTTCTGGTACACCTCGGGCTCATCGATGGGTTCGATAATGACCGTGCCAGAACTCGGCCCATAATGCGTTGAGAAGACGAAATTGAGTCGCACTCTCGTGGATCCCGACGGCATGGTTTCGACATAGGCGGTCGCACGCTGGTGCCGCGAGGTCGCCAGTGATTGCCCGGACAACAGGATCGACAGCCAGTCCGGCACCGTGTTACTCGCGTCGAGCGTCGGCCCCGTGGCTGTGATAAGGCCTGTCTCGAAATCGCCGTCATCGATAATAAATCCGAGGTCCTGGAACACCGACAGCGTGGCTGAGAATGCGACGCGTTTGCTGGCGGTGAATTCGCTGGCCTGGTAAGCCTGCAACTGCAGCCCGGTCTTCGGCGTCTTTGGCGGGCTTGCGCTGCAAGACGTGAGTAGACCAATCAGCGCGAGCCCGGTGAGCATAATCCTGAAATCGTACTTCATGCGTCTCTCCAGCGGCTTCGGTGAGTCTGAATGTTCGCCGCCTTCGCGTGCAGAAACCTGTTGCCGGCCTGATGTTGATCTGATGATGTTCTGATGGGGGGCTTTACGGTCGGAAAACCCTTGCGATACAGTAAGGTATCGGAGATTTAGGAGGCTTGATCGTGACGGACCACGTTACACGGATAGTTGCAGTGATCGCACTGCTTACGGGTTCCCTGGCCGCCGCAGCGGAACTCGCACCGCTCGAGGCTTACGGAAAACTTCCCACCTACGACATGTTCGAGTTGTCACCGAGCGGCAAGCTCGGCGCGAGCCGCGTTACGGTCGACGGTCAGGACATGGTGCTGGTCATTGATATTGACAGGAACGAGTTCCTTACAGGCGCGAATGCGGAGCACGTGAATCCGCGTTGGTTGCGATTCGTTGACGACAACCAGCTTATTCTCGTCGCCGGCGAGACAATGCGAAAGCTTGCGGTTCGTAATCAATTCGACTTCAGTCAGGGATTTGCGCTCGACATCAGTACCGGGGAGATTCAGACATTGCTGCGTCGAGCCGAGTATCTGCATCCCTACCAAAGCGGACTGGGTCGGATCGTCGGCAAAGACCCTGATTCGAACAACATATACATGCCGGCATTCGTCAAGCCGCGCCATGGAGGCGGGTCTCCGGTAAACGCCGTATACCGCGTTGACCTGGGCAGGAAACGCGCGAAGGTCGCGGTGTGGGGCAACCAACACACGATTGACTGGTTCCTGGACGCGAACGGGAGTCCGATCGCGCGCGAGGACTTCAACGACGAAAAGAACGTCCATCGAATCTGGGCCGTATCGAAAGACGGAGACGAGAAGGACCTGTTGTATGAAGAAGAGAGTGAACTGAGGACGGTCTCGACGGTTGGTGTTACTGCCGAGCGCGATGCGCTTGTCTTGCTGATCAGTACCGAAGACGCTGGCGGGTGGTCCTACTACCTGATGAGCCTCGCGGACGGCGCGATCAGCGGGCCTGTACTCGCGACGGAAGGTCGCGAAATCGGGCGAGTGATCACCGATATCAATCGCGTTGTCTACGGCGTCGAGTATTCGGGCTTCAAACCCAGCTACGCCTTTTTTGACGAGGAGCTGCACGAACGTGTCAGCGCGCAGCAGCACCGAATGGCAGACGTCGCGTCGAGACTCGTCAGCTGGAGCGATGATTTCCAGAGGCTGGTATTCGAGATTGAAGGCGGATGGAGTTCCGGTGCTTACGTGGTTTTCGAGAAGGGTGAATTGCAGCCCGTGATGGTAGGGCAGTCGCGTCCGGGCATCGTTGGTGAGCAGGTCGTCCCGGTACAGATAACGGAATACGAGGCGCGCGATGGCATGACCATACCCGCACTCGTTACCGCAATGAACAGCGTTCGGGAGGCGGGCCCGGCACCGCTGGTCGTGCTACCCCATGGTGGTCCGGAGTCGCATGATCGCTATGGCTTTGACTGGTTGGCGCAGTTCATCGCGAGCCGCGGCTACGTCGTGTTGCAACCCCAGTTTCGCGGATCTGACGGCTTTGGTCATGAACACACGGTCGCCGGCAACGGCGAATGGGGCGGCAAGATGCAGTCGGATCTGGATGACGGTGTGAATTTCCTGATCGAACAGGGCATCGCCGACCCTGAGCGGGTTTGCATGGTTGGCGCAAGCTATGGTGGCTACGCGGCACTGGCCGCGGGCGCGTTCTCGCCGGATATGTATCGCTGTGTCGCCGCTATTGCAGGCGTGTCAGATCTTCGCAAGATGTTGCAGCGCAAACGCAGTGAGAGAGGCCGTGACGATTGGGTGCTCGACTACTGGGAGGGTTTGTACGGGGCCGGGGCGTCGGACAAGGAAATCTTACGCTCGATATCTCCGGCCTTTCATGCGGATGCCTTCAAGGCCCCGGTGCTGCTGATCCATGGCAAGAAGGACACGGTCGTCAACATCGAGCAAAGCAAGTTGATGCGGAAGGCATTACGCAAGGCAGGCAAGGATGTCACCTACGTCGAACTAAAGGGCGAGGATCACTGGCTGACGCAGGAAGAGACCCGAATTGAGACCCTGCAGGCCGTTGCCGCGTTCATTGACAAGCATCTTTGAGTATAATCGGGCGTCGTCGTCCGTCCTCCGGAGCCGTAATGCAGCAAACTCTGTTCGATCAGGGACTTACACTCATGCTCGTAGGCATGGGAACGGTTTT
>Ga0265303_10002090_pt1 | contig 12379 bp, 7 predicted proteins | sample Helome_2_FD_192494 | JGI IMG/M metagenome (GOLD analysis project Ga0265303, IMG submission 192494) | Marine sediment microbial communities from subtidal zone of North Sea - Hel_20160317 (Illumina Assembly) | ecosystem: Environmental > Aquatic > Marine > Subtidal zone > Sediment ...
ATCGGGTTTCGTCTGCCTGCAGGAGAATCTAGGCGCCGAGGCTGACGAGCTCGCCCGGGGACGATTCCAGATTATCAACGTTTGGCGACCGCTCACCGATCCGGTCGAGGATTACCCGCTCGCATTGGTCGATTCACGCAGTCTCAAGGCCGACAACCTGGTCGACACCGAGCGCCGGGCACCGAACCACGTTGGTGAAATTCAGCTCGCACTGCACGATCCGGAGCAGCGCTGGTTTTATTTTTCGGCGATGCGTCCCGACGAAGTACTGTTGTTCAAGACCTTCGATTCAATCGACGGCGGTACGCATCCCTGCAACATCCATACCGCCATCCACCTGGCGAATGCCCCGCCCGACGCAAAACCACGCGAGAGCGTCGAAACACGTGCGTTCGTGTTCTATCACTAGTGATGAAGGGTACCGATGCAAGAACGCAGGCGCTGATCAAAATCTGGAACTCGGCTGTGGGCGCAGTGTCCGGTTACCAGGCCGTTGCGAGTGCGCTAAACGCTGACAGCGATTTTAATCCTGACCTGGTGCTTGCGGTCGGCAAGGCGGCGGTTGGTATGTGCCAGGGTGCGCTCGACAATCTGCCTCCTTGCGAGGCACTAATTGTGACCAAGTACGATCATGTGGACGAAAATATTCGTGCACGTGTCGGGGTAAAAGTCGTCGAGTCAGGACACCCGATCCCGGACCGGAAATCACTCGATGCGGGCAGGGCACTGCTCGATCGCATACGTGTGATGCCGAAAGATAGCCGGGTATTGCTGCTGGTTTCGGGCGGCGCTTCGGCCCTTGCCGAGGCATTACCGGAAGACATGACCCTGGCCGATTTGCAGGCGGCAACCGATGAAATGATAGCCGGCGGTAAAACCATCGCCCAGATTAATGGCTGGCGCAAACAGGCATCATTGATCAAGGACGGTAAGCTCGTGGAAGCCTTTAGCGGTACTGAAATTCGCGCCTACGCAATTTCAGACGTGGAAGGAGACAGTATCTCAACCATCGGTTCGGGCATCGGCGACTGTTACCGTGCAAAGGTGACGGCGCGGTCGACGGTCATTGCCTCGAATCAGATAGCGCGCCAACATGCCGTGCGCAAGGCGACTGAACTGGGGCTGACCGTTCGACAAAATGAAGAGACACTCTACGGAGACGTGTTCGATCTGGCGCCCGCTATCGGTAACAGGTTGCGTGATGCCGAACCCGGTATCTATATATGGGGCGGTGAGCCAACCGTGATATTGCCGCAGAACCCCGGCAGGGGTGGACGCAATCAAAGCCTGGCGCTCGCTGTTTCGGAGCAGCTTGCGGGAAACAACAACATATCGCTGCTGGTGGCCGGCACCGACGGTACCGATGGACCGACTATCGCCGCCGGTGGCCTGGTGGACGGCAATACCTGGGGTGATGATGCACGCCTTGCCCTGCAAAACGCCGATGCCGGCAGTTACCTGGAGCGGCACGACAGCTTGTTCGTGACCGGACCAACCAATACTAATGTCATGGACCTGGCGATAGCGATCGTATCGGATACCTAGTGCCTGGATTAGAGGAGTGTCTTGATTTCGTCCAGCGATGCCGGATCTTCTATCGTCGAAGGAACCACGTAGTCATCACCATCAACCATTGCGCGTAGCGTTTTGCGTAATATCTTGCCGGAACGGGTTTTTGGTAGTCGACTGACCACGAGCGCTTCCTTGAATGCAGCAACCGCGCCGATATCCTGACGTACCAGTGCGACCAGTTCTTCGACGATCTGATTCGGTTCGGCGCCCTCGGTATTTTTTAAAACTACGAATCCCATCGGCAGCTGGCCCTTGAGTTCATCGCTTCTGCCAATCACCGCGCATTCGGCAACCATTGGATGCTTGCCCACGACTTCCTCCATTTCGCCGGTCGACAGGCGGTGGCCGGCGACATTGATGACGTCGTCGACGCGGCCCATGATGAACACATAACCGTCATCATCGATATAGCCACCGTCGCCGGTGGTGAAGTAACCCGGGTAAGTCTCGAGGTAGTTTTCCTTGAAGCGTTCGACATCGCCCCAGATCGTAGTCAGGCAGCTCGGCGGTAACGGCAGCTTGACCGCGATGAATCCCTGTTCGTTGGGGCCGAGCTGTTTGCCGGCCTCGTCGAGAATTTGCACGTTGAAACCCGGCACCGGCATCGTCGACGAGCCTGCCTTGACCGGCATCGGCTCGAGGCCGTGCAGTGGCGCCGCGATCGCCCAACCGGTTTCGGTTTGCCACCAGTGGTCGAGCACCGGTACCCTGAAGTTGTCGCTGAGCCATTCGTAAGTTGGGGGGTCGAGACGTTCGCCGGCGGCGAATATAGTCTTCAGGCAGGACAGGTCGTATTGTTTGGCCAGTTTTGCTTCCGGATCCTCTTTTTTGATCGCACGAAACGCGGTCGGTGCGGTGAACAATGCCTTTACTCTGTGTTCGGAAATTACGCGCCAGAACGCGCCGGCATCCGGTGTCATGATCGGTTTGCCCTCGTAGAGGATCGTGGTGCAGCCGTGCAGTAACGGCGCATACACGATATAGGAATGGCCGACCACCCAGCCGACATCGGAGGCTGCCCAATAAACGTCACCGGGTTCGATGTCGTAAATCGCACTCATGCTGTACTTCAGCGCGACCGCGTGACCGCCGTTTTCGCGCACCACTCCCTTGGGTTTGCCGGTGGTGCCCGAGGTATAGAGTATGTAAAGCGGGTCGGTACCCTTGACCGGTACGCAATCAGCCGGGCCGGCATCGGCTAACGCCTGTTGCCAGTCCACGTCGCGTCCGGCCTGCATGCTGGCAGTTGCCTGCGGACGTTGCAGTACCACACAAGTGCTGGGCTTGTGATTCGCCATCTCGATTGCAGCGTCAACAATGGGTTTGTATTCGATAACGCGATTAATTTCGATACCGCAGGATGCAGTCAATAGAACTTTCGGAGTTGCGTCATCAAGACGTACTGCGAGTTCGGGTGGCGCAAACCCGCCGAATACTACCGAGTGCACTGCGCCCAGGCGCGCGCAGGCAAGCATCGAAATCAGCGCCTCAGGAATCATTGGCAGGTAAATGACGACGCGATCGCCTTTTTCGACTCCATGGTTCTTAAGCATGCCCGCGCACAGGGCGACCTGATCACGGAGTTCGCGGTAGCTGTATTTCTTTTGCTGGTCAGTAACCGGAGAATCATAAATCAGAGCGGTTTGATCGCCGCGTCCATTGTCAACATGATAGTCGAGGGCTAGATGACAGGTGTTCAATTCACCATCGGCAAACCAACGCTGAATGCCATGCTCGTCGGTGCTAAGCACGTTGGTGGCGGGCTTGTACCAGTCGAGCTGGTCTGCCTTCTCCGCCCAGAATGTTTCTGGATTATCGATTGATGCCTGGTATTCATCCTGGTAAGACATTAACTACCCCCTCTAGCGAAACTTGTTTATGAATCAATTCCACCGCCAAAGCACTCGTGCATGATTTCGATAAAGCGCTTCGATGGTGCCGATAAAAACTTGCCCTTGCGGGTAACAATACCGTAACTGCGTTTTGGAAAATACTGGTCGACCGGAATCACGCTCATCTTTGTTCGATCCTCTTCGGTGATGCAGACATCGGTGACGATGGAAATTCCCTGTCCGAGGCTGACGTAACGCTTGATCACTTCCCATCCACCCGCTTCCAGTGTGACGCAGAAATTAACGTTGTGCTGTGCGAATACCATTTTTACGATATGCCAGGTACTCAGGTGACGCGGTGGCAGAATCATTCCGTATTTGCCGATATCGACGAGGGTGATCTTGTCCATCCGTGCTAACGGATGATCGAGCGGAGTAATCACCACCGGGTTGTAGGTTACGATCGGGTCGTAAACCAGGTCATCGGGTACTTCCAGCATCGATCCAACCGCAAAATCAACCGAATCGGTGCGCAGCATCTCCATGCCATTGCGGCCGGTTTCATTGGCGAGGTGAAGTTTAATCGCCGGGTATTGTTGTGAGAACTTACCGACGGGCCCTGGCAAAATGTACAGGATAGTCGATTCACCCGCGGCGATGTGGAGTTCACCCGAAGTTAGATTGCCGCAGTGCGCATCAAAGGTTTCCTTGAGTCGGTCGATGCCCTGGACGTGCGGTAGACACAATTCATACAGGATACTGCCCTCGGTCGTCAGGCTCAGCTTGGGGCCGCTGCGTTCGAACAGGATGGTGTCCATCTCTTCTTCGAGGGCGTGAATTTGTAGCGAGATCGTGGGTTGGCTGGCGAACAGTGATTCAGCAGCCCTGGTCATACTGCCCAGCTTTGCTGTCTGGCAGAATGCGCGCAGCTTTTTTAAGTGATTCTGTTTGTAGTATGAATTTGCCATGGCCTCGCTCGAGAAACCGCATTATTGGATAACCCAATGCGAAAATCAAACTTGATCTGTTTATTCAATTATTGTTTAGTCGCAAGTTGATATTCAGCAAATGAATACGGCGCGAATTGATCAGTCGTCGCAATGAAATGAAATGTCGTACCACCGCTAGTTTTTGCTCGGTACCTGGGGCAGGATTCGGATTTCGCCGGGAGAATGGCGTTATTGTGATATCCAATAGACAAAATTAAGTAAATTTACTTTTTAAATAGTAAAACAGGCGTATATTTAGCGGTTTTCGGGCCTTGAGCTAATTTTTAACCAACTGTATTTCGAGAGATACAACAAAATGACGAGAAACGAACAAATTGCCGAACTCGAGAAAGAGTGGCAGGAAAATCCCCGTTGGAGCAACGTAACACGCGGCTATAGCGCTGCAGATGTTGTGCGATTGCGTGGTTCGGTACAACCTGAAAATACGCTGGCGCGGATGGGCGCCGAGAAGCTGTGGCAGCAGGTAAACGGCGGTGCGAAGAAAGGCTATGTCAATAGCATGGGCGCGATCACCGGCGGCCAGGCAATGCAGCAGGCGAAGGCCGGTATTGAAGCAATTTACCTGTCGGGTTGGCAGGTCGCCGCCGATGGCAACACTTCTGAAACCATGTATCCGGACCAGTCACTCTATGCTTACGATTCAGTTCCGGCGATGGTGCGCCGTATCAATAATACCTTCCGTCGCGCCGATGAAATTCAGTGGAGTCGCGGTGTCAATCCCGGTGATGCCAGCTATGTCGATTATTTCCTGCCGATCGTTGCAGATGCGGAAGCTGGATTCGGTGGTGTACTGAATGCCTTTGAACTGATGAAAAACATGATCAGTGCCGGTGCGGGGGGCGTTCACTTTGAAGACCAGCTGGCCGCGGTCAAGAAGTGCGGTCACATGGGTGGCAAGGTGCTGATTCCGACCCAGGAAGCGGTGCAAAAGCTGATCGCAGCAAGGCTTGCTGCCGATGTCATGAATGTTCCTACTGTGGTACTGGCTCGTACTGACGCCGAGGCAGCCAACCTGTTGACTTCAGATGTCGATGATAATGACAAGCCGTTTGTCACCGGCGAGCGCACCAGCGAGGGTTTCTACGTGGTCAAAAACGGCCTCGAACAGGCTATTTCTCGTGGCGTATCCTATGCCAATTACGCCGATATGGTGTGGTGTGAAACCGGTACCCCTGACCTCGGTTTTGCCCGTGAATGGGCGCAAGCCGTGCGCGCCGCTCATCCCGGCAAGTTACTGGCCTACAACTGTTCTCCATCTTTCAACTGGAAGAAAAATCTCGACGATAAAACCATCGCCGAGTTCCAGGACAAGCTGGCCGAGATGGGTTACAAGTACCAGTTCATTACCCTCGCCGGAATCCATAACATGTGGTACAACATGTTCGATCTGGCCTACGATTATGCGCAGGGTGAGGGCATGAAGCACTACGTTGAAAAGGTACAGGAACCGGAATTCGCCGCTGCCGATAAAGGTTACAGCTTTGTCTCCCACCAGCAGGAAGTCGGTGCTGGCTATTTTGACGATGTTACGACCACGATCCAGGGCGGCTCCTCGTCGGTTACGGCAATGGCTGGCTCTACCGAGGAAGACCAGTTCTAGCCTTTTAATACTGCTGCACGAGAAAGGCGCTCATGGGTCTACCGTGAGCGCTTTTTTTTTAAACAGGTTAATTTAATGACTTTTAAAACTGCTGATTTAAGTGACACGCACGAGGGCAAGCTGCAAATTGTTTCCCCTGGGCTGATTAATTTTGGTGGCAGCAAGCGTTTTCATGGCGAGATCGTGACCATCAGGTCGCTGGACGATAACTCGCGCGTGCGTGAGCAGATCCGCACTGCAGGCCAGGGCAAGGTGCTGGTGATTGACAATGAAGCCTCGATGCGCTGTGCGATGCTGGGTGACATGATGGCGGCTGCATTGCATGAAAACGGCTGGAGTGGTGTTGTCGTCAACGGTTGTATACGCGATGCTGCCGATATCGCCGAGATGGATATAGGTGTTAAGGCGCTTGCAACAAACCCGTTACGCAGCGTCAAGGAGGGCAGGGGTGAAGCCAATGTCGAGGTCAGTTTTCTCGATGCAAACTTTCGTCCAGGCGAGTTTCTCTACAGCGATGAGGATGGAATCCTGCTGAGTGTTTCAAGGTTAATTTGAACTAGCGCGCAAAACGTAATTTTTTCGGATAAGGGAAGACGTCCTCGTAGATACCAGCCTCTATATTTTTCTGCTTTTGAATCCAGAAGCCGGCCTCAAGCAGGTCGCTATGGTATTTTAAAAACGCCTGGCGCACCCGGTTATCGGCGAACAGGAATGTCACAAACTGTTCGGGAAAAATATCATTCGCCCCGATGCTATACCAGGGTTCCGAGGCAAATTCGTCCTCCGGGTAAAGCGGCTCGGGGATGTGACGAAAATTACACTCGGTCAGATAGCAGATTTCGTCGTAATCATAGAATACGACGCGACCCTGGCCCTGTCCGGTAACGCCGAAGTTTTTCATCAGCAGGTCACCCGGGAATATGTTGGCCGCGGCCAGTTCCTTGATCGCTTCACCGTAGCCTTTCATCAATCGCCGCAGGTACTGGTCGTCGGCCTGCAGCACGGCCAGGTTCAAGGGTGTCATGCGGCGTTCGATATAAATATGCTTGAACACGATCTGGTCGCCTTCTTCAGAGACGCTTTTGGCACAGGTCTCGTAAAGCTCTTCGAGTAGATCTTCGGAAAAGCGCGCTTTGGGTAACGCAACGTGTGAGTACTCCAGGATATCGGACATGCGTCCAACCCGATCGTGCATCTTGACCAGTCGGTAAGTCTCCAGTACCTCCTGTCGGGTTGTCTTTTTCGGCGGCGGGAAGCGGTCGCGAATCACCTTGAATACGTATGGATAAGACGGCAACGTAAACACCGCCATCACCATGCCCTTGATACCGGGCGCAAAAATCAGTTCATCCTCGGAGTGTTTTAAATGATGCAGAAAATCACGGTAAAAAACCGTCTTACCCTGTTTATGGAAACCGATCGCCGAGTAAAACGATTCTTTACTGCGGGTTGGCATCAGGCGTCGCAGAAAAGTCACGATGGATGAAGGTACCGGGTGATCGACCATAAAGTAGACATAGGAAAACTCGAACAGTCGATTCAGTCCCTGGGTGCCAATGATAATTGCATCAGCGTAAATTGATCCCTTTCCGCTGTGAAGTAGCGGGATAGCAAATGGAATGTCCTTATTCGAATTGATTGCGCGGCCGACAATGTAGGCAGCCTTGTTGCGATAAAACACGCTGCTAATGACCTGAAACTGAAAATTCAGATGCGCGCGACGCGGCCGGGTGAAGGTGTACTTGATCAATGCATGAATGATGTTGCGTACGTCGCGATCGATGTTTTCAAACGGCAGATTGAAACCGCTATCGAGTAGTACCTGTTTTATCGATAAGCGGAATCCACGCTTGGCAGGATAATAAACATGATAGGAAGGCTTTACGGAATCGATGTGCTCGGTCGAAACTGCGCTGCGCACGAAGATATAGTCGTTGCCGAAATAGTCACGATGAAACAGGGCACAGAAGACCGAGTTGTAGAATGTTTCGGCCAGTTCCGGTTGTAAGTGGTTACTAATCAATAACACGTACTCGCGCTTAACATCAAACCAGAGCTGGCTGTCGAAGGGTTCCAGGTCAAACAGTTTCTGCAAATCAGCGATTGAATCCCTGACACGAATATCGTAATACAGGATGCGTTCTCGTGAGGCCGTGCGTTCGGCCTCCCAGTCCGCGTTCTCGAAACGCTCCCTGGCCCCCTGGGTAATGTCACTGAAAATAGTGAAATGCCGGTCAAATCCGGTGAGGATCGTGGTCGCGATTTGTGTCGACAATCCTTTGATCGGGTTATCCATCAGAAAACTCCAGGTAATTCATGACTTGCGTGACGGAATCTCAAGGCGTTGCCTTCTTTCCCACAGGTTTTTGCGACTGATACCGAGCATGCGCGCGAGTTCGGTTTCGTTATACCGGGCCTGGTACTTTTTCACGAAACTGACGAAGTAATCATCCAGCGACAGTCGATTTTCGAGTTCGTATAAAGGAAGCTGTTGATCGGTTTCGAGATTGTTCAATGCCAGGTCTTCGGCTTCGATACTGCCGTTATGTTTGAGGATTACGGCGCGCTCAACAACATTTTCCATTTCACGCACATTGCCGGGCCATGGGTAGTGCAGCATTTGCTGGTAAGCCTCTTCGTCAAAGGACATAGATTTTCGATGGGTGCGCTGGGCCATCCTGGTTAGAATCGTGTCAGCCAGCAGCCTGATATCACTGCCGCGTTCCCGCAGTGGTGGCAAATTGATCTCGAATACGTTGAGCCGATAGTAAAGATCTTCGCGAAATGTTTGCTCGGCCACCATTTGTGCCAGGTTTTTATGGGTAGCGGCCAGGATCCGTGCCTCTACTTTAATGGTCTTGTTTGAACCCACGCGCCTTATTTCACTATCCTGCAACACACCCAGCAGGCGTGCTTGCGCATCCAGGGATAATTCGCCGATTTCATCGAGAAACAGGGTGGCGTCGTTAGCAACCTCGATCAGACCTTTTTTGGTTTGCAGGGCACCGGTAAAAGCACCTCGTTCATGGCCAAATAGTTCTGATTCAATTTGGTCTTCGGCAAAAGCAGCACAATTGACACTGACCAGGGAATGTTTGCGCAGCTTGCTTTGCGAATGTATTGCACGCGCCACCAATTCCTTGCCGGTGCCGGTTTCGCCGACAATTAGCACGGTGGTATCGGTAGCTGCAACCCGCCTGACACGGTCCAGGACTTCCAGCATCGGCTCGCAATGGGCGACCATGCCATCGATGGGATAATTCCTGGCAACTTCTTTTTGCAGCAGCGTGTTTTGCTGTTCGACATTCGCCTTGTCGAGAATCCGCTTCACCGTCATGATCATTTCGTCATGATTGAAAGGCTTGGAAATGTAATCTACAGCACCTTGTTTCATCGCTTCGACTGCTGACTGGACTGTTGAATAACTGGTCATGATCAGAACCGGCGTCGGTGCCGCGCGAGAGATTAGCTCGGTGCCAGGCTCGCCGGGTAAACGCAAATCCGAGATAATCAGATCATACATATTAATCGAGTTTTCTTCCGCTTCGGCAACCGAGGCGACTCCGGTGGTGTCGTGTCCCTGCCGTTGCAACAGGCGCAGCAGACTCTCCTGGATGATCGGCTCATCTTCAACGACGAGAATATTGCTCATGCCTGGGCTGCCATTGCTGCATCGGCAGCAGGGAGGATGATGTCAAATCGGCAGCCGGCCATCGGCTTGCTGGTAACTGAAATCGAGCCGCCGTGTTCCTTGACGATATTGTAGGTCAGCGACAAACCCAGGCCGGTGCCTTCGCCCACCGTTTTAGTGGTAAAGAAGGGTTCGAAAATTTTCGACAAATGCTCTTCGGCGATGCCTTTGCCCTGATCTTTGACCGAAATTAAAACCTGGCCACCGTTGACTTCGGATTCGATGGTTACGATCTGGCCCGGGTTTGACGCGTCGGTAGCATTGGTAAGCAGGTTAACAAAAACCTGGACCAGTTTTTGCGCAAAACCTTTGACCATCAAGCCGGTTTCACATTGGTTCTGGTAGTGCATTTGCTTGCCGGCCTGGCTCAGTGATACCAGGTTGATCGCTTCCTCAACGATCTGGTGCAGATCAAATTTTTCAGCAGGAGATTCATCGGGAGCGCCGGCGCGACTGTAATTGGACAGTGATCCAACGATGCGTGAAATACGGTCGGTTTGGGTCAGGATCTGGTTCAGGCCCTCGCGCACTTGCTCGGAATGGTCGAGTTCGGAGCGTAGATCTTGTGCCAGGCAGGCAATGCCGGTAACAGGATTGCCGATCTCGTGGGCAACACCCGATGCGAGCTGACCAATCGATGCCAGGCGTTCGCTATGGGTCAATTTTTCTTCGAGCAGGTAGCGTTCGCTATTGTCTTCAATCAGGATTGCGATACCGCTATTGTCCTCCCGTTCCCGGCTTACGACCGCCTTGAACAGGTTCAGGACGCGGACCTGGTTGTTGATTGGAAGCTTGAGTTTGCTGATTAAAAAATGATCGCTGGACTTGAATTCGGCCAGCAACTCTCGCCACGGATCCTCGAGTTGAAGGATGGAATTACCAATCGCATCTCCCTGCTTGATCCCGGTTATTTTGCTCAGCTCCTTATTCCAGCTCAGGATAATACCCGCGTTGTCGATCGATACCACGCCCAGCGGCAGATCCTGCAGTACCTGGAAATGAAAGCGTCGTAAAGCATCGAGTTCACTCGAGACACCGCGTAAGGCACTGCGTGATTGCTCCTGGCTATGCCCAACAAACTGGATAGTATTGGCAAGCGCCGACTGGGTTGCGCGATCAATTTGCAGGTGCTCGTTAACGATCATGCGTGAAAGCACAGGGCCTACCAGTCCTGACAGGTTACGATCTATCTGCCCGCGCAACCGGGTAAGGTCGGTTTGATTAATCTCGCCAGGAACCAGTGCGAGATCGGCGAGCGCGCGATCGACTTCGTTATGTGCAATATCCTGGCCGATGATAGTGGCCAACTGCTGCTCGAATTCGGCGATCGAAGTAGCCTTTACCGAACCCTGGGGTATGAGGAAGCTTTCGCGACTGCAGGCCTCGGCTACCTCTCGCTCTTCCTGTGACTGGTGACTCAACAACGACACGATGACGAAGGTCAGACTATTGAACAGCAGCGACCACAAGGCTGCATCGGTGGTGCTCATGGCTATTTCGGGAATGGTAAAAAAAGGCGTTTCGATAATGCCGGCACGTTCAAACAACGGCACGAACAGGGTGAATGCCCAAATGGTGGCACCGACAATCAAACCACTGATAAAGCCTTTGCGATTAGCTCGCGGCCAATAAAGCAGTCCAACTACCCCGGGCAGGCATTGTGCGACTGCAACAAATGATATGAGGCCGAGTCCGGCGAGCCCCGGGTTTTGTGTCTGCACCAGGTAAAAAATATAACCGATGCCGACAATCGACATGATGACGAAGCGACGCCCCCACAGTAGCCATTCATATATGTTGCTGCCCCTGGACAGCTTGGGAGGGAAGCTCGCCGGCAGCACGAAATTATTCATACACATTGATGCCAGTGCCAGCGTGGTGACGATAATCATCGCGCTGGCCGCAGAAAGTCCACCCATAAAGGTCAAGATCGGCAGTACGGAGGAACCGCTTTCAAGGGTGATACCGAGTACGAAAAAATCGGCTGGTATATCGAGCTGGAGCGATTGGCCCGCCCACAGAATCGGTGGAATCGATAGATTAAGTAACAGCAGGAACAATGGAAAAGCCCAACTCGCAGTTTCGATGTTCTTGTGCTTGATACTTTCCACAAAAATCATGTGGAACTGGCGTGGCAGTAAAAAGGCCGCTGCAAAAGACAGCAGCATCAGCGTTGCCCAGGGACCCTCCTTGACCGGTGCAAACAGGGCCGCATTGGCTTCCGGATGCTGATCCAGGTATTGGTTGAGTTCGCCGAATCCGCCGAATATGCCAAATACTGCGAACAAGCCGACGCTAAGCAGGGTAACCAGCTTGACCAGGGATTCGAAGGCGATCGCGACCACCAGTCCACGGTGTTTCTCGCGTAATGATATATGGCGGGTACCAAACAGGATCGAAAATAAACCCACCGTAATACAGAACATCAATGCGATTAAATGTTGTTCGGTTTCGTTAGTCATGATCTGCAGCGTGTTGGTGACTGCCTGGATTTGCAGTGAAATGTAGGGCAGGGTGCCGGCCAGTACCAGCAGCGTCACCAGGACCCCGGCCAACTGGCTGTGATAGCGAAACGCGAACAGGTCGGCCAGCGACGCCAGGCGATAGGTCTCGGTGATCTTGAGTATCGGCCGCAGCAGTATGGGTGATGCGAGGAAAGCCAGCGTGGTGCCGA
>Ga0265303_10002092_pt1 | contig 12364 bp, 9 predicted proteins | sample Helome_2_FD_192494 | JGI IMG/M metagenome (GOLD analysis project Ga0265303, IMG submission 192494) | Marine sediment microbial communities from subtidal zone of North Sea - Hel_20160317 (Illumina Assembly) | ecosystem: Environmental > Aquatic > Marine > Subtidal zone > Sediment ...
ATCCTTCATGCAATATCCGGATTAAAACAGCCAGGGTGAGTTTTGTTTTCTGTCCCGTTCATATGCTCTTATCTGATCGGAATGCTGCAAAGTCAGGCCGATATCATCGAGCCCGTTCAACAAACAGTACTTTTTGAAACCGTCAATTTCGAAAGCAAAAACTTCTTCACCCGCCGTTACCGTCTGGGACTCGAGATCAACGGTAAACTCTACACCCTTCTCTTGTTGCACCTTGACGAAAAGCGCATCGACGATAGCCGCATCGAGAACAATCGGCAACAAGCCGTTCTTGAAACTGTTGTTGAAAAAGATATCGGCAAAACCGGGGGCAATGACCGCGCGAAAACCAAAGTCGGTCAAGGACCAGACGGCATGTTCGCGCGACGAGCCGCAACCGAAGTTTTCCCGCGCAAGCAGAATCGTCGCTCTGTCATAGGGCGGCTGATTGAGAATAAACTCCGGGTTGATGCGGCGCGTTGAATTTTCGATATCCGGTGCACCCTGATCCAGATAACGCCAGTCATCAAATGCGTTTGGACCAAAGCCACTGCGTTTGATGGATTTTAAGTACTGCTTTGGGATGATTGCGTCGGTATCCACATTGGCCCGGTCGAGTGGCACAACAATTCCGCTGTGTTGGGTAAATGCCTGCATAAATAACTCCTAGCCCGCATATTGCACAAATGCGGACACAATTGTTTTGTCTTTATCGATATTTCAATCAGCTACCGCAAAATAAACGAGTTCAATAAGTTAACAGTTTGTCCGTGTGGTTTTATGAACAATATTTTGCCAGGAACGAAATATCGCGTTAGCCCCGAAGGGGTGAGTCTCATGGATGAGACGAACAACCTGGCGTCGCATCTTGAACGATCCCCCTAGATCCATAGCTATGGCTATGAATCCGCGGGTGATCGTCCAACCTGCTTTGCCAGCTTGCCCCTAAAATCCAAATCCTTCATGCAATACGCCGGCTAGCTCTGTGACATCATGTCATTAACATCAACAAAATGGCCTGCTACTGCTGCCGCCGCAGCCATGGCCGGACTCACCAGGTGCGTCCGCCCCCCCTGTCCCTGCCGGCCTTCAAAATTCCGGTTCGAAGTCGATGCACAGCGCTCGCCCGGTTCCAGCCGGTCCGCATTCATCGCCAGACACATCGAGCAACCCGGTTCACGCCATTCAAATCCGGCTTCCATGAACACCCTGTCCAGCCCTTCTGCTTCTGCCTGTTTCTTCACCAGCCCTGAACCCGGTACCACCATTGCCAGGCGGATGTTGTCAGCCACCTTCCTGCCTTCTGCAACCCGGGCTGCGGCCCGCAAGTCCTCGATACGCGAATTGGTGCACGAACCGATAAAAACCTTGTCGATCACTATCTCACTGATCGATTCACCGGCTGCAAGCCCCATATAGGCAAGCGCCTTACGCATAGCGTCTGCCTTGACATGATCTTCTGCCTCATCCGGGTCCGGCACCACTGCATCAATTGCCACAACCATCTCGGGCGATGTGCCCCAGGTCACCTGCGGCTTGATGCCAGCAGCATCGATGTGTACGAGCTTGTCAAAACCAGCATCCACATCCGAATGCAGCTGCTGCCAGCTTTCAATGGCACGACCCAGCATCTCACCCTGCGGCGCATAGGGTCTGTTTTTCACATATTCGATCGTCGTTGCATCAACAGCAACCATACCGGCACGTGCACCTGCCTCGATTGCCATGTTGCATACCGTCATGCGTCCCTCCATGCTGAGCGCACGTATGGCTTTGCCACCGAATTCGATGGCAAAGCCGGTTCCACCGGCGGTGCCAATTTCACCGATAATCGCCAGCACGATATCTTTGGCGGTGATACCTTCATTGACCTGACCATCAACCGACACCAGCATGTTTTTGCTTTTCTTCTGCAGCAAACACTGTGTCGCGAACACATGCTCGACTTCAGAGGTGCCGATACCAAATGCCAGCGCACCGAAAGCACCGTGTGTGGAAGTATGGGAATCACCACAAACAACCGTCATGCCCGGTAAGGTAGCGCCCTGCTCTGGACCGATAACATGCACAATACCCTGCCTCGGATCAGACATATCGAACTCGGTCAAACCGAACTCGCTGCAGTTCCTGTCCAGGGTTTCGACCTGGATACGCGATACCGGGTCTTCTATACCCATACTTCGATCGGTTGTCGGGACATTGTGATCGGGTACTGCCAGTACCGAGCCTGCCCGCCAGGGCTTGCGCCCAGCCAGGCGCAGACCTTCGAACGCCTGGGGTGATGTGACTTCGTGTACCAGGTGACGGTCGATATACAGCAGGGCGGTACCATCTTCTTCAGTGCGCACCACATGATCATCCCAGAGTTTGTCGTACAGTGTTCTCGCAGTCATGGTCAATACGTGTCCGTGGCCTTTGTTAATCGATATAGAACAAGACTAATCCAGAAACAACCATAATACAAATTCATTATTTTCATATAAACTATAACTATATGTTATATAGAGCTTACATTTGAAGCCCATGGACATTCAAGGTATTCGGGCATTTTTGACTGTCAGTGAGACGGGTTCGTTCTCGCGCGCAGCCGATGCGCTATTCCTGACCCAACCGGCTATCAGCAAGCGCATACAGGCGCTTGAGCATGCTCTGGGCATTAGCCTGTTCGACCGTATCGGTAAAAGCGTGCGTTTAACCGAAGCCGGCCATGCCCTGATGCCCAGTTGCCGGCGCATTATCGCCGAGATCGTAGAGAGCGAGCGCATCATCAGCAACTTGCGCAGGACCACCAGCGGCGTATTGAGCATCGCCACCAGCCATCATATCGGCCTGCATCGGCTGCCACCCGTACTGCGCGATTTTTCGAAACATTATCCCGATGTTGAGCTGAAACTGGCTTTTATGGATTCAGAGGAAGCCCGCCAGCAAATTATCAACGGCGATAGTGAACTGGCCATTATTACCCTGCCCGACGCCGGCAACGACCGTCTCGAAATGACACCCGTGTGGCACGACCCATTATCCATCGTGGTTGCAAAGCACCATCCTCTGGCTGCTAACAACAGCTTGAAAGTGACACAGTTACTCGAATATGCAGCCATTCTGCCCTACCGGGGCACTTATACTCGGAGCTTAATCGATGCAACGCTGGGTCTTGATGAGTCCGTCAACACGCTGCTTGAAACGCATTATCTTGAAACCATCAAAGCGATGGTACAGACGGGGCTAGGCTGGAGCATGCTACCCGTATCGATGCTGGATAAAACCCTGGCCCCGCTTGAGATCAGACATGCGCGCACAACACGTCGGCTGGGTACCGTTGTTCACAGCATGAGAACGAAATCAAACGCGGCGAACGCAATGATCAATCTGCTCATGAAGTATGCCGAGCCGTCGAAAAGTGCATAAACTGCCATGTGACCAGAAAGGCGATGACGGCAACAACCGCCGCAAGGCTGAACAACCAGGCGTGGTCGATCTGATCCCATAAAATGCCGCTGAGCAAACTACCGACCGCACCACCGGCACCAAAACTCAGGCTAGCGTACAACGCCTGCCCCCGGCCCTGGTGGCTTCCGGTAAAAAACCGGTGCACCAGCGAAATACTGACCGCATGAAACACACCAAAACTGAAAGCATGAAACAACTGCGCAAAAAACAGCACGGAAAGATTATCAACAAAAAAACCAATCAACAGCCAGCGTAAAGCCGTTAACACAAAACTAACAAGCAACAACTTCCGCATGTCGATGGTCAACAACAGGCGATGCATCATCAGAAAAACGATCACTTCTGCCATAACACCGATAGCCCACAACAGACCGATCATGCCGCGACTGTAGCCATGGTTTTCCAGATAGATGCTGTAAAAGGTGTAATAAGGCCCGTGGCTCACCAGCATCAGAAAGCAGACCAGCAGAAATGCCAGCACAGCAGGCTGACGGATGACCTGCATGATATGCGCCTGGCTTTCGTGTTGCGCGCTCAAACGCTCCGGCACGATCAGGCTGGCCAGCAATATGCCGGCAAGCAGGACAATAATCACGATCGGCGCGCGGTCGATGCTGGTCATATCGAAATACTCACCCAGCAACACCACCATCATGATGAAACCCAGCGAACCCCAAAGCCGCACAACACTGTACTTGTGCTCATCGTCACCCAGATGATTCAGCGTCATCGCTTCGAACAAGGGCAGAGATGAATTCCAGAAAAAACTGAACGTGAACAACACCAGTGCCAGCCAAATAAAACCGGTATCGACAAACACGCCGGCGAAGGCCACTATCGCGAGCATATTCGCAAGCCGAATAATCGTAATCGGGTGCCGGGTGCGGTCGGCAACCCAGCCCCAGAGATAGGGTGCGAATATCTTGGTCGCAGGAATAATGGCCATCAGCACACCTATGGACTGTGCACCGTAATCAAGCGATTTTAGATACAGACTCCAGTACGGTATTAGCGCACCCAGCGATGCAAAATAGAAAAAGTAAAAACTGGAGAGACGCCAGTAGGGCATTTCAGAGCTAACCCGCATATAGCAGTATTACTCTGCACCCGCGGGGATGATCGGCGTTTGCGACTCCACATCGGCGCATTGCGCACGATAACGCAGCATATGGTCCATGATGACGATAGCCAGCATCGCTTCACAGATGGGTGTTGCCCGGATACCCACGCAGGGATCATGACGGCCCGTGGTAACGACTTCAGCCGGGTTGCCATCGAGATCAATCGTACGACCCGATAATCGCAAACTGGAGGTCGGCTTGAAGGCCGTATGCGCAACCACGTTCTGGCCTGAAGAAATCCCACCGAGAATACCGCCAGCGTGATTGCTGAGAAAGCCCTGCGGTGTTATTTCATCCCTGAAAGCGGTACCCTTGGTCGCGACACAGGCAAAGCCATCACCGATCTCGACACCCTTGGCCGCATTTATAGCCATCATTGCCTGCGCGATATCAGCATCCAGGCGATCGAACACAGGCTCGCCCAGCCCGGGGGGGACACCTTCGGCAACCACGGTAATTTTTGCCCCGACAGATTCGCCCTCCTTGCGCAGCGCATCCATGTAGGTTTCCATTTCTGATACCTTGTCGATATCCGGGCAGAAGAAAGGATTATTTCCGATCTCGGCCAGATCGATTTTTTCAGCCTTGATTGGACCCAGCTGGGACAGGTACCCGTAGATTTTTATACCAAACCGGTCCGCCAGGTATTTCTTGGCGATGGCACCCGCTGCAACACGCATGGCGGTTTCACGTGCCGAGGAACGTCCGCCCCCCCGATAGTCCCTGAAGCCGTATTTCTGTTGATAGCTATAGTCCGCATGGCCGGGACGAAACGTGTTCATGATATTACTGTAGTCTTTGGAACGCTGGTCCACGTTATCGATAATCAGCCCGATACTGGTACCTGTCGTCTTGCCTTCGAACACGCCCGACAAAATTCTCACCTGATCCGGTTCGCGTCTTTGCGTGGTATGACGCGAGGTACCGGGTTTACGCCGATCGAGATCGACCTGCATGTCTTCTTCAGTCAGGGACAGACCGGGTGGGCAACCATCGACAATACCCAGCAAAGCAGGCCCATGTGATTCGCCACTGGTTGTAACGGTAAATAACCTGCCTATGGTATTGCCGGACATAATGGATCTAAATCTTTTGTTATGAGTGTATTTTAAGGGGGCGATGTTAACATCAAATCACAGTGCATCGAACATAGGCTGACAGGCGTGCAACTGATCAGCGTTAAGCAGAAACACGCCTTCCCCGCCATGCGCAAATTCCAGCCAGGTGAACGGAACATCGGGCAGAAACTGTACCAACGTCGGCATCGAATACCCGACCTCAACCACAAGAAGCCCATGATCCGAAAGATAATTCCCTGCCTTTTGCAAAATTGGCACAACAATGTCCATACCCGTTTCGCCGGCAGCCAGACCGGTACCCGGCTCAAAACTGAATTCCTTGTCGAGCTGCACCATTTCCCGCGCAGAAACATAAGGCGGATTAGCCACAATGATATCGAATGGATGCACCGGTATATTTTCAAACAGGTCAGATTCGATCAACTGCAATCGTTCTTCAAGCCCATGATTAGTACGATTGATCGCCGCCACATCCAGCGCATCTGTTGAAACATCACTAGCTGTGATTCTGGCCTGCTCAAATGCATAAGCGCAGGCAATGGCAATGCAGCCACTACCGGTGCACAAATCCAGTACGCTCTCGACTCGGTCTACCTCGATCCAGGGTGAGAACTGCTGCTGAATCAATTCAGCCATCGGTGAACGAGGAATCAACACACGCTCATCTACGAAAAAATTCAAACCCGCAAACCAGGCTTCGTGGGTGATATAGGCTGCAGGTATGCGTTTATTCAGCCGCTCGCGGTAATTTTCCAGTACGGAGCGTTTTTCAGCGTGGGTCAGGCGGCAGTCAAAATATTCGTCACCGAGGTCCGGTGGTAAATGCAATGTTGCCAGACAGAGATACGCTGCCTCATCCAGTGCATTTGGCATACCATGAGCAAAGCAAAGACCCTCCTTGTTGAACTGGCTCATTCCCCATCTGACAAGGTCACGGATGGTATGTAATTCACCTGCTATCGCACGAATATTCATAGTCTGTCGATTTTAACGGTATTAAACCGCATGTTGCATGAACCTAGATTCCGCAGTTGAACACAGATTTAGCGCTACTCCTCAAGCGTCAGGGCAAGACGCGACTTGCAGCTAATGGCCGTAGCCCTTAGCAAAAGTCGCAACGCCGCCATGGCGCTTGAGGGGTGGCGATAAACTGTGTAGCGACTCACCCGTTGGGTGAGTCTCACATATTACACAACTCTTCGGAAAATCAAAGAGTTGGTTAGCGGCAAGAACGATCAACTGCGGAATCTAGGATGAAGGATTCGGAGTCATGGGCAAGCTGCGTCGCCAGCTTTTCCTTAAAACCAAATAGTGCAAATTGTAACCGGATTAACCCGGATATTGCATGAAGGATTTGGATTTTAGGGACAAGCTGGCTAAGCAGGTTGGACGAACACCCGCGGATTCATAGCCATAGCTATGGATCGAGGGGGTTCGTTCAAGATGCGACGCCAGATTGTACGTAAATCCAAATAGGACAAACTGTAACCATACAAAACCGTCTGATTCACATGTAGGCCGTTGAAGAATCTACGAATATACAGAATTGTGCGTCCGCCTTCGTGCAATATCCGGATTAAACCTGTTCAGGCCACATATCAAGCACTTAACGCAATGAACGCGAAGACGCGGTGCACAAAGCAAAAATCTTCTCTATTTGATCAGATTATCGGCCGCGAAACACGCAAAAGGCGCAAAAAAGACCTTTTTAAATTGCCACAACATTCGCGCCATTGGCGTTATTTGCGGCTGAGTTTTATTGACTAAGGTAGATGATATGCACAGCGCACCCTTCGCAGAACTGTCGCATTCCGCAATGCGCCGCATTACACGACACAACCTCTGTAATATCACTACGGCCTTTGCGTTGTAACGAATCAACTTGCCTCCGCCTTTGTGCAAAATGCGGGCTAAAGTTATAATGCACCATTTTATAGACAAGCTGTATTTAATATGAAGGTATACACCAAAAATTTGCTGTTAATGATTTTAGCCTTGTTCATCAGCCAATATTCCATTGCGAGTGGCACGCTCGAAATCGATGGCGCCTGGATTGCCGAAGCGCCGCCTGTCAGCAAGGTCATGGCAGCTTACATGGAAATAGAAAATGAAACACAGCAGGACCGTCAGGCAACCTCGATGCAATGCAAGGAATTTGAACGCGCAGAATTCCATCGCACGGTAGAAAAAGACGGCATGGCACGCATGGAACATCAGCACGTCTTGAATATAAAAGCCGGCTCTAAACTGGAACTCAAGCCAGGCGGTTATCACATTATGCTGTTCAATCCTGCACGCCACCTAAAGGCAGGTGACCAGACCGGCTGCAGCATGACATTCGATGATGGCACCATTGTCTACTTTGATATGGCGATCAAAAAAACTTCAGTTGAAGACCACTCGCATCACCACCATCATTAGCCCGCATATTGCACAAAGTCGGACAACACCTCTGAGTCTTTATTGATTTTTCAACCAGCTACAGCAATAGTGATAGATTTAATCCGGTTACAGTTTAGCCTATTTGGTTTTATGAACAATATTTTTTCAGGATCAAAATATCGCGTTAGCCCCGAAGGGGTGAGTCTCATGGATGCGATGCCAGATTGCCCATACAATCCAGATCCTTCACGCAATATACGGGCTAGCTCATGAAAGCAACACTGAGCGAGCGACTGCGTTCGCTACCTTTCTATATTCTGCCCCACCACGGTATTTCATGGTGCATATTTAAAGTGGCGCGCCTGCGCTGGCATCCATTCAAGAATCTCGCCATCTGGATTTACACACGACTTCACACAGTCAATATGGAAGAAGCCGTGATTAGCGACAAATACAGCTATGAAACCCTGAATGCTTTCTTTACCCGCGCACTCAAAGCTGAATCCCGCCCGCTGGACAATAATCAGGATAACTGGCTGTGCCCGGTTGATGGCACGGTAAGCCAAGCCGGCATGATCGAAAACGGACGCATCTTCCAGGCCAAAGGGCGTGATTACACCCTGACGGAACTACTCGGCGGGGATGCAGCGCAGGCTGAACCATTCAACCAGGGTAAATTTGCAACGCTGTATCTTTCTCCGCGTGACTATCACCGCATCCATATGCCAGTCGATGCCGAACTCAGACACATGACCTATATACCAGGACGACTGTTCAGTGTTGCCGCATATACCGTTAAAGCCATACCGCGACTGTTTGCCAGAAATGAACGCGTCATTTGTCAGTTTGAAACCCAACATGGACCCATGGTAATGGTGCTTGTGGGTGCAATCAATGTTTCTGCAACCGAAACCGTCTGGCATGGACTGGTGACAGGCCATGGCGGTGGGATTAAAAGATATGAATACGCTGCCGGTGAAGTTGCTTTGCAACGGGGTGATGAGATGGGCCGCTTTAATTTAGGCTCAACCGTCATTCTACTGACTACAGATAATTTCGAACTGGACGCGAGTATTGCAGCCGGGCAACCCGTTTTCCTGGGCCGCACCTTTGGACATCCGGTTACTTGATCGCCTGCGGGATTCGTCCGGTTTGCACAATGATCCTAGAATCCGCAGTTGAACACAGAATTAGCGCTGTTCCTCAAGCGTCAGGGCAAGGCGCGGCTTGCAGCTAATGGCCGTAGTCCTTAGCAAAAGTCGCAACGCCGCCATGGCGCTTGAGGGGCGGCGCTAAACTGTGTAGCGACTCACCCGTTGAGTGAGTGTCAAATACTGCATAACTGTTCGAAAAATCAAAGCGTTGACTAACGGCAAGAGCGATCAACTGCGGAATCTAGGATGATGCATACATAGCACTTCGAAGTAACGCAAAGGCCGCTAAGGCGCCAGGAAATCGCTGATTTGTACCAGCTAATGGAGCATGGCGGGCGAAACGTTCACACAAGGGTTCGCCACTGTGAACACTTCTTGTAAAGATTTACCTTTGTGCCCTTTGCGTCTTGCGCGCTCTGCGTTGAATGTAATGCAGATGTCCGCAACAGATGTATACGAGGCGATCAACACGCCTTCATGCCTTGCCCGCATATTGCATGAAGGCGGATGCAATTGATTGGTCTTTATCGATATTTAAATCAGCTACCGCAAATTAAACGAGTTTAATACGGTAACAGTTTATCCGTGTGGTTTTATGAACAAGCTGGCGTCGCATCTTGAACGATCCTCCTTGATCCATAGCTAAGGCTATGCATCCGCGGACGATCGTCCAACCTGCTTTGCCAGCTTGCCCATAAATTCCAAATCCTTCGTGCAATATGCGGGCTAGCTGGTTTTGTCAGGCAGTGTATCCGTTAACTCAGGTTCAGGCTGATCATTTGCCTTTACCTGGTCTTTCGCTTCTACTACTTTGAGCATCTCGGCCTGTGGTGATTCTTCAATAACACCTGACGGGTTGGTAAACCGGTCGTTCATTGTCTGCACGAAGGCGCTGGCATCGGCAATGACACTCGCAAGGGTACGCCTTGAACGTGATGTCCACCCTGCCGGAGCTGGATGGAACAGACTTCTTATCGTACGCGTGTTTCGCAGAAAAGCACTTTTTATGTTGCCAGCAAGAGACTCAGCTCCCAACTTCCTTGCCATACGGTTGGCGATGAACTTGCGAATACTGAAGTGAATAGCAAGAATTACCACCACTACCGCAACCGTTTTTAATGCAGATACCACCGGTTGATTGGTGAAATCCATTGCAGACAGCCCCGATAGGTCGACCCGATTGCTGATAATTGCAATTGCAATAAAGATACTGCCAAATACAGCGGCGTCCGCAATGAGCACCGCCTTCATCCAGCGATTGAGTGTATTCGCCAGCTTCGGTATAACAACGTTTTCGATATCATGGGCAATATGGTCCAGCGCCCCGATAATTCGATAGGAACGTTCCACTTCAACCTGGTGAATGCGTTCGTAAATTTCAGCAAGATCAGCGTCACGTTTTGTTTCGAAACGCTTGCGCACCGTTGGATCATCGATCGGCACCGCTACTTCTTCATTGTAAACGGCATAAAAACGACCCGCAGTGAGACCCTTTTGCGCCAATGCTCTTTGCCAGGCAGCAACAACAGCTTCGGGGTTGTCTTCTCTGGCAGCCGTATCGATCTGGTTTAATATATAGAGAAATTTTTCCGAGTCATTGCGTCGGATGGTATCGCCGACCAGGTGATCCAGCGTATCATGCATCGCACCCGGTTCTGGATGGCGCGCATCGAAGAACACCAGCACCAGGTCTGAAATATCGATGATGTGATTGGTTAAACGCAGCGTTTCGTTACGCTGATCATCGGCGTCGAATCCGGGTGAATCGATAATGATCTTGCCGCTGACTTTCTCGGAATCGGATGTTTTCATCTGCAGATACGCATCGATGCGGCGACCCTCTCCTTCGGTAACCTTATCGATCTCGTCACTCATCTGGTAGAAAGGGAAACGAGGATCGGAGTCCAGCGCGATACCGGGCAGCACCCTGCTTTCCTTCTGTGCCGAGTAGCATATGACTGAGAACTTGTCATCAACTGCCTGGTTGCCGGTGAGTTGTAAACTCTGGCCCAGAAAGTGATTAATAAAAGAAGACTTCCCGGCTGAAAATGTACCCAGCACGGTAATAAGCGGCCACCAGGGGATGCGTGTCGCATAGGTATCGCTGGTTTCTAGCAACCCCATACGATAGGCGACCCGGTCCAGTTTTTTGAAACGAATCACCGCATCGAGTAATAATGGATTCTCGTTTTCGAGATGTGACTCCAGCTTCGCCAGTCGTTCGCGAATCGCCTTGTCAGGTCTGGCCAGCATGATCTAGTCTCCTAATCCTGTATTATCAATGACCATTGGGCGTCAGTTGAGGTTGGTTTTGAGGCGCAACGGGTACTGGCGATGGCAATGGCTGAATATATATCGGCTGTCCTGCGTTCCTTGGCAGTGGCGGCAGTGGATTTGAATATTGATCCGATGAAAATGGCAGCGCATCTTTCATGAAACCGAATGGCCCACCGGATATGGTGCGGTTGAGCCCTCCCATATCACGCTGCATCCCATACACCGAACGGTTTAGATTGCCCATGGTGTGATTCATGTTGGCGATGTTATTGCTCATCGGTTTCATTGCTTCCATCTGGTAAGACATGGTTCGTATCTCACCGGACATCACGCGCATATCCTGTGACATGTCACGCATATCGGATGTCACCCTTGGTGTTGCGTCGGACACGATGGTGGCCATACGGGTTACACTGTGGGAGAGTACGGCAATATCATGCGTCAGATGGTAGATAAGGTAAAAGCCGTAACCCGCGAGCAGAATAAAGGCAAACATGCTCGGATAAACAACCATTTCCCAACGGCGCGCACTTTTATCAAAAGTATCCGCGAGCCGCGATAAGGCCACATCGGCGTCAGCAACGTAACCCTGACTGAGGATCTTCTCTGACGCAGCCAGTTTTGCAACTGAAGCTTTCTGTTTGATCTCGCTAACACCCTCAGGCGTTTCAGCGGATTTCTTCTTGATAATATCATCAGCAACGTGCAGCTTTCTGAGCTCATCTATGGCCTTTTTCTTGTCCGCCGCTGTAGTGGCGCCGGTGATGATGTCGTCGAGGGCCTGCTTCTCTTCCTCGACGCTCATGTTTTTCCTGAGGATAGAGGCTGCAGCCTGTCTTTCTTGTTCAGACAGGATATCTGTAGCCCTGGGTTCAGATTTTTTCTCAGGCTCAGATTTTTTCGC
>Ga0265303_10002093_pt1 | contig 12361 bp, 15 predicted proteins | sample Helome_2_FD_192494 | JGI IMG/M metagenome (GOLD analysis project Ga0265303, IMG submission 192494) | Marine sediment microbial communities from subtidal zone of North Sea - Hel_20160317 (Illumina Assembly) | ecosystem: Environmental > Aquatic > Marine > Subtidal zone > Sediment ...
TTCGGAGTAGATGCATGGCCGATTTTAATAGCGATTTCTGGCACTGGTATATCTCGATTCTTACCATCCTCAGTATTCTCGCCTGTGTCTGGTTGCTGCGCTGGATGACATCCGGTTATAAAAAGACCGATCAGGTAGAAGATACCGGACATGTCTGGGATGGGGATTTGACCGAATTGAATAATCCATTACCACGTTGGTGGCTGGGGCTGTTCTACATCACCATCGTATTCAGCGGTTTCTACCTGTTGTTGTATCCGGGACTCGGCAGTTTCGCAGGCATTCTGGGCTGGACTTCACAAGGTTCTTACGAAGAGGAAGTTGAACGCGTCGACGCTAAGGTCGGACCCCTGTTCGCGCGCTACCAGCAAACCCCCGTCATCGACCTGCTAAAGGATGAAGATGCGCTTAAAGTTGGCGAACGCCTGTATGCCACCTATTGCACAACCTGCCATGGTTCGGATGCACGCGGCGCGCGCGGATACCCGAACCTGCGCGATAACGACTGGTTATGGGGCGGTGATCCGCAGAGCATCGCAACCACGATAACCAATGGCCGAATCGCTGGCATGCCGGCCTGGGAAGGCCCTCTGGGCGGGGAAAGTGGTGTCGATGAAGTAACCCAGTACGTGTTAAGCCTCTCCGGTCGCGCCACCATCTCCGAGCTGGCGGATAAAGGCAAGGCCAAGTTCGATATTTTCTGCGTCGCCTGTCATGGCCCCACCGGCACCGGCAATACCGCGCTCGGAGCACCGAACCTGACCGATGATATCTGGCTTTACGGCGGTTCGCTCACCCGTATCAGCCAGTCGATCGCCAAAGGGCGCAATGGACAGATGCCGGCCCAGGGGGAATTCCTCGGCGAAGCCAAGGTCCACCTGCTGAGCGCCTATGTTTACAGTCTTTCGCAAGAGAAATAATGAGTGCGGTGACCCCACAGAAAATCCCGCGTATACAACAGGCCATATCGGTGCTCTGGCCTTCGTTTATTGTCGCAGTTGTTGCTACCGGGCTTTTTTTTTCGGCGTTCAATCCAAGGGACCTGGTACCTTATAATTTCGATATCGCTATCAGTCCTTTAGCGGCCTACAGCCTCGGATTTTTTATCTTCTGGATCATTGCGCTTGTTTCCAGCTATGGAACACTTTACTTCACCATTTCGAACTGTCGTTTTCTCAGCAAGCAGGACAAATAGCCCTTCGATAACAGGCAGGAAACAAATGCGGGTTCAACAAGCAGACTCTGGAGATAGCGAACTTTACGCGAGCCACCAGAAAATTTATCCACGCGAGGTCAGTGGTCGTTTCACTCGCCTGCGGGTGCTTGCGATTCTGAGCTTACTTGGTATTTACTACCTGACCCCGCTGCTGCAATGGGGTGGCCGGCAGGCCATACTGTTCGACCTGCCCGCGCGCAAATTCTACCTCTTCGGCCTTACCCTGTGGCCGCAGGATTTCATCTACCTCGCGGCGCTGTTGATTCTGGCCGGCCTGTCGTTGTTCTTCTTCACCGCGCTGCTCGGCCGGGTATGGTGCGGATATGCCTGCCCGCAAACCGTCTGGACCGAAGCCTACCTGTGGATTGAGCGCAAGATCGAAGGCAAACGAACGGCACGCATGAAACTCGACAAGGCCCCCAACTCGGCGGCGAAAATTCGTACCAAGATCCTGAAACACACGGTCTGGATCGTGTTTTCGCTATGGACCGGTTTTACCTTCGTCAGTTATTTCACCCCCTTCGACGAACTTGCCGGCGAACTGTTCACTGCGAGTCTCGGACCCTGGGAAACCTTCTGGATCCTGTTCTACAGCTTTGCCACCTACGGTAATGCCGGCTTCATGCGCGAGCAGGTGTGCAAGTATATGTGCCCCTATGCGCGATTTCAGAGCGCGATGTTCGACTCGGACACCCTGATCGTCGCCTATCACCCCGAACGCGGTGAGCCGCGCGGTTCCCGGCGGCGTGGCTCCGACTATGAGGCACAGGGACTCGGGGCCTGCATCGATTGCAATGTATGTGTGCAGGTATGCCCGACCGGCATCGATATCCGTGACGGTCTGCAATACGAATGTATCGCCTGCTCGGCCTGCATCGACGCTTGCGACGAAATCATGGATAAAATGTCTTACCCGCGAGGCTTGATAAAATATACTACTGAAAATGCAGCCGAGGGTAAGCCTCAACATATTCTGCGCCCACGAGTGATCGTTTATGCCACTATTTTACTGGTGTTGTGCGGCATCCTGGTGACTCACCTGGTGCAGCGCATACCGTTGGAGCTCGATGTCATCCGCGACCGCAATACTCTGTACCGCGAAACCCGTGACGGTTTGATCGAAAATGTCTACACGCTGAAATTACTCAACATGGACTCCAGACCGCATCGTTATACACTGCGTGCTGAAGGTATCGATGGCCTGAAACTGGTGACCGATCAGGGGGAAATTTTTGTTGAGGCAGGCTCGGTGTATCAAATGGTAGTGCGGCTCCAGGCGGATGAATTTAATCTCGAACAACGCAGTGTTCCGGTTAGTTTCCATCTGCAGGCAGCCGAGGCCAACCACTTAACGGTTATCGAGGAAGCGCGCTTCGTCGGTCCGGGGAAAACATGATGGCGATCAGGCAATCAACAGCAGGCGACTGGAAGCGTGAACCCCTGGTATGGATGATAATCGCAATTCCATTTTCGGCAGTCATCATGGGGGTAGTCATGATCACGCTGGCAATCCAGTCCTGGTCCGGCCTGGTGGTTGATGATTACTATAAAAAAGGCAAGCAGATTAACCGCGTGCTGGCCCGCGATAAATTTGCCTGGGAACTGGGACTGGCCGCCGGATTCACAATTGAGACTGATGGCAGCATAGAAGTTCGCTTCGATCCCGAGCTACAGTTTATACCCGGCGATACGATCGTACTCGAGCTGGTTCATGCGACGATGCCAGGACTTGACCAACGATTAATAATGCAAAACAACGCTACCCATCTGTTGCGTGGCGAAATCAGCCTGCCGGGCAAAGGCCGCTGGAACCTTTATCTGCAAACCGGGGACTGGCGCCTGACCGGATCGCTACAATATCCGCAGCAGGCTGCCGCCGAGCTATTGCCTAACTATTTCGCGGACTAGCTGGTGCCGACAGATTTCACTTTTACGGCCGCGGTAATAGTCGGCCTGCTTGGTTCGAGTCATTGCCTGGGCATGTGTGGCGGCATTGTCGCCGCCCTGAACATGGGAGTCGCTGATGGCCCAGGCAGCAAACCCGGATCATTATTCATCTATCAACTCAGCTATAACGCCGGGCGAATCTGCAGTTACCTGCTGGTAGGATTGCTGGCTGGTTCGCTAGGCGCCGGGCTCGCACAACTCGGGGTCAGCCCGGTTGCTGGAAAGCTGGTAGCGGCGGCTTTCATGATCGCGCTCGGGCTTTACCTGGCCAACTGGTGGCGCGGACTGGTGGTGCTGGAAAAACTTGGCCATAAACTATGGCGCCACATCCAGCCATTGGGTAAGCGCCTGTTTCCTATTCGGAATCCGTTGCAGGCATATTTACTTGGAATGCTCTGGGGATGGCTTCCCTGTGGCCTCGTTTACGCGGTAGTCGCCTGGTCGCTAACTACCAGTAATGCCTACGATGGGGCGAAGCTGATGCTGGGTTTTGGTCTCGGCACGCTGCCCGCGATGTTAATCGCAGGCAGGGTGTTCAATTTTTTCAAGGACTGGGTAAGGTCACCGCTGGTCAGAACATCGGCAGGAATAATAATAATTGCGTTTGGACTTTATAGCGGCTTTACCGGCTTAAGATCTCAACATCAACATCATCATACCGCTTTAAGCTCGACAGTCTTGTTGCAACCCGGCGCCGAATTGACCCGCGTACCGGCAATTTTGCGCAGCGTATCATGATCCAGAATTTCAACTTCGCGTCGATTCACCTGTAGCACCCCACACTCCTGAAAACGGGTCAGGGTTCGGCTCACGGTTTCAACCGCGAGTCCAAGGTAACAACCGATATCCTGGCGCGACATGGATAACAGGAACGCCGATGCGGAATAACCGCGTGACCAGTAGCGGCAGGCCAGATCATCGAGGAAACTGGCGATGCGACCATCGGCATCCTTGCGCGCCAGCATTAGCACCAGGTTATGATCCCGCTGCATCTGTTCAGCGGTAATCTTAAGCAGGTTTGCGCCCTGTGCCTTATCGGACAGGTAAGCATGTTGAAAGCGGCATAAAGAAGTCGTTTCCAGGGTTATCGCCGAGGACATGCGCTGTTGCGATTCGGTGGTATCCAGCCCGAAGACATCTCCCGGCAAATAGAATCCCAGCACCTGCTCTTCCCCGTCTTCGGTAACCAGGTAGCTCTTTATCGAACCACTGCGTACCACGAAAAAGGCATCGGATTCCTCGCCCGCACGAAATACATGCTCACCCTTACGGCTAATACGTTTTGCCTGACTTAGCTGTTGACAGATCTCCTCACTATCGAGCAGCTGCAGACCGAGGCAACCGCCGCGGGGTTCGCATATATTACACTGGTGCACTATGGAGTGGGTTTGGGTCTGTGTTTGCATGATGTCTCCCCTGACTGATGATTCTTGCAAACAAGCATGCACCACGATAATGATTTCCACCATCGGGGTTTTCCTGATGGGCATATAGGGGCTTTCCAGATACCATTGCCGTACCAGATCAACCGCAAGCAGCCTTTTTAGTGATGCAACGCCAACCATTCAACCAGCTCTTCCTGATTATGGCTACAGCCACCCTGGTGGTAAGCGCGATATCGATCGTCAGCCTGTACAACACCGGGATTGAACAACATCGATTGCGACTGGTTGAAACGGTTAAAAGCCAGGCACGTCTGATCGAAGCAATTGCCCGCTTCGATAACAAGGACAACGCTGATAATGATCCGGGGCGGGCTCGAGCGGCTACCCTCGAGAAGGTCGCCGCAGCGCATAGCGCGTTTAAAGGCTTCGGCGAAACTGGCGAGTTCGCGCTCGCGCGTCGCGACGGCGAGCAGATCGTATTCTTGCTAAGCGGTCGAAATATGCAATCTCGAACTCCACCGCCGATACCATTCAATGGCCAGTGGGCGGAACCCATGCGCCACGCGCTATCCGGCAGGTCGGGGGTCCTGACCGGGCTGGATTATCGCGGCGCCGAGGTACTCGCAGCCTACGAACCGCTTTCAATTCTCGACCTGGGACTGGTGGCGAAAATCGATATCAGCGAAATCCGCAGACCTTTTATCCATGCAGGCGTGATCGCCATCAGCGCGGCAATGCTGGTCATTTTTATTGCCAGTCGACTCTTCTTTCGCATATCGAGACCGCTTGAGCAAGCCATTGATCAACAGACTGAAACCCTGCAGACACTTGCCGAAACTTCACGTGAGGGCATCGTCATTGCCAATACCACCGGGGTGATCCAGTTCATAAATCCGGCGATCGAGAAACTATTTGGTTATAGCAGGCGCGAACTTATCGGCGAATCAGTCAAACGCCTGATGCCCCGGGAGCATAGCCTCGCGCACGATGGCTACATGAAAAATTATATGCAAACCGGGATTGCTAAAATCATCGGCACTGGACGCCAGTTAACCGCAATGCGCAAGGACGGCACGCGCTTTCCGATCTACCTGTCGATCGGCGATATCAAGACCAGCCATGCGCGCCTGTTTGCCGGGGTGATTGTGGATATCAGCGAGCAGCAACAATTGCAGCGCGAGATACTCGAAATTTCGGTGAGCGAGCAACGCCGCATCGGGCAGGAACTGCACGACGGTCTCGGGCAACAGTTAACCGGACTTGGCCTACTGGCAACCAGTCTGTTAAACAAGGCCAGCAAACCCGAACATGCGCTGGCGACACAACTTGCCGCAGGCCTGCAGGAGGCTATTTCCCAGGTGCGCGCGCTGTCGCGTGGCCTGATGCCGGTTGATGTCGATGTCGAAGGACTCATAAATTCAATCGAAAACCTGGTTGCGGAAATCCGTTCACAAAGTAACCTGACGATCTTGTTAAGCATAAACAAACGAGTGCGTGTTTCGGACAACAGCAGCGCCTTGCATCTGTTTCGTATTGTGCAGGAAGCGCTTAACAACGCTATCAAACACGCCCGGGCGGATCGGATCCAGGTTTCCGTGGGAACCGAGGGTGCGCGCGGATGCTTCTCAATTCGAGATAACGGCTCCGGGTTTCAATACAAACCCGACAGTTCCAGCGGCCTGGGATTGCGTATCATGCAACATCGCTGCGGCTTGATTGATGCTGAATTCAAAATCGAGTCCTCGCGTGCTGATGGTACCGAGGTAAAATGCACCTTTCCGATCGAGTGAGTGCCGGGTAAATTTATGGCGAAAATCCTGATAGTCGACGACCATCCCCTGGTGCGCGCCGGGTTTGCCCAGCTAATAGGAGATTGCCCGGATCTCGAGGTGTGCGGCGAAGCAGCTGATATGGCCGAGGCACTCAAACAAATCGATGCCTGCTGCCCCGATCTTGCAGTCATCGACCTGTCACTGGCAGGCGGCAGCGGCCTCGATCTGATCGAACATATCAAATCTCGCGAGCGGGATATCCTGATGCTGGTCGCCTCGATGCACGACGAAACGCTATATGCCGAGCGTGTGCTTGCGGCCGGCGCACGCGGTTACATTAACAAGCAGGAAGCCCAGGAAAGCATCATCCAGGCAATTCGCCAGGTGTTGAGTGGCAAGGTCTATCTGAGTCAACGCATGACCGATCGCCTGCTTAGCGGCATGGTCGATGCCACCGGTGAAAAACGCGATATCGACAGCCTGTCCAATCGTGAACTACAGGTGTTCGAACTCATCGGACAGGGTGCAACCGCCAGCCAGATGGCGGACCAGCTTAACCTGAGTGTAAAGACGATAGAAACCCACCAGGCACACATCAAGAGAAAGCTGGGCCTCGGTTCCGCGCACGAATTAATCCAGCGTGCGATCCGCTGGGTGATGGACGAGGGAAGCTAATTACACTGCATATTGTAAGGTATTTGATCTCCGTCAATACCTTTAATCCGCAACGATTTAAAGTGTCGCCTGTAATGTCCAAACACGGAGAAATCGATGAACATGCAAGTATGGAACCCCTTCCAGGAATTTGAAAATCTTCTGGCGCGTTATAATAAGAGTAGCGCTAGTAATCCCGGTACAAGTATGACTTCCGAGCTGAGTTTCGCCGACTGGGCGCCATCGGTAGATATCGAAGAAGAGGAAGATAAATATCTGATTAAGGCTGATCTGCCCGGTGTCGACAAGAAGGACATCGACGTCAAACTGGAAAATGGCGTGCTCAGCATCCGTGGTGAAAAACAGACCGAGAAAGAAACTGGCAAAGGTAGCAAGCGACATCGTACCGAACGTTTTCACGGCACTTTTGCGCGCAGTTTTACACTGCCCGATGCGGTGAAAGCCGACAAGGTAGATGCTTCGTACAAGGATGGTGTGTTGTCGCTGACTATCCCCAAGGCAGAGGAAGCCAAGCCGAAGTCGATAGATATCAAGGTCAGTTAATTACCCTGCTTTAAGCTGGCGGCATACACCAATGTATGCCGCTTTTTTTATGCCAGGACTCCGGCAAACAGTTGATAACCCAGGAATGCCACTGAAGCGGAAAACCCGGCCACGGGTATCCACCGCGGCACACTGAATCCCGCCAACGGCAAATCCGGATTGCGCTGTATTTTCCACAACGCCAGATTGATCAGCGCAAACACCACCAGTAGCAACAGGCTGGACGCACGCGCCAGGGTCAGAACCGGCAGCGACAGGGATCGCTTAAGTTCAGGGCTGGCTGAATTCATCGAATACCCGGGCTCTTACCTGCGTAGATCTTATTTGTTAAACTCGATCCGGCATTGATTCAAATCAATACCGCGACAAGCCATTTCACACATTATGAGCTTATCTTCCGATTGGAGAAAAACCATGGAATTCAAGAATATACTTATCCACCTCGACCATAGTAGCGGTTGCCGTAACCGACTCGAAATCGCATTCGAACTGGCACGTGACTTTGACGCACGAATCACCGGATTATTCGTGGTTCCTGACTATGTCGTGCCATCCTATGTAGAGGCCCAGATCAGTGTCGACGTCATCACCGACGTGACCGAAAAAGCACTCGCCCGCGCAGAGGATACCATGGCCATTTACCAGAAACTCGCCGATGACGCCGGGGTTTCAATGGAAGGTCAGGTGCTGGAAGGTCAGGTGATTCCGATCTTGCGCGAACACAGCAAATACTCCGACCTGTTGCTACTCGGTCAGGATCAGCCCGATGATCCCGATAACGCGAGCTACGGACTGGCCGACTCTTTGCTATTCGAGGGTGCCTGCGCCTGCATCGTGGTGCCGCACAGTGGCAAGCTCGGCGCACCCGGCAAACGGGTTCTTCTGACCTGGAACGCAAGCCGGGAGTCAGCGCACGCGTTGCGTGAGGCGTTGCCACTGCTGTCGCGCGCGGAAACGGTCGTGGTGCTCTCATCGGAGCCGGATGACGGCGATTCCAGTACAGCCGGCGGTCATCCTCATGCCAGGGAACTCTCCAGGTTTCTCAAATCACACGGCATAGAGGCAATTTCCAGCGGTATCAGTGATCCGGATATGAATGTCACCGATGCAATCATCGGACAGGCCGCCGACATGAACGCCGATTTAATCGTCATGGGCGCCTACGGTCATACGAGACTGCGTGAAATCATACTTGGCGGGGTCACCCGCGATCTGCTCAAGCTGGCTCCCGTGCCGCTGCTACTGGCACATTAACTGGTCGCCTGCTGGTTAAAAAAGGAAGCCCCGGCGGGGATCTCCGGAATCTCCATGTCAAACGCAATCGAGCGTATGCGCCCGGGGTCCTTACCATGCACGACGCGACCGGCATGAACACTGGGTACCGCACAGGGTACCAGTGGTATCGCGTCGGCCGCGGTCAGGGTAGCAATATAAAGCGTGCGCGGGTTCTGTGTCCGATTTGCCGATGATGCGTGCAGCGCTCGGGTGTGCATCAGGCACAGACTACCCGCAGAGCCCAGGCATTCGACCGCCCTGGTTTCACAGTCCGCGGCTATCTTGTCGTCAACAGCCCCGGTAAAGATTCCGTCATGCCATAGCGAGTACAAGGGACCACGATGCGAACCGGGCACGACCCGCGCAGGGCCGATTTCACTGTCGATATCATCGAGAAACAGCATCGCGGTAATGCAATCATCGTTGCTATGCGGATCGAAGGTAAAGTCCTGGTGCCATTTCACCACGGTACCACTGCCGGGCAACTTGCTGTTGAGCTTGGCGTGATGAAAGTGCAGATCCGCCCCGAGCAGATCGGCCACGTTATCGAGTAAAGGACCCTGCTTTAACAGGTTCAGGAAGTCATCCGAAATTTCCTCGGGAGACGCGATACGGCGCAGCGCGGGCCGCTCTGCACTATGCCCGGGCTCGACGTCAAAACGCGGCCGGCCGTCCAGCATTTCACCGAATGGACCCGCATACTGCCGGGATTCTTCGATCCACTGCTGGTGCTGTCGGCGCAGTGGTTTTAAATCTTCGGCCGACAAGGCCGACTCCACCACAACTACCCCGTTTTCCCAGAATTCAGATTTTTGCGATTCGCTCAACATGGGCCTACCCCAAAGCTATTTATTAATTCCATCGGCGATCAGGCTGATAATCTCGAACATCACAGCGGCGGCAAAATGTGCGGTTTGCTTGTTGGGAGAATCCTTGGTCGGCATCAGGCAGACCACATCGCCGCCGATAATGTTTTTACCCCGCACACAGCGCAACAGGTCCATCACTTCATCAACCTGAAATCCCTGGATACCACATTCGAGATTGGCGACGCCGGGGCAAACCGTCGGATCCATGCAATCGAGATCGAAAGTAATATATAGCGGCGTATCGCCGATGCGTTCATTGATCAGCTGCATTGTTTTCTGCGGGCCCAGTTCACGATAGCGCTTGATCGGTACGACCTCGTAACCCAGGTCGGAACTGGTTTTCCACCAGTCGAGCGTGCGCGGATTACCGCGCATGCCAATCTGCACGCTGTGTGACGAATCGATCAACCCGGACCGTACCAGGTAAGCCGCCCAGTGGGCCGCTGATTTCTTCGCCCCGAGAAAATGCGGGATCTGCTCGAAGGCATCGGTATGCGCATCGAAATGCAGAAATGCCGCCTTTTTGCCACCAGTCAGGTTGGCACCCTCACCCGCAATCGCCTGGATAACGCCACCGGTAATGGCATGATCACCCCCGATCGAGACCGGGCGCGTGCCAGCCTTATCAATATCGCGGTAAAAGTCGGTCATACGTTCGATACAAAGCTCGTTGTCATTGGCTTCCGGTAAAGGCACATCACCCATGTCGCCAATGCGGCAGGCATTCCACGGATCGAGGTTGAACTCGGTATGCACCCGACGGGCCAGCGCGGAGATATCACGCACTGCGCGAGGACCCAGATGCTGATCACGTTCGGTGGTACCGTTACCGGTAGAATGCGGCACCCCTACCAGGGCAATATCAAGCTTGTCGGGATCGCGCTCAATTGGGCACCTGAACAGCGTAGGAATATCCCACCAGTACAGGCTTTCCATCATCATCTTGTCGTCGTCTGACAGCTTTATACTCATGTTGAAGCCTCTATCGGGTTAATAGGTACGCGTCTTTCGCGCCCCCTGGTAAAGAATATCTGCCCAGTTTCGGTTTGCCTTATTGCGTTCGCTGACGCCAGCCGAATCCATATCGACGACAGGTCGCTTAAGCTCGACAAAATCCGACTGTGCACAATCTCCGCGTACTGGCAGCCAATAGTTCTCGCCCAGAATCTGGCGCGCCCCGGCCGGCATGAAAGCCTGCATTGCATATCCTGCCCGACGCTGTTGGCTGCGGTTGGGTTGCGACCCATGAATAATTTTTGCGTGATGCAACGACATCTGCCCCGGCCTTAAAATAAGATCGACGGCAATCGATTCATCGACCTCCTTAATTGACTGGCCTCGGGTCAGTATATTGTCCTCGTGGAAGGTTTCTTCATGGGGTCTTATCGGGTCTTTGTGACTGCCTGGAATCATGCTCATGCAACCGGTTTCCAGGTTGCTGGGCGTCAATGCCAGCCAGGGGGTGACATAATCATGCGGGGTAATTCCCATGTAGGTCGCATCCTGATGCCAGCTGACGAAATGGCTGCTTCGCGGTTCCTTGATAAATAATACCGACCCCCACAAAGAGAAAGCGGGGCCGATCAAGTCTTCGACCGCATCCAGAATCAGTGGACTATGCACCAGTTCGTCTAGAAATTTGAATGACAGGTGCGGGTTGTTGCGGTTCTCTGCGTTCAGCTCCACGGGATACTCGAGTTCGGCGGCCTGCACCCGCCGCGCATAATCCAACGCCTCGTCCTCGGACATGACATCGACCGGCGCGACAAAACCCTGTTCGTGGTACTGCTCGATTTGCTGTCTTGAAAGTATCTTTCCCACAGGATAGTTTCCGCGTGAATTGGGAATCCCGAGATAGTAGCGTAAACTCGCGCCGGATAAATAGCAGAAATAAATAGATTTCAACGATGAAGCGACTTCAACAGCAAACCTTACTCGGCATTCGCGATCAGTTAGGCAGTTATGCCTGGGACGATGCAGAGATTTCGGAACTGGTAGATCCGCAGCTCGGTATCATTACCGGCTTTCAGGAATTACTCGATCAACTTGAGCTCTTGCGCAAGGTCGATCTCGGTTCAATTCCACCAGCCGCCGACATTTCCATTTAATGAGCACCCAACTGGCCTTCGCGTCTATCGGCGAACTCGCCGGCCAGTTGCGTTGCGGAGAACTCAGCGCTGCCAGCCTGGTGCAATGTTACGCGGACCGGATCGCGACGCTGAACGCAAGCAGCAAGGCATTTATCTCGCTCGATATCGATCATGCTCGCGCAACGGCTCAATCTCTGACCATAGGTCCGGCAGACAACTTGCTCAAGGGCATCCCCTACGCCTGCAAGGATTTGTTTGACGTCAAGGGCATGGTGACCAGCGGTGGTTCACGCGTGCTGGCGGATAATGTTGCAGAACACGACGCCGACGTCGTAACCCGTATGAACCAGGCCGGTGCAATCTTCATTGGCAAGAACAATCTACATGAATTCGCCTATGGCGCGACCGGCGAGAATACGCTCCATGGCACGCCGCCGAATCCCTATGACCAATCGCGTCTCGCCGGTGGTTCGAGTAGCGGCTCGGCCGCGGCACTCGGTTACGGGCTATGTGCAGCGGCACTCGGTACCGACACCGGAGGATCGGTACGCGCACCCGCGGCACTGTGCGGACTGGTCGGTTTCAAGCC
>Ga0265303_10002094_pt1 | contig 12361 bp, 13 predicted proteins | sample Helome_2_FD_192494 | JGI IMG/M metagenome (GOLD analysis project Ga0265303, IMG submission 192494) | Marine sediment microbial communities from subtidal zone of North Sea - Hel_20160317 (Illumina Assembly) | ecosystem: Environmental > Aquatic > Marine > Subtidal zone > Sediment ...
CAGTGCTCCGCTTCGGCAAACAGGGTCGTTCATCAACTGCTGTATGCCTGATACAATACCCGCAATCCTGTAACCGGAATCGAAAAATGCCTGTAAATGGAAAATTGCTCGAAATTTTGTGCTGTCCTGTCAGTAAAACCCCTCTGACAGTGCTTGGCCGGCAAAAACTGGATACATTGAACGCAACCATCGCCAGCGGTGACGCTTTATATGTGGACGGTGAAAAAATTATGGAGCCGTTGCAGGAAGGGTTGATCACCGAAGATGGCAAAGTCATTTACCCTGTGCAGGATGACATCCCTATTCTGTTGGAAGAAAAAGGAATAGGCACGACTCAATTTCAGGGATTCTAGTCAGGGAGTCTCTGATCTGTTCATGAACTCGTATCTTGCGTCCAAAACAGTATGCTGATGGACAGCCCATCAGCATACGAGTGTCAATCAACTTTCCATTGAATCAATAAAAGCATTGGCTTCGTCTATGGCTTTTTGCATTTGCGCAATCAGCCTGGCCGTATCACGCTCAATACTGTCAAGCTCATTACGCAGTGCACCGATGGCGCGGGCATTGAGGTTATGTTTGAGAAACAGTACCTGGTCCTGAAATGCTTCCAGTACCGGTTCCATGCTGCTTTCAGCACGGCGCATACTTGTCATTAACTTGCCGTATCGTTTACGCGTATCCCTGAGTAATTCGGCACTGGTGCGACGCATATCCGCCCGCGAATATTGGTCCAGCTCCTGTTCCCATTCAGTGAACAGATCCTCAGCCACATTTTCAACGGCATTGATACGATCGCTGACATCTCCGGCTTCGGCCGAACTGCGCTCGAACTCACTATTCAGGCGATCATAGGTTTCCTCGAGGTCTCCACCATCGAAGTTGACCGTGGCACGGAACTGCTCCAGCGCCGAGGCAAACTGTTCGCTGGCAGAATCCTGGGCGTCACGGGCCTCTTCCACGCGATCCACGAGGATGTCACGCTTTTCTACTCCAAAGCCCTCCATCGTCTTGTAGTAAGCGCTGGAACATCCACCCAATAAAATCAGGATCAGAAAAAGAACTGCAGTCTTAAAAGTTTTTTGAAACACCTTGGCCTCCTCAGCTTGCCTGTTCCTCAAAATACGGCGGAAGCGTGCCCCGACCGGAAAAACATCATCTATATCGACGCTTCCGGCTGGAAACACGCTTCAGTTGATAACTGAACCTATGATTCCTCGAGATCCGGAATCACCAATACCTGGCCAGGTTTTATCCTGTCCGGGTTTTCCAGAATGTTTGTATTCGCTTCGAAGATTTTCATGTACTTGCCACCGCTGCCGTACATTTCAGCGGCTATAGCCCAGAGGGTATCACCCGATTTAACTGTGTAGGTACGCCCTGGCTCCTCATTATCAGGTGTAGCGGCCTCTTTAGCTACAACCTCTGCTTCAGGTGCAACTTCAGCTTTGGCTACGACCACTTCCGGTTCCGGCTTAACTACGGATTCAGGTGCACCAACAACCATGTTGTTTGTTACACCGTTAACATTGGAAATATCCTTGACAACCTCGCAGATACGATCACATTCAGCTTGATTCTGTACGTGACCGTCAATGGTCACGGTGCCATCCTGTTTAAATGAAAACTTCAAATTTGAAGGATCAATTCCGTGATCACGCAAAGTCGCGCTTGGCCCTTTCACGGTTTCAACTGCTGCTGATTTATTACCACCGAGCATTTTGCTTAACTTATCCATAAACCCCATAACGTTGTACTCCTGCTTATTGTTGCTGCGAGCCCTAGTCTAGCTTGGAAATGCCGCTTGTAAAGAACAATAGTTGATCTTGATCTCTTGTAACTGTGTAAAGTTGTCAACAGTGTGAACTAGTGTTAACAATCGTTGATGATTTTTTCAATTCGCTGTTTACGTGTTAAAGTTTGAGGTTCAAGATTAAGCGCACTAATTAGCCGGGTCGAAAGATCCTGTCCATCTTAAAAGGAGATATCCATAATGAGCGTAGCAAGAACAACTGAAATTTCCGCGTCTTCCAAAAAAGGTTTTGAGGAAGCAATTGAAAAAGGCATCAAGCGCTGCACAGAGACCATCCAGAATATTGAAGGCGCGTGGATTAAAGAACAGAAAGTCGTGGTGAAAGATGGTAGTGTTTCAGAGTACCGGGTCACCATGAAAGTAAGTTTTGTTCTAAAAGACTAGTGGTAGTTGTTTAACTTAATTAAGGAGAAATAAAAATGGCAGGTAAGTTTGAGTGCTATAAAGACAAAGCCGGTGAATTTCGTTTTCGGCTAAAGGCTGGAAATGGCAACGCCATCCTTTCCAGTGAAGGTTACAAATCGAAATCGAGCTGTGCGAATGGCATCGAATCCGTAAGGAAAAACAGCCAGGATCCGGACCGGTTTGTTAAAAAAGTAACAGATGGCGGAAGATTCCGTTTCAACCTCACGGCCAAAAATTCCCAGACCATCGGAACCAGCCAGAATTACCAGTCAGAATCCGGCCGCAACAATGGTATCAAGAGTGTTGCAAACAACGCTCCCAAAGCGGTGATCGTCGATCTGAGCTAGTGTAGCGTCAACCCTGAACCTACGTTACAGGGTTGACACTAAACCAGGCTCAACCGCTTTCCAGTACCCTGGAAAATGCAACCCGGTGCCAGCCACCGGGACTGCCGGTTACGGCCAATACAAAAGGACACAAGCAGATGAACTTATTAGATTTAATTGATAGCGTAGGCGGGCAAAAAAGCCTCGGCAGCCTTGCCAGCAGCCTGGGGCTGGATGCCTCTAAAGCAAATGACCTGGTGGGTGCCCTGGCACCTGCACTTATGGGTGGTTTAAAAAAACAGACAAGCTCACAGGATGGCTTTTCCGGTTTCCAAAATGCCCTGAAAAATGGCAAACACCAGGCATATCTCAACAACCCGGAAAGCATGTCTTCACCGGAAACAGTGCAGGATGGAAACAACATTCTTGGACACATTCTGGGTAGCAAGGATGTCAGCAGGAATGTTGCCGCACAAGCTGCACAGTCCACCGGAATTGATGCCAGCCTGATCAAAAAGGCGCTGCCATTGATTGCGAGTCTCGCGATGGGTGCAATGAGCAAAAGCAGCAACTCAGGGCAATCACTTGGTGACTCAAATTCAACCGGCGATCTGCTTGGAAGCCTGATGGGTGGCGACGGTATTGATATCGGTGACGTACTGAATTTAGCCAAGAAATTTTTCTAGTCACTAGTCAACGCCCGGTTGAGGCACCCTGATCAGACTTTTCCTGTTCAGGTTGCCTCGATCAATCTTTCTTCATTACGGGTGAATCGGGCTGTCAGCCCAATAACTTACCCGGATTCATAATATTCATCGGGTCAAAAACCGCCTTGATACCCCGCATTCTCTCAATATCTGCGTCAGAACGGGTATAGGAAAGGTAGTTTTGTTTAAGCAGGCCGATACCGTGTTCTGCTGAAATACTACCGTGATGTGCACGCGTCAACTCAAAGACGTCAGGATTAACCCGTGTACATGCTTTTTCAAATTCCTCCACCGGCATATCATCCGGTTTCAGGATGTTCATATGCAGATTCCCGTCACCAAAATGCCCGTACCATAGCACTTCATATTGCGGATACCGCGCCTGGGCAAGCTGGTCCAGATCGCGTAAATAATCCGGAATGCTTGAAATCCTCACCGACAGGTCGTTCTTATACGGTGTATACCGTGTTATGGCCTCGGAAATCCCCTCCCGGTAACGCCATAAATCCGCCGCCTGGGCCTCACTCTGGGAGATCACACCATCAAGCACGGAACCTTCTTCAAGACAGTATTCAAAACGCTGCAAGGCGAGATCTTCCAGGTCAGGATCGGCGCATTCAAATTCGAGCAATGCATAATAGGGCGCCTCGGTATCCATGGGCTCAGGCAGGTCGTGTCCGGCCCGCACAAAAGACATGGCAGCACCTGAAAGAAACTCAAAAGCCGTGAGTGTCAGAGCCTCATTGAACTGTCGAAAAACAGTCATCATCCCCTCAAGACTGCTAACCGCCAATAGCATCACACGGGAAGGCTCAGGCGGGTCGACCAGGCGCAGCGTCGCCTCCACGATCAGACCCAATGTACCTTCACTGCCAATAAACAGGTGCCTTAAATCATAGCCGCTGGCATTCTTGACCAGACTGCTATTGCATTCGATCAGTTCGCCATGACCGTCAACGATTTTTAGTCCGGCCACCTGGTCCCTTGTCAGCCCATAGCGCAACACACGGATACCACCTGCATTTGTCGCAATATTACCGCCGATCTGGGATGAACCCTCCGAAGCAAAACTGACCGGGTAATAGAGGTTTTTCTGCCGTGCATATTCCTGTATCGCCTGGGTCACGACACCCGGCTCAACTGTCAATGTGCGGTCGACAGCATTGAAATCAATGATTCGCCGCATCCGGTCAAAGGAAACAACGACTTCACCAGCAGGTGCAATCGCACCGCCGCTCAGACCCGTGCGCCCACCCGAGGGCACGAGTGGAATCCGGTGTTTCGCTGCCACGCCAACGAGTCTCGTTACATCTTCGGCACTACGCGGGAATACGACCGCAGTGGCGTCGGGTGTCCGAAAACGGGTCCAGTCACAACCATGGCTTTCCAAAACCGCCTTTTCAGTGCTGATTTCCAGTTCCGGGCAATGCGTTTTCAGGTGTCTTAACCGTGTATTTTTCAGTTCTGTTTGCATTCCATATTTCCGGTTGATATCAGGGTGGGCTAACGCGACAATGAAGCTTAATTCATATCCCGGAAGCAAGACCAGACCAATGAGCAATTCTGAACGAATTTACTCCCTCGACAAAGCAAAAATAAAATTTCTTTTACTCGAAGGCATCCACCCGCGGGCCCGGGAGATCATTGAAATCGCGGGTTATACGAATATCGTGGAGCAATCCGGCGCCCTGACACCAGGTGACCTGAAGAAAGCGTTAAAGGGGGTGCATTTTGCCGGCATTCGCTCACGTACCCAACTGGATGCCGCCGCCATCGACGCGGCCGACCGCTTGACTGCCATCGGTTGTTTTTGTATCGGCACCAACCAGGTCGACTTGCAACATGCCGAACTGGCGGGGATACCCGTTTTCAATGCACCTTTTGCCAATACGCGCAGCGTGGCTGAACTTGCACTGGCGGAAATCATCATGCTGATGCGCGGCATACCACAAAAAAATGCCGCCGCGCACCGTGGTGAGTGGCTTAAATCGGCCAGTGGATCGATGGAGATACGCGGCAAGACACTGGGGATAGTCGGTTATGGCCATATTGGTTCACAACTCGGCATCATCGCTGAAAGCATGGGCATGCGTGTTATTTTTCAGGATGTTGAAAACAAACTGCCTTTGGGTAACGCAGAAGCAAGAATCAGCCTTGAATCGCTGTTGAAAGAAGCCGATGTTGTCTCCCTGCATGTGCCCGATACGGCGGAAACCCGCAACCTGATGTCGGCGGGCCTGATCAATTCAATGCGCAAGGGCAGTTATCTGATTAATGCCGCTCGGGGCACCATCGTTGATATCGATGCCCTGAGCGAAGCGCTGCAATCGGGGCATATTGCCGGCGCCGCTATCGATGTTTTTCCGCAGGAACCCAAGTCAAATGACGACTGCTTCAAATCACCATTGGTCGGACAGGATAACGTACTGCTGACACCGCATATCGGCGGAAGCACCCTGGAGGCGCAGGAAAACATAGCTGTTGAGGTCGCCAGCAAGCTGGTGCGCTACAGCGACAACGGTACAACCCGCTCGGCGGTTAATTTTCCACAGGTATCACTGCCCGACCACGGGCTTACGCGCAGGATCATGCACATACATCACAATGAACCGGGTGTATTAAAGGACATCAACCAGGTGTTTTTCGGAAATGAGGTCAATATTGCCGCGCAATACCTGCAAACCGAGGGGGGTATCGGCTACGTTGTGATGGATGTGGAATCAGACGATGTGACGTCCCTGATGAAAGACCTGGCAGAAATTCCGGCCACCATCAGGACACGCATATTGCACTGAGTTACGCTTTGCCTCCAAATTCGGCTATCCTGATAGTATGACAAAACACAATATCAAGGCTAAAAAGCGGGACTTTATATGAAAATGAACCTACGCTATGCGGTATTCGTTTTGGTGATCAGTTTTCTATTGGCAGTGCCAGCTTCATATGCCGCCGAAGAGGTCAAGCCACCCAAGTTGTTCAGCCAGTTCAGTGACATGCAGGTCACACTTTCCGGGCCGTGGAACACGATCAGGAGAAATAAGAAGAAGGATGACAGGTATCCTGTGCAACTCAGCTATACCGGTGCTGATGGCGCCAGGCATACGATTGATGCAGAGGTGTCCTTACGGGGAATAACACGCCGGCGGATTTGTCGTTTTCCGCCACTCAAACTTCACTTTGACAAGAAGAAACTGAAAGGCACGGAATTCAGGGGCAATAAGTCACTGAAACTCGTGACCTACTGCGATACCAGCAGTAAGTATGAGCAGTATTACATCAAGGAATTTCTGACCTATCGCATATACAACCTGATCAATGAATACAGTTTCAGGGCCAGACCGATGATCATCGAGTATAAGGACAGCAATAAAAACGATTCAATCACCCGGTTTGGTTTTCTGATTGAAGACGTTGATGACTTGGCCAAACGCAATGACATGGAAGAACTGTCTATTGCCTCTGCACCCTACAGGGAATTGGATCCTGTCACCACCAGCCAGTTATCACTATTCCAGTTTATGATCGGTAACCTTGACTGGGCAGCAACCAGCGGTCCCAAGGATGATAGCTGTTGTCATAATTCAAGACTGATCGGTACTGGAAATGACATCAATCCAAAATACAGCGTGCCGTACGACTTCGACTCTTCCGGACTGGTCAACACACACTATGCCGCTCCACCCGAAGGTTTAAAAGTCAGAAATATCCGCCAGAGACTCTACCGTGGATTTTGTAAATTCAATGACGAATTGCCACAAGCAGTTGCACTGTTTCAGGAGAAAAGGACGGAAATCCTGGCACTTTTTCAGAATAACAAGCATTTGAGCGATCGTTACCGCAAAGACGCCATTCGTTATATTGGGGACTTTTACAAAATTATCGATGACCCAAAACGCTTTGAAAAAGACATTATTGACAAGTGCCGGGGACGGGGATAATTTCTTCTGTTGCTGGTTCTTCGACCCCGGTCTGATCAATGGTTTCGCCATTTGTGGTCGCGTCAGTCTCATCAGCTGGCGGTGCCAGCATCCTGGCCAGACGTTCTTTCAATTGGGCATTGTTTGAGTCGACTTCGATCACGGCCCGCAGGTAATCCTCACGTTCATTGTTAAGGGTTGGAAGCGGGATTCTCTGCTCACCGTATATGGCTGTTGCGCCATCTGATGTCAGCTCCAGCAAACCCTTGTGCGAACCGTAATACGCCGCAATACCAGTGTCATTGGCCACCACCCGTTGATCAAAGCGTGGCCAGACGACGCCACCTGTTGGTGTATGACCGATCACGATGCGTTTGGCACCATAGCGCTCAAGGATATTGTCCAGGGTCTGGCTGAAAAGTTCGGTCTCTTCCTCTTGTGCAAGACCGCGGTACCAGACCGGTCCCAATGGGTCGTTCACGATCGTGATGACGGACGGGTCATGGATCTGCATCGCGGCAATGACCTGTTCAGTCAGTGACTGAAGGCTGAATTTACAGTATTTTGCACTGATACCACCATGCAGGTAGATGGTGTCATTTACCTGGATCGCGACATGGCTACCTTCGACCCATTTACCGTACTTACCGTTGAACGACCACGCCTGGCGATGTTCAACCCATCCCAGGGGCACCTGTTTTTCCCACTCGGTGCGATAGGCTTCAAGATCGATCTCTGCAAATTCCGGTATATTGACCTGCATCCATTCGACCTGCCGCTCCCATTGCATATTCTGTAAACGGGGCGAATTTTTTGTAGCAAATGCCGCGTACTCACCGGGTGAAACATAACGAAGATCGCCGACAACATTCATCGCCTCGTGATTGCCAATGAGCAGGTGCACATAGCCACCCTTCTTTTTGGCCTGCCTGGATAATTTCACCAGGTGGTCAATGATTTTGCGGCTATCCGCACCACGGTCGGTGATATCACCGGTCTGGACAAGGTGGGTTTTTCCGCCACTCCATTTTCCACTCTTATTTATTAATCCGGCGGATTTCATTACTTCAATGTAACGCCCATAGTCACCATGCAAGTCACCGATGGCTACAACCCTTTCCACTCCTGTCCAGTGATAATCGTCTATTTTTTTCGCCTTGGCGTCTGCCAGCCCGGGAGTAAGAAATATCAATATCAACAGAATATGAGGTAATTTCATTTTAGTTTCCAAAGTCAAGTCTCAGTCAAACCTACCAGAATCTTTTTCCTGTGCTTTTTGCCGTTCAATTTCACGTGGACTCTGGCGCATATAAGTCTTTGAATCATCATGACTGCCATAGTTCAATTCCCACAAGATCAGGAAGGTGTAGTTGAAGATCGCGGTCATAACAGCAGCCACAAGCAACATGCCGATACCACAGGAAAGCCCAACTCCAACCGCCATGAAAATAAACAGGGAGTCAGCCGTACTTTTCAGGGAATAACGATAGCGAACACCGGCCACCACACCGGCAAGGCTGAAAGCCATGGCCAGGCTGTTATGGACGATCAGCACGATGCCGGTAACCGCAATCGGAAGTATCAAGATGGTCTCCAGCAATGACTGATCCATCTTGGCCTTGCTGCGTATCGCAATGTAAGTCCACGAAACCGGAACCATCAGCGCAACGGCGCCGAGGATTGCCATCACCAGCCAAAGCAATCCACCGACCTCATCGGTCACATTCGAGGCGTGAATAACGATGCCTCCGATGTTGCTGTCTGATTCCTGATTAAACAGGGTATCAACCACACCAAGCGGCAGGTAGCGATGCAGATCCGGTACCAGCTGATAACCACCCCAGATCAGTAAACCCAGGGTTCCGTAAAACAAATTTAATCGTAAAAACAGTCTCATTTGTTTTCCTCTTTCCAGGGCCAGTCAAAATTCGCGAGACCCTGGCTTATGTTGATTATTATAGTTTAGGAACCTTTATTTATTCCGGACGAAGTAGAATAGAGGCGCCTTAACCCACACCAATCACTGAACCATCCGGAAGCAACTCGACCTGCTCCGCCATAGGATATTTTGGTAACCCCGGCATACGCATGATTTTGCCCGTCAGGATAATCAGGAACCCGGCACCGGCACTGACCTGGATATTCCTGACAGTCACCTGAAAGTCACGTGGTCTGCCATGCAGCAGCGGATCATCGGAAAGCGAGCTTGGCGCCTTGGCAATACATACCGGTAACTTGTCCAGACCGATAGCCGTTATGGTATTCAAGTCCAGTTCAGCCTCCTTGGTAAAGGCCACATCATTGGCACCATACATATCCTTGCAGACTTTGTGTACTTTCTCATAAATTGTATCGTCGAGTTCATAAAGAGGTGAAAACGGTTTGTTCTGTTCGACAGATTTGATCACTTCACGCGCAAGTTCCTGCGCACCCTTACCGCCCTCGGCAAAGTGCCGGGTTTCCGAAAAAGATACCCCGTGCGCCTCTGCCCGTTCCCGAATGATACATATCTCCTCATCCGTGTCATTGGCAAAGCGATTCAGTGCGACCACCGGGTGCTTGTTGAAATGCGAAACGCTCTCGATATGTTTGTCCAGGTTTTCCAGTCCCGATCGAACTGCATCAGGATCGGGCTGATCAAGCGCATCCTTGGCTTTACCACCGTGCAGTTTCAATGCACGTACAGTGGTCACCACCACCACTGCATCCGGGTCCAGACCGTTTGGGCGGCACTTGATGTGGAAAAACTTTTCAGCACCCAGGTCGAAACCAAAACCGGCCTCGGTCACGGTCCAGTCTGCGAACTGCATGGCCATACGGGTAGCGAAAATACTGTTACAGCCGTGTGCAATATTTGCAAAAGGGCCACCGTGCATGAAAGCCGGTGTTCCTTCCAGTGTCTGTACCAGGTTGGGATGAACGGCGTCTCTGAGCAACGCCATCATCGCACCGGTGATTTTCAGGGACTTTAAAAAGACCGGCTTACCTTTCCAGGTGGTTCCGACGAGGATGCTGTCGAGCCTGGTACGCAGGTCATCCATATCTTTGGCCAAACAAAGAATGGCCATGATTTCCGATGCCGCGGTTATATCAAAGCCACCTTCCCGCGGTATACCCTGCATCCTGCCACCGAGACCGATCACAATATTCCTCAGTGTACGGTCATTCATATCCATAACACGCCGCCAAACGATCTGGCGCGGATCCAGCCCCATGTCGTTACCCTGAAATATATGATTGTCGATGGCGGCTGCCACCAGGTTGTTGACCGTCGTAATCGCGTGAAAGTCACCGGTAAAATGCAGGTTGATACGATCGGCCGGGATAATTTGACTGTAACCGCCACCGGTGGCGCCACCCTTGATACCAAGACATGGTCCAAGGGACGGTTCACGCAATGCCAGGCATACGGATTCCCCCAGGCTGTCCATTGCCTGTGCGAGGCCGATGGATGTCGTGGTTTTGCCTTCACCCGCCGATGTCGGGGTAGTTGCTGAGACCAGAATTAACCGGGCTTTGCCGGGGCGTTTTCGAGGCCGTGTCAACGCCTTCAGGTTGACTTTGCCGAAACCGTGGCCAAATGGCATCAAATCCTCAGACTCCACACCCAGTTTTGTTGCTATTTCACTGATTGGCCGAATACCGGCCTGCCTGGCAATTTCGTAGTCATTGAGCATTTTGTAATTTCCCAATTTTTATAAATGGTACTTGCCACCATGTCATGACATGGCCATTTTGGTTACATTTCGAGCAAGAGTAACCTTTTTTGCAGGACTTTGACGAGTTCTGTCGCCGGTTGAATGTGCTCCGTGGGTTTGCGAATATTTTATGACGGGGGTAACAGCCTGGCCCTGATGACATGCTCCGTACCATTAATGGCCTGCATTACATCCGTGCCGGGTTCATTTTCCACGTCGATGATGCTGTAGGCAAAGTCACCCCGGCTGAGGTTGACCATATCAATAACATTAAGATTGTGGTCAGCCAGTACCGTCAGTACATGGCCCAGGACCTTTGGGACATTTTCGTTGCAAAACGTAATCCGGTAACCACCGTTTCTCGCCATCTGGGTATCCGGGTAATTGACGGAATTCCTGATATTTCCATTTTCAAGAAAATCCATCAGCTGATCTGCTGCCATCATGGCGCAGTTCTCCTCAGCTTCACTGGTACTGGCACCAATGTGGGGTAACAATAAAGCGTTATTGCGACCGAGTAATTCCGGTTGAGGAAAATCGCAGATATAGGCTGCCAATTGGCCACTGTCGAGGGATTTGATCACGGCCGGCAAGTCCACAATCTCACCACGGGCAAAATTGAGCAGACGGGCACCCGGCTTAAAGCGTGCAAGGACATCCTCGTTAATCAAACCCAGCGTGGGTGGTATGGCCGGCACATGCAGGCTTACAAAATCCGAGACACCAACCAGCGCTTGCAGACTGTTCACTTTTTGGACACGGCTGGAAAGCCGCCATGCAGACTCAATTGAAATTGCCGGATCGAAACCTGCGACCTTCATTCCCAGTTCAAGTGCCATATTGGCAACCAGGGCACCGATCGCACCCAGACCCACGACACCGAGGGTCATACCGGCAATCTCTGAACCAGCAAAGCGCTTCTTATTCGCCTCCAGCAGTTTGTGCATTTGTGCACTGTCATCAATGTCACCCAGACCCTGGACATAACTCATACCACCATAAATATCTCTTGAACCCAGCAGCAAGGCAGCAGCCACCAGTTCCTTGACCGCGTTTGCGTTCGCGCCCGGTGTATTGAAGACCACGATTCCGCGTTGTGCGTATTCATCCACGGGGATGTTATTCACGCCGGCACCCGCACGGGCCACGGCCACCACGCTTTCATCTATCTTTTCATTGTGTAATTTTTGACTGCGCAGCATCAGGGCATCTGCGCCCGGCAGCTCCGGGCCTACCTGGTATTGACCGGAGTGGAAGCGATCCAGACCTTTTGCGGCAAGGCTGTTATAAGTTCGAATTTTATACATTTGCTGATCTACTCAAAACTACTGGGTTGGGAAAGGCTTGCAAACGAATTGTACGTCAACCTGCCAAGGAATAACCGGGTATTCTACCTATATGGCCGGACGATTTAAGCTATATTTGAACAATAGTCTATTCGTGGTTTTACCGAGTGTGGGCCAAGGTCCTGAAAGAGGGCCTGGATGACGGAAAG